>Ga0114997_10000839_pt1 | contig 25626 bp, 19 predicted proteins | sample ArcticOcean_MG_C_2_FD_87045 | JGI IMG/M metagenome (GOLD analysis project Ga0114997, IMG submission 87045) | Marine microbial communities from western Arctic Ocean - ArcticOcean_MG_CB4_136 | ecosystem: Environmental > Aquatic > Marine > Oceanic | place: Arctic Ocean: Canada Basin | collected... | reverse complement strand
CTTGCCATCTTCGCTCAATTTACTCATATTTGAGTTTTGAACTTCCTCAAAACATTTATCAAGATTAATACCAAAAGCGTGTCCAGCCCCATAAGTCACGTATAATATGTCCGTTAAAGCATCAGCAACTTCTAAAAGATCTTTGTTTTTCATTGCTACTTTAAGCTCCTCTAGCTCTTCTTTGATTAAATCAAATCTAAGGCTGTTAATCTTATTATTACTAAAAGATGGTTTGGTTTTGACTTCTTGACCAAAAGTTTCCATGAAAGTTTTTACTTTGTTAAAATTTGACATTTGTCTCCTGTAAGTTTTTAAAATTTAATGTATAAATATAATAAAATATTAATTATATATTAATCAATGAAATTAAGAAAAGAATTTGATAGTTTAGGTGGTGTTAATGTGCCTAATGATAAATATTGGGGTGCATCAACTCAAAGGTCTAATGAATTTTTTAATATAGGAAAAATTTTAGTTAATATTTCTATAATAAAATCTATTGCAATTATCAAAAGATCTGCTGCTTTAGTACATTTTAATGAAAAACAAATTAACAAAAAAATAACTAATTCAATAATAAAAGCTTCCGAAGAGGTAATTAAAGGAAAGTTAGATGAAAATTTTCCATTAAAAGTTTGGCAAACTGGTTCTGGTACTCAAACAAATATGAATGTTAATGAGGTAATTGCAAATAGAGCGATTGAAATAATGGGTGGAAAAATTGGTTCAAAAAAACCCGTTCATCCTAATGATCATGTAAATAAATCACAATCTACAAATGATGTTTTTCCCACAGCTATGCATATATCAGTGGCTCAAGAAACTATATCAAAATTGTTACCAAATTTAAAAGTTTTAGAAAAAGAATTGGCAAAAAAATCCAAAGAATTTAAAAATATTATCAAAATTGGTAGAACTCACTTACAAGATGCAACACCCTTATCTCTTGGTCAGGAATTTTCAGGTTATCATGTCCAAATAAAAAAGTGCATCGAAAGAATAGATCTTGCTCTTAAAGAAATATATTTTTTAGCACAAGGTGGAACTGCTGTTGGAACTGGAATCAATTCAAAAAAGGGATTTGATAAGAAAATCATTAAAGAAATAGCTAAATATACAAAGATACCTTTTAGACCTGCAAAAAATAAATTTGCAGAATTAGCTGCTCATGATTCAATTGTAAATTTCTCAGGAACATTAAATACTTGTGCTGTTACATTAATGAAAATATCAAATGATATAAGATTTTTAGGTTCAGGACCAAGGGCGGGATATGGTGAATTAACACTTCCAGAAAATGAACCTGGCTCATCTATCATGCCAGGAAAAGTTAACCCTACTCAATGTGAAGCTGTAACTATGGTTTGTGCTAAGGTAATAGGCAATCATGCAGGGATTACAATAGCCGGCTCTCATGGACACTTTGAATTAAATGTATTTAAACCAATGATTGCTCATAATGTCTTGCAATCAATAGACCTTATTGCTGATAGTACTAAGAATTTTGCAATTTATTGTGTTAAAGGAATTAAAGCTAACAAAAAAAAAATTAAAGAACATTTGGATAATTCTTTGATGCTGGTTACAGCTCTAGCTCCACACATCGGTTATGATAATGCTACAAAAATTGCAAAAAATGCTTTAAAGAATGGGACTACATTAAAATATGAAACTCTTAAAACAGGTCTTGTTGAAGAAAAAGATTACAATCGAATAGTAGATCCTAGTAAAATGATTTATCCCTCATAAGCATTTAATAATTTATTTATCAACACCCTACTCTTAGTAAGATTTTTAAAGTTATTATCAGCAAAATCTTCAATTAATAACATCAATTGATCACTAACCTTATTTTTATCTACTCTAATATCATTAAATTCAATCTGCTTAGTTGAAAAATTATAATTTAAGTTAATCAAAATACTTTTTATATTTTTTCGTGATAACTTATTTGTATTAAGAAAAGAATAAAAAGAATCTAAATTTTTAATATCAACCAATATGTTAGTACTCAAAATTAAATCATTATTTTCAAGAAATAGATTGCTGTTGTTTACTTTCAATGAGCCAATTTTATTATTGACAAATTTTGTATTATCAAAATTTATTTCTCCATTAACAATATTAAGATTAATTTTTGTATTCTGAAAGATTTTACTCTTTACATTTGATTTAGTAGCTATAGAAATATCTACACTTATATTTTCATTAAATAATAGACCAGATTTAATAAATTCAATTAAAATAGAATTCATCTTAAATATTTTATAACTTCCTAAATCGACATTTAATTTCAGGTCAAATGGATTAATTGATAACTCACCACTATAATTAAATTTAAAATTCTTTAACCTGGGGTTCTCTGATGAAAAAATAATTAATTTATCTTTGATATTATATTTTGTAATAATTGAAGAATTTAAAAATGAAATAATATTTTTTCCATTAATGAGGTTATCTTTTTTTATTGCAGACTTATTAAATATATTTAAGTTAAGAGATTTAGCATCAAAATTAATTTTTTTATTTTTTATAGAATTATTTTCACTCGTAAATTCAAAAACAAAAGGTACTGCAAAAGTCTCACCATTTAAATTAAAAAAATTTAATTGTTTTTTTTCATCAAAAAATAAAATTGCTTTATTTATTTTAACAATTGAAATTATCTCATCTACGTTATTTTTGAAGAAGATATTACTGCTATTGATTTCAATTTTTTTATTTGAAAATTGAGTGTCACTAGACGCTTTAAGTGATTCTGAATCACTCCTTAATAGTGAAAAATTAGCATTACTAATAACTACTTTTTTAAGATCTACTTTTTCTTTATCAAAAAAGTTTGCTTGGCTTAAAAATACTTTTAAAGTTTTAATATTAGCTATTGGTTTTTGCTTTTCATCACTTTTTATTAGGATTATAGAATCTTTAATTAAAAAATGTGGAGCTGGAAGAATACGATAAGAAATATCAGCAGAAGTACTTAAGTTTATTTTAAATTCACTACGTAATTTACTTTCAATATTAGTTTGTACCCAGTTTTTCTCATATAAAAGTGGTATCAACAAATAAAATAGGTAAAAAAACAATAAACCTATTAAAATTATTAAATACTTATTAAAATTACTAATTTTAAAATTATTATTTGTTTTATTCTTAACTTTGAATATTGTCTTTTTAATTAAGTTATTAAAGTTTTTAACAATTTCTTTATTAAAATTACTAATTTTGAAATTAATATTTGTTTTATTCTTAACTTTGAATAATGTCTTTTTAATTAAGTTATTAAAGTTTTTAGCAATTTCTTTCATAATTACAGTAAAAATTTAATTAGCTTATAGTGATATTTTAAAAATGATAAACTCTGAATATTTAAACGATCTTAATAATGCACAAAAAGAGGCTGTTTTATACCTTGACGGACCACTACTTATAGTTGCTGGCGCAGGATCTGGTAAAACTAAAGTTTTAACTTCTAGAATTGCTCATATTATCAAAGAAAAGAAGGCATTTCCCAATCAAATACTATCTGTAACTTTTACGAATAAAGCAGCAAAAGAAATGCAAATTAGAGTGAGTTCAATACTCAATTCTGAAGCTATAGGACTGTCATGGCTTGGTACATTTCATTCTATCTGTGCAAAATTATTAAGAAAGCATGCTACAGCGGCTGGATTAACATCAAATTTTACAATCATTGATACTGATGATCAGGTGAGATTAATCAAAAATATCTGCAAAGCAGAAAGTATAGATATTAAGCAATTGGCTCCTAAATATATTTTATCAATTATTGATAGATGGAAAAATAAGGGTTTTTATCCTAACGAAGTTATTATTAACAAAAATGATATATATGAAAAAACGGTACTCCCTCTTTATAAAGTCTATCAACAAAAATTATTAGATTTAAATGCTTGTGACTTTGGTGACCTAATCTTACATGTTGTAAAAATCTTAGAAAGAAATTTAGATATAAGAGAAATTTATTCAAATAATTTTAAATATATATTAGTAGACGAGTATCAAGACACAAATTATATTCAAAGTAGATGGCTTTATTTGCTGTCAGAAAAACATAAAAACCTTTGCTGTGTTGGTGATGACGATCAATCTATATATAGTTGGCGTGGTGCAGAAATAAAAAACTTTTTAGAATTTGACCAAGTTTATAAAAATTCAAAAGTAATAAGATTAGAAGAAAACTATCGATCATCACAAAATATTTTATCTGTTGCTTCAAATCTTATTGCAAACAATCAAAATAGAGTTGGAAAAACTTTAAAAGGTACAATGGAGGATGGTGACCTTGTTAAACTTAACTGTTTTAAAAATGGAAAAGATGAAGCTATAGGAATTTCTGATGAGATAGAGAAAAAAATAAAAAAAAAATATTCTTTTAACAATATTGCAATTTTAGTTAGAGCTATATTTCAAACAAGAGAATTCGAAGAACGCTTTTTAAAGATTGGGCTACCTTATAGAATTTTAGGTGGAACAAAATTTTATGAAAGAACAGAAATTAAAGACTGCGTTGCATACTTAAGGTTAATTCATCAACCAAAAGATGATTTAGCTTTTGGTAGAATAGTAAATAACCCCAAGAGATCTATTGGAGAGAGCACTATAAAACTAATACATGAATTTTCAAAAAATAACTTTGTAAGTTTGGAAATTGCCTCAAAACAATTAATTGAACAAAACTTAATCAAACCAAAAACAAAAATGGGTTTAAGTTCTTTTTTATTTTTAATGAATAAATGGAGAAATGATATTAATATAAAAAAAGTTACTCATGTTAAATTGTTACAATTAGTTTTAGATGAGTCTGGTTATTCTGCCATGCTTAAGAATAAAAAAGATTTAGAGAACGAAAGTAGACTAGAAAATATTAAAGAACTTTTGAGTGCAATGAAAGAATTTGATGGGTTGGAAAACTTTTTAGAACACGTGGCACTAGCTACTTCAATTGATCAAAATTGGGATGGGGAGAAAGTGAATATGATGACTATGCATGGTTCAAAAGGACTTGAATTTGAAGTTGTATTTTTACCTGGATGGGAAGAAGGTCTTTTCCCACACCAAAAATCTATTGAAGAAAAGGGACAAAACGGTCTCGAAGAGGAAAGAAGGTTGGCTTACGTGGGTATAACTAGAGCCAAAAAAAAGGCACTTATATCATTTGCAATGAATAGATTCTATCAAGGTAATTGGATTGACAGTATGGCATCCAGGTTTATTGATGAGTTACCGGAGAAATATTTAGAAAAAAATTCATTTTTTGATGAAACTAAAGATGATAATGATGATTTTGAATTTAATCAAGACTTTGAAATCGATGAAGGAACTAAAAGTCCAGGATGGATAAGGTATCAAAAAAGAATCAAATGAATAAAAATAAGATTAAAATCTTAAGAGAAAAATTTAAAGATCTTGAAATAGATGGTTATATTGTCCCAAAAAATGATCAGTATTTCTCTGAATATGCAAAAAATGATCGATTAAAAAATATTAGCAAATTTTCTGGTTCGGCAGGCTTAGCTGTTATTTTAAAAAAAAAAAATTATTTATTTGTTGATGGGAGATATACCATCCAGGCACAAAAGGAATCATCTAAAAATTTTAAAATTATAGAAATTCATAAGAGTTTACCTAATACGATTATTAAAAATTATAAATTAGGTTATGATCCAAATTTATTTACATCAAAAAATCTTAAAGATTCTTTTTCAAATAATAGTCTTGTTTCAATTAACAAAAATTTGATTGACCAAATATTTAAGTTTAAAGAAAAAAAAACAAAACCTTTTTATTCCCTAGAAAAAAAAATAGTAGGTGAAACACATCAATCAAAAATTTCAAAGATTGTAAGTTTTCTTAAATTAACTAAAGCAGATTATTTATTTATTAGTGCTCCAGAAAATGTTGCATGGCTTTTAAATATAAGAGGTTATGACAACCCAAATAGCCCTATACCTAATGCAAGATTGATTATTAATAAAAATAAAAAGTTATTTCTAGTTACAAAAAAAGAAAATACTAAAAAAATTACTAAAGAAAAAAAAATAAAAAACAATCAAATTATAACTCATAACGAGCTTCCAAACTTTATTAATAAATTAAAAGGAAAAAGTTTTATAATTGACAATAAGACATGTTCAGTTTTTTATGAAAATATTATTAAATCAAGATTTAATATTTTAGATAATGTTGATCCAATTTATAAATTAAAATCAATAAAAAATGCATATGAAATTGATCACATGATTCAAGCACATAAAAAAGATGGCTTAGCACTAACAAAGTTTATTTACTGGATTAAATATATTAATAAAAAAAAAATAACAGAAATTGATGCACAAAATAAGTTGGAAAAATTTCGAAGACTAAATAATGACTATTTATTTCCAAGCTTTAATACAATAGCTGGCTCAGGCTCAAATGGAGCTATTGTTCATTATAGAGCAACAAAAAAGTCTTCAAAACAAATCACTAAAAAAGATATTTTTTTACTAGATTCAGGTGGTCAATACCGTTTTGGAACAACAGATGTTACCAGAACAATTTGTTTTTCAGATCAAAAACAATACATTAAAAACGCCTATACCAATGTTTTAAAGGGTCATATCGCAGTTGCACTTACTGATTTGATTAAAGACAATACTGGGAAAAAAATTGATATAAGAGCTAGAAAATTTCTTAAGAAAGAAGGTTTAGATTATGCCCATGGTACTGGTCATGGGGTAGGTTTCTTTTTAAATGTGCATGAGGGTCCACAATCAATATCTAAATATAATTCTATTAAAATTGAAAAAGGTATGATCTTAAGTAATGAACCTGGATATTATAAAAAAAATCATTTTGGAATAAGAATAGAAAATTTAGTTTATGCTAAACAACTTAAAAATACATTATCTTTTAAAAATCTAACACTTGCGCCAATAGAAAAAGATCTAATTAATTACAAATTACTAAGTAAAATAGAAAAAGATTATTTATTTAAATATCATTTGAGTATTTATGCTGAATATTCTGCTTTACTAAATAAAAAAGAAAGAAAATGGCTAGCTACTCTTATTTAACATTTTCATCCATTCTTTTTGATCTATAATTTTTATGCTTAATTCTTTAGCATTGTTTATTTTTTTTATCGTTGCATTTTCGCCAGTAATCAAATAATCAAGTTTTTTATTAATATTGCTGATTATTTTTCCTGAGTTCTGTTCAATTAAAGATTTTGCTTCTGCACGGCTAATTCCACTCAGTTTTCCTGTTAGCATGAAAGTTTTATTTTTTAATGACCCTTTGCTATTCATTTGCAGCACATCTTTTATAAAAAGCCTTTCATTTAATTTAGATAAAACTTTTAAGTTAGTTTTATTCAAAAAAAACTTTTTAATTGAATGAATCTGCGTAACACCAATTCCATCAATGTTTAATAAACTTTCTATATTCATATTATCAGATAATTTAAAAAAATTTATTGCTGTTTTTAAAGTCTTTGCAATGAGTTTTGCATTTTCTTGACCTATGTGTCTAATTCCTAATGAATAAATAAATCTTTCTAGAGAGATTTTTTTTTTTTGTTCTATTGAAAATTGTAAATTTGTTACCGATAGTTTCCCCCAACCTTCTAGTTTTTCTATTTTACTATAATTTAAATTAAAAATATCATGAGGAAGCTTAATTAATTTTAAGTTCCAAAAATTTTCTACAATTTTTTTTCCAAAACCATCTATATTAAATGCTTCTTTTGAAACAAAATGCTTAATTTTTTCTATTGCAATTTTTTCACAGTCAAATCCTTCACTAGCACACCTTCTTACGGCATCTTTCTTTTTAGTTATATCATTGAAATCTTTTATTGTTTTGTTTCCACAAGATGGACAATTTAAAGGAAAATCAAACTTTCTTAAATTTTTGTCTCTTTTATTTAAATCCACAGACACTACGTGTGGTATTACATCTCCTGCTCTTTCAACAGTTACTGTATCTCCAATTCTTATATCTTTTCTAATTATTTCATCCTCATTATGGAGTGTTGCGTTTGAGACGATTACACCACCAATATTAACAGGTTTAATTTTTGCAACAGGTGTGAGTGCACCCGTTCTACCAATTTGAATTTCAATACTTATTATTTCAGAAATTGAACTATTTGCTGAAAATTTATGTGCTATTGCCCACCTTGGTGCATTGGCTGCAAATCCCAATCTTCTTTGTAGATCAAAATCATTCACTTTGTAAACAACGCCATCAATATCAAAGTCTAATTCTTCTCTCCTTTCCTCTAAATACTTGTGATTAAGTATTAAATTTTGAATACCTGTTATCTTTTTATTGAATGGATTTGTTTTAAATCCCCATGTTTTTAATTTTTCTAAAAAATCTGTTTGATTATCAATGTGCATTTTTTTTACATATCCGTATGTGTAAGCAATAAATTTAAGTGGTATTTTAGCAGTAGCATTTGGATTTTTTTGCCTTAATGATCCAGAAGCAGCATTCCTAGGATTTGCAAATTTATCATTAATTGTTTTAAAATCATTATTTTCTATAAATACCTCTCCCCTAATATCAATTTCTTTAGGAAAATTTTTTTTCATTATCTCTTGTGGTATATCTATAATAGTTTTTAAATTTTGAGTTATATCTTCACCCTCCGTTCCATCTCCCCTGGAAAGACCTTTAGTAAATCTTCCATTAAGATAAATTAATGAAGCAGAAATCCCATCAATCTTTGGTTCTGCACTATATTCAATTACACTATTACTCTTTAAACTTAAAAAATTATTAATTTTTTTTTCAAAATTTTTAAGGTCATCCTCATTGAAAGCATTTCCAAGAGACAGCATTGAAACTTTATGTTTTACTTTTTGAAAATTTTTTGAGGGTTTAAATCCAATTGATTGTGATGGTGAATATTCATTTTTTAAGTAATTGTGTTGATTCTCTAAATAAATTGTATCCTTTTTTAATAAATCATACTCTTGATCGGAAATAAGTGGTTTATTTTTATCATGATAATATTTATCATATCTTTTTAATAGCTTAATTTTATTAAAATAATTTTTAATAACTAATTTTTTATCCATTTCATTAAAAAAGATTTTTGAATTTTTCTTTTAATTTAACTTTTTCTTTTTCTTTTTTAACTTCATTAACTTTATATTCTTTATTGAATACTTTATAAGATTTTTTATACCACTCGCTTGAAAGATAATTATAACCTAAGAGATTTGCATATTTTTTTGATTCATCTATGAGCCCTATTTTATAATAAATTTCTACTAATCGGTGTATGGCCTCTTCAGTATAGATTGTAGTGTCATAGTCATTTAATATATTTTTAAATCTATTAATTGCAGCTACCCATTTTTCTTTTTTTATATAGTGTCTTCCTAAATACATTTCTTTTGAAGCTAAAATATCATTAATTAAGTCAATCTTAAATCTTGAGTCTAATGCAAAATCAGTGCTGGGATAGTTAATAACTATAAAATTAAATTTATTTTTGGCAGTAATTAGAGGTTTTAAATCTTTTTTTTCACCTTCTATATTTTCATAATGGCATAATGCAATTAAATAATGAACATAATCCATCCTACTATCCTTAGGATATGTTTTTAGAAATCTTTCTAAGTTAATTAATGCCTCAGGATAATAATCTTGGATATAATAAGCATAAGCAGCCATCAATGCAGATTTAGATGCCCACTGTGATTGAGGATAAGATAACTCAGCTTCTAAAAATTTTTTTGCTGCATAGAATGCATCACCATCCTCTAAATAATTAACACCTTCCCTATAAGCTTGAATCATTTCATCTTCTTGACTTATTTTTTTAATTTGTGAAATTTGTTTTTCATCTTTTGAGCAAGATTGTAAACTAACAAAAACTAATAATAATATTACTTTATATAAAAACTTCATGTACGTATTTTATGATACTTTAACTATATAGCAAAAAAATTATGCAATAGATTTAAGCTGCATTCTATTGATATATGTGTGTGGTAAGGTTTTTTCTTTAATTTCAATAATTGAAAAATTTTTTTCATTACTAAATACTTTTCTGAGTAACTGATTTGTAAGTTTGTGTCCTCCTTGAGAGCAAACAATCTTACCTATAATTTTATATCCAGCTAAATATAAATCTCCCATACAATCTAAAATTTTATGGTTTACAAATTCTTTTTCATTCCTAAGGCCATTTTCATTCAAGATTTCATCATTTTTAACTACAATTGCATTATCAAGGTTTCCACCTTTAGCCAAACCCATTTCTCTCAATTTTTTTACATCTTCAAAAAGACAAAAGGTTCTAGAATTGTAAATATCATTTAAATCAGACTCAAACACTTTTATTAAATTTCTTTGAGTTCCTATCAAGTCATTTTCATACTTTAACTCAAAATCTATATCTAAGCTAATTTTATTAGGCTCTAGAGAAATTGTTTTATTACCATCATTAAATTCAACTTTTTTTTCAATTTTAATTATCTTTATTGGTGCGTCACTATTTTTAATTCCTGCATTAGATATTGCTTCAACAAATAGTTTTGCTGAGCCATCTAGGATTGGTACTTCTTGACTATCAATCTCAATTAAAGCGTTATCTACACTCAGACCATATAAGGCTCCCATTAAATGTTCTATTGTTGAAACGCTTGCACCATTTTCATTTGATATAGTTGTGCAAAATACTGCACTACTAACATTAAAAATATTTGGGATTATTATATTGTTTTCCTTTAAGTCAATTCTTTTAAAAATTATTCCAGAGTTTGGTTCTGCTGGCTTGATAGTCATGCTTGCTAATAAACCACTGTGAAGACCAACACCTTTAAAGGTAATATTTTTATTAATAGTTTTTTGATTTAGAATAGACATTAAATTCTTATAAATACTTGAGTTAAATTAAGAAAAACAAGAAATGTTACAGGAAAATACTATTTTATCTAAAAAAATGAAAAAGCTTTTCAAAAAACCCCTGTTTTATTTGTTTTTTGGGTATCACTAAAACCTCTTGCTTATTTAGCCCCATTCCAAATTTAAATCCAGACTGACAAATGTCCTCTAAGGTTTCTTCTAAAAAATCTATATCATTTGAAAAAAAAAATTTATCTTTATGCTGATTATCTAGTATTTTTGAGCCTTCACCCATTAATACCATTTTGAATTGACTAGAGATAGGCAAGTTTGATTCTATAAATTTAGCAGACAGCTCAAGTATCTCTTCCGTTCTAGCAAAAACTATTTGTTTCAAAGTTTCTATTTGAAAATTATTATCATTTAAAAATTTATCATTTTTATTAAAATTTAGTTTTATCTGTTCAGCTTTTTCTAAATCTATCTCTAAAATTTTAGAAATATCTTTGGTTATATGGTTACCACCAATTGGCAAAATATCTAAAGAAAGGATCTTATCATTAAAGTAGGAGATTATTGATGTTTTATTAAATCCAACATCAATGAATGATGTGTAACCAGTTAGATTTAAACTATCTTTGTAATTAATGGATTTTACATAACTAGAACAAATAATTTGATCAACTAAAATATTGGATCCTGAAAAAATATTTTTAAAGTAGAGTGCTACATCCCTAGGCAGGCAGATAAAAAAAATATCTAAAGATATAAAATGACATTTAATTTCATCTGGTAAATAAAAATAATCAATACCATCAATTTTGTAATTATTAACTATAATATGAGAAATATTATAGTTAGTATAATGCTTCAAAATTTGTTGTTTTGCCTCTTGAATTAAAAATTGAATATTGGTTTGTCTTAATTTTAATCCATCAAGTTTTTTAGATACCGAAATACCAATAGATAGAATTTTCGGGCTGTCTATCATTAAACTTATGTTATCGATATATTCATTTGTATCATTTTCTAGGGAAGAAATTATTTTTTGGATTTTTAATTCTAAGTTTGCGTGATCTGTAAAAAAGTCACTTTCAGTGTAAAAATTTTCATTTTGGTGATCTTTATTAAATACACCAGCTCTTATTTTTGAAAAACCACAATCAAAAATTGTTTGAGAATTTTTATTATTCATTATTTTACAATCAAGTGGTTGCTCACTCTTAAATCAATTAAATTTATATTTTTAAATTCATTACTACTTATCATTTTATATGCAAGATTTAGTGATTCTGAAATATTGTCCTGAGGTAATTTAATTAAAATGTTATCATTAGTTAAAATATCCCATCTATTTGAAGGAAAAAAATATAAAGTATTAAGTTTTGTAAAAATAAATTTAGATAGTATAATATTTTTTTTGAAGGTCAAAAAATCTACAGAATTAAATTTTCCAAATATGTAGGGTAATATTTCTCTATTTTCTTTATCTTCAATAAGCTTGCCATTGGCTCCAACCAATTGATCATTTTTAGAAAGTCTAGCAACAAATTTAGTACGTTTGATGTTTATGTTAATTGTTGAGGGGTAAACTTTTTTGACACTATACTCTTCTATAATGTTATACTTGCTTATGACTCTTTGAACTTCTTCTTTCTTAATTAATAATATATTTTTAAAAAACAAATTATTTAATTCATTGGAAATTTTTGTGTTGTTAATTTTTGAAAGCCCTACAATATTAATTTGATTAATTGTAGAAGAGTAACTTCTCTGATTTTCTGAAAATTTACCATTTGTTGTGCTTAATATAAATAAGAGTAATAAGTATATGATTATCTTATTTTTTTTATCTGTTAATTGATGCATCTTTTAAAATCCATTCAATTAATTGTATAAAACTTATACCTTTATAGTTAGCTATTTCAGGAACTAATGAAAGTTTGGTCATACCTGGTTGGGTATTAATTTCTAATAAATAAAATTTTCCTTTATAAAACTTAAAGTCTGATCTGGTGACCCCCTTACAACCAATTAGTTTATGAGCTTTATGTGTAATATTTGTGATTTTTTGTAAATCTTTATTTGTGAGGTTTACAGGTATTATATGTTTTGTTTTTGCGTTTGAATTATATTTTGCCTCATAGTCATAAAATTTTCTCTTTGGCACTAATTCAATTGCACCTAATGTCTTAGTACCCATTATAGCTACTTGTATCTCTCTTCCACCAATAAATTCTTCTATCAAAATTTGATTATATGTAAGTAATGCTTTTAAATTTTTGATTATATTTTTTTTAGTGCAAATATAAACGTGTACACTCGATCCTTCATTAATTGGCTTTATGACAACAGGAAATTTTAACTTTTTTTCAATGATTTGAATAATATTTTTTTTGTTTTTTTTATAGTCAAATTTGATATATTTTGGAGTTAGTATTTTATTTTTAGTAAAAATTTTTTTTGAAATTTCTTTATCCATTGCAATAGACGATGCGACCACACCTGAGTGAGTATATGGAATTTTTTGGGTTTCCAAAATTGTTTGAATATAACCATCTTCTCCAAATTGCCCATGCAATGCATTAAAAATTATATTTGGCCTAAATAGTTTTATATTTTTTAATAAAGTGTGATCTGGTTCACAGGTTGTAACCGTATATCTATTTTTTTTTAATTCATTGGCTACCTGCTTACCTGTATCTAGGCTTATTAAACGTTCTTTTGATATTCCTCCACAAAGTACTAAAATTCTTTTTTTCATAATTATTCCAATATCTTAATTTCTCTTTCTAAGATAACGCCTGTTTTTTTTTGAACTGCTTCTTCAACAAATTTTATCAATTTATTCATGTCTTCAAAGCTAGCATTATTTTTGTTTACAAAGAAATTACAATGTTTATCTGAAATATGGGCATCACCGAAACTTGTATCTAATGGCACTGATTCTTTTATTAATTGCCATACTTTTTTATCAGTTTGGTTAATTGGATTTTTAAATGTGCTACCACTAGTTTTAATTTTTGTTGGTTGAGTACTATCTTTTCTATTTTTTAATTCAAAAACTTCATTTTTAATTTTAGCTTTGTTTTTTTTTTCACCTTTAAAAGAAGCGCTTAAAAATATTAAATCATCTGGTAAATCATTGTTTCTATATTTAAAAATAACTTTATTTGCTGGTATTGTTAAAACTCTACCTTCTTTATCAATTGCTTGTATTGAGATTAATATATCTTTAAATTCCTTATTAAAACATCCTGCATTCATCTTTAGCCCGCCACCAACAGTTCCTGGTATGCATGCTAAAAATTCAAAGTTTCCTACTTCGTTTTCTAAAGCAAAATCTGATAATTTTGTATCAAGACAGGCACTACCTGCAACTATTACACCGTTAGGTAATTTTGAAATGTTAGAAAAATTTTTTCCTAATTTAATAACGGCACCATCAAATGTTTTATCATTTATAAGTGTATTTGATCCTGCACCTAAAATATGAATTTTTTCTTTATTTCCAAATCTTTTTAAAAACGATATTAAATCTGGTAAATTGTCAGGTTTAAAGTAAATTTTACTTTTACCACCAATATTAAACCAATTACTCTTTTTTAAATCATAATCAAAATAAATTTTACTACTAATTTCATTTGAAAATTTTATTAATTCTTCTGATAACATTATATTAAACTTGGTAATTCTTTCATCCATGCGGAAATAGTGCCTGCTCCCATGCCAACAACTATTTTTTTTCCATAGATATTACTTTTTACAAATTTTGCTAACTGATATTGATCGTCAACTATAAATAGTTTGACCTTTGAATTTTTAATGATCTCTTTTGCAAAGCTATTGTAACTAAATCCTAATTTCATCTTTTCACCAGCTGTGTAAATTGGGCATAAAATTACAATATCAGCCTTCTTAAATGAAAAACTAAATTCTTTTTTAAGATCTTTTAATCTAGATATTCTATGGGGTTGAAATATACAAATTATCTCTTCTTTTTTATAAGCTGCCTTAACACCATTTAAAACTTCTTTAATTTCTGTTGGATGGTGAGCGTAGTCATCATAAAAATTAGTTTCTCTGTAAGTAAATATTTTATTAAACCTTCTTTGAACACCTTTGAATTCCCTCAAACCATTTTTAATAATATCTTTAGAAATTCCTATTGTTAAAGCTACAGCAGCCGCCGCGGTAGAGTTTCGTATATTATGAATTCCTAGAAGGGGTATTTTAATTTTGTTAATTGTTGTATTTTTTTTACCTGGTAAATTGATTGCTAGATCATACTCTGAAAACTCTTTTACTTGTTTAATATTTTTAATACGGAATTGTGATTTCAAATTTACTCCATACGTATAAAAGTTTTTTATTTTTATCTTTTTTAATAGATCATTATTATTTTTATCATCAATACAAATAAATGATTTTCCAAAAGACGGGACTTTATTAATAAACTTTATAAATAAATTTTTAAGATCATTCATTGAATTATAGTGATCCATATGTTCTCGATCTATGTTTGTAACGATAGAATAGGTTGGTGGTACATGAATAAAACTACCATCAGACTCATCCGCTTCTAATATACACCAATCACTTTTTCCAAGCTTGGCTGAACTTTTGATTGCGTTAAGAACTCCTCCATTTATTATAGTTGGGTCTAATTTTGTTTTTGAAAATATTGCAGCTAATAAAGATGTGGTTGTAGTTTTACCATGAGACCCAGTAACAACAATATTTTTAGTCAATGACACTATATTGGCCAACATTTCTCCACGTTTATAAATTGGTAGATTTTTTTTTCTAGCCTCATTTAATTCTGGGTTATTTTTTTTAATAGCAGATGAAATGACCACAATAGTGGCACTCTTTATATTTTTTTTGGTATGCTTAATATTAACTTTAATTTTATCTTTTTTTAATCTTTCGATATTTTTACTAATAAGAACATCACTACCCTGAACATTAAAACCCATGCTTTTCATTATGAGTGCAAGGCCACTCATACCAATTCCACCTATACCAACAAAATGTATAATTTCAGTTTTTGCTAATTCTATTTTCATTAATAACAGATATGATTTTCTGATTTATATTATTCCATGTATTTTGATAGTTAAAATTTTTCATATTTATTTTTTTAGCTAAGTATTCGTCTTTGTTATCTATAATATTAGCTAACTTATTTAATATAGTATCATCATCAATATCATTTTGATTTAAAATCCAATTACAACCAATTTTTTTATAAAAAAAAGCATTTTCAAATTGATGATTATCTTTTGAGGTGGGTAATGGTATTACCACGCATGGTAAATTTAAAAAAACTAATTCTGCTAATGTCGAGGCACCTGCTCTTGTAAGGCATATATTTGATCTACTCATAAAATTTGAAATATCCTCATGAAAGTCAAATAATTCATAATTAATATTGTTATCTTTATAAAAGATTTTTAGTTCTTCAAAATTGATTAAATTAGTTTGTTGATAGATTTTTAAACTATATCTTTTTGATAATTCAATTATGGAGGATTTAATTAACGTATCAAATATCTTTGCTCCTTGACTTCCCCCTATTACTAATAAATTGATATACTTGTCAATACTATCAGCTTTTTTAGCATCATAAAATTTTTTTCTTAGTAATGCTGGAATCACACAAATTTTACTTATATATTTATTTGGAAAGTTTTTAATTCTATCAGAATAACAAAAAATTTTTTCACAAGACTTAATAAAAAATTTATTTGCTCTTCCTAAAACTATATTTGGCTCAAATAAAAAAATTTTAATATTTAGAATTTTTGATGCTAGACACAATGGTAGAGACATATAACCACCAGTTGAAATTAATATATCTATTTTTCTTTTTTTTAAAAAATAAATAGATTTCATAATTAAATAAATCATCATAAAAAATTGAAAAGGTAAAAAAAAAATATTTTTTGATATTGGGATTGCATTAAAAATTTTCAAATTATATTTATTTTTATCTAGAAACTTTATGCCCCTGTTGTCTATAGACATAGAAACATTAAACTGATCTGTCAGATGTTCATACAATATAGTTGCAGGTACAACATGGCCTCCTGATCCACCTGTACTAATTAAAATTTTTTTTGTCATTTAATCAATTTTTCTTTTGGTTAAATTTAATATTATTCCTGACAATATTGATACACATACAATTGATGAGCCTCCATAACTTAAAAAAGGTAAAGTCATACCAGTTGTAGGAAACAATCTAATATTGACACCAATATGAATCAAAGCTTGATAAATTATTAAACATACGGTTCCAGTTAAAACTAATTTAATTTTCTCATCTTTTTCTAAGTATATTTTTTTGAAAACTGAATAGATAAAGAATAAGAACAAAATCAATAACAATACAATTGCTACCACACCAAATTCCTCTGATATTACAGAAATGATATAATCTGTGTGAGCCTCCGGTACTCTATTTTTTAATGTTCCTTCACCAATTCCTTTTCCAAAGTAACCACCACTACTAATAGCATCTATTGCTTTATCAGATTGAAAGTTATGCGTTCCATCATTTGGATTAAAAAAAGATAAAATCCTATCTTTTATGTAAGAGAATTTAGAGATGAAAAAAACCATATAAAGTAGTGATAATAATGAAAAGCTAAAAAAAGTTAAAATTATTGTTAAGCTTATACCTGAAATAAAAACTATTGTAGCCCAAGCCAAAAAAATGAGCAGTGTTTGGCCAATATCAGGTTGCATCATTAATAAAAGACAAACAGGAACAATGGCTATGAATGTTAACAAATACTTAAAGTAGATATTAAAACTTTTTTCACTACATAAAATGGTAGCAATAAAGATAATTATAAATGGTTTAACTAGCTCTATTGGCTGAAACCTTGGTAGAAAAAAAAAATTAAGCCATCTTTTAGATCCTTTTACTTCTACACCTAAAACTGGCACTAAACATAAAAAAAATAAAGATATTAAAAAAAGATAAAAAGAAACTTTAAAGAGATTTTCGTTACTTAGCGATGAAAAAAATATTAAAACAATCATTCCAATAGTAATGTATGCTAAATGTTTGAAAAAAAAAAAATAATTATTAGTATCTAATTTATCAGAAGCAATTAGGGAAGTTGAGACTAAAGAAAAAAAAAGCCCCAAACTAAATAATAATATTATTAATACAAAAATATTTTTATCTATATTTTTCCACCACTCATAATAAAATTTATATATCAAATTGAAATTAAGCATCTATATATCTTTTAATAAGCTGATTAAAATATTCTCCACGTTTCTCAAAATTTTTAAAATTATCAAATGAAGCTGCCGATGGACTAAATAAAATTGTTTTATGATTTTTGTTTTTATCAACCTTAGTCTCTAAAGATAATTTTTTGACTAAACTTTTTAAATCTAAAAAATATTCGTATTTCATTATTTTTTTTAATTTATTTATAAAAAAATTTTTATCATTTCCAAAAACATATGCTTTAATATTTTTACAATTTTTTCTTGATAATAATAATTGATCTCCTTTTTTAGCTTGACCACCAACTATCCAGTAGACGTTAGCTAGAGATTTTAGCAAACTTGCGGATGAAGAAAAAGTTGTAGCTTTGGAATCATTAATAATTGTTAAATTTTTTGACTGAAAAATTATTTCTTGTCTATATTTGAGTCCTTTAAATCTTTTTAATATTTTGACTAGAGAATTTTTTTTAATTTTTAATATTTTAGTAACTTCTAAAATAAATTTTAAATTTTCCTTGTTTCCTTCGGTATCAAAATATTGATTATTTATTTTTTTTAAGAAAATATTGTCTATATCTTTTTCAATTTTAATTATTTTTGGTAAAAAATTTTTTGATTCTAGTTCTCTGTTAATATAAAAATTTTTTGTATTTAAAATTGCAAAATCTTCTCTAGCTTGATTTTTTACTATTTTAAATTTGGCACTTACATATTTATTCATGGTCTTGTGTCTTTCAAGGTGGTCTGGTGAAATATTTAAAATTAGTGATATATTTGTTTTGAATAATTTGCTGTATTCCAGCTGATATGATGAAGCTTCAATTACAAAAACTGTTTTATTTGTTACTTTTTTCTCTAAAAGTACTGGATTTCCAATATTACCTACTAGCCGAACATCTACATTCTGATCCTTTAATATATCGTATAAAATTTTAGCGGTAGTTGATTTACCATTAGTTCCCGTTATTGTTATGTTATAATTATTTTTATGATGTTCATAAAAAATATCTAAATCTGTATAAATCTTTTTAGAATTGTTCTTTAGAAATTTACTTAAATTACATTTATTAATATCTATTCCTGGGCTAATTATTATATAGTCAAATTTTAATGCTATTATTTTTTTATTATTAATTTTTATTTTATCATCATAGGTAATGATTTTGTTGTTCTTTTTTAAAAATTTGAAAGCAGATAAGCCACTTTTTCCTAAGCCATAAATTAAAATTTTTTTTTTATAAAAAATATTTGGACTATTTAACATTATCTAAGTTTTAGTGTCGCTAAACCAATCATTGCAAGAATTATTGCAATAATCCAGAACCTAATTACTACAGTAGATTCAGGCCAACCTTTTTTTTCAAAGTGATGATGTATAGGAGCCATTCTAAAAACTCTTTTTCCTGTTAGTTTGAAAGATATTACTTGTACAATAACGGAAACGGCCTCTAAAACAAATAAGCCACCTGTTATCGCCAAAACTATTTCATGTTTAGTAATTATCCCTACCGCACCTAATGACCCTCCAAGTGCCAATGATCCTGTGTCACCCATAAATATTTTAGCAGGTGGCGCATTAAACCATAAGAAACCTAGACATGCTCCAATAATTGATCCACAAAAAACAGCTACCTCACCCATGCCTTCTAAATATGGTATATTCAAATATTCTGAAAATAATATATTCCCTGTTACATAACTTATAAAAGCAAAACATCCTGCCACTAATATAACTGGTACTGTTGCTAATCCGTCAAGACCGTCGGTTAGATTCACTGCATTTGAAGAGCCCACAATTATAAATACAGAAAATGGTATAAAAAACCAACCTAAGTTTATTATTAAATTTTTAAAAAAGGGAAAATATAAGTTGGTTAGTTCTATATTTTGAGAAAAATGTGATAAAACAAATACACCTATTGTTGCTATTACAATTTGTGAAATCATTTTAAATTTAAATGAAATACCAGAAGAATTTTTAAATTTAATTTTTTTATAATCGTCATAGGCTCCAAGTAAACCGAAGCTTGTTACTATAAAAAGTAAAAACCATATATGATAATTAGATAAATCTCCCCATAAAAGTATCCCTGAAAATAAACCCAGTAATATTAAAACACCTCCCATTGTTGGGGTTCCAATTTTTTTTACAATATGTTCAGACGGTCCATCTTCTCTTATTGGATCTAAGATCTGCCTTGCAGAGAAAAAATTAATAAATGGTGTACCAACTAATAAGACAACAATCATAGAGGTAAACATCGCCAACCCCGTTCTAAAAGTGAGATATTTGAATACATTGAGGAAGCTGTATTGACTAACTAATTCAGAAATAAGACTATAAAGCATCGATTTTCCCTATTTTTATTTGATTAGCTAAGCTATTAAGCCCTGTGGAATTAGAACCTTTAATCATTAAATAATCATTATTATTTAAACTGTTTTTAATCAAATCAATTATTTGAGATTTTTTTTTAATAATAATTCCTCTTTTATTCTTATTAAGGTTATTGAAAGTCCATATAATATGATCACCAATAACATTAACATTTTTAAGAGATGTTTTGTTAATATTTTTTCCAATTTCAATATGTAACTTTTTAGAATATTTTCCAAGCTCCAGCATGTCACCAAGTATTAAATGTTTCTTTGAATTATCAATTTTCATCATATCAAAATTTATTAATGCCGATTTTAATGATAATGGATTTGAATTATAGCTTTCATCTACAAGATAAAAACTTTTTTTAAACATTTTTACTTTAATTATATCTCCACGACCACTTGTTGTTCTGTGGTTATAAAAAATATTTTTATCTAATTTGTGTATATCTTTAAAAATTGATATAATTGTAATCGTTGCTAGTAGGTTTTTTAGATCATTTTCAAAAAAAGAATTTAAATAAAAGTATATTTTTTTTTTATTAATATTTATAGAGATTTTGTATTTAGATTTTTCTTTTGAAATTGAATCTAAATTAGTTGTTGCACTTTTATTTTTTAGACTAAAGGAAAGAATTTTTAAATTTTTTTCTAATCCAATCTTTTTATGAAAATTGTAAAATTTATCATCTTTGTTTAAAATAAGACAACCATCATCTTTAATGTTTTTAATAATCTCTGATTTAGCTAAAGCTATTTGATTAATGTTTTCAAAGTTTTTGATATGAGCATATGAAATATTTGTAATTACACCAACATCAGGTTTTATAATTTTTGATAAATAATCTATCTCTCCTTTCTTATCCATTCCAATCTCAAAAATACCAAAAGTATCATTTTTTTTTAGATTAAATAAACTTAATGGAACACCAAATTTATTATTAAATGATTTTGGAGAATAGGTTACTTGACTAATTTTACTTAACGATCTTCCTGTTAATTCCTTAAGCGAAGTTTTCCCACAACTTCCTGTAATTGATATGATTTTACTTGATAGATTTTCTCTTAGAATCGAGGACGCTTCTGTTAAAAATTTTAGGGTATCTTTTACTACTATTTTTTTTTTAGATTTTTTTTGATTATTAACTATTGCGAGAGATGCTCCCTTAGCAAAGGCTTCATTAACGAATAAATTACCATCTTTATTTTTACCCCTAATTGCAAAAAAAACATCTTTTTTTTTAATTTCTTTGGAATTAATTGAAGCATTATTAATTTTTAGTTTTGAAGAAATATTATTTGAATTACTCAATTCTTTTAAAATATTTAATTTAAAATTGTTTGAAAGTGTTTTGTTCTTAATAATGATATTTTTTAATATTTGCTGCTGATCGGAAAATAATTTTTTAATCTTTTTATATTCTTGAATTTTTTCATGTCCTTTACCTGCAACAATCAAAATATCACCAGTTTTCAAGTCAAATATTGCTTTCTTGATAGCATTAGCTCTATTTGAAATTTCATAAATTTTAGATTTATTGATATTTTTCCTTATAGAGGTTCTTATTTTTTTTGGATTTTCATATCTTGGATTATCATCTGTTAGATAAATTCTATCACAATATTGATTGGCAATTTTGCCCATCATTGGTCTTTTTGCTCTATCTCTGTTCCCACCACAGCCAAAAACTATTGAAATTCGTCTATTTTTAAATTGTTCCTTTAAACTACTTAAAGATGTTTTTAGTGCATCAGGTGTGTGTGCATAGTCCAATATAACTTTTGAATTGTTTTTAATAATTCCAATTTGCTCTAATCTTCCACTTACTGGTTTTAGATTATCAATTGTGTTAATTATCTTTTTAAAACTTAAGCTACTTTTCGTTGCTGCTAATACTGCCATTAAAATATTTTTAATTTGAATTTTTCCTATTAATCTTGTTTCAAATTTATAACTATCTTTTTTATATCTTATTTTTACTATTTGTTTTTCATTTCGATACTCATGAGAAATTATTTTTAAATTACCTTTGTTATTTGAAATTGTTTCAATATTAAATTTTTTCCTTAAAGCTATTTTTTTAATTTTTCTATATTCGGGAATTTCTAGGTCAGTAACTATGTTAGCATTTTTTATCAATAATTTTTCAAATAAATATAATTTTGACTTAAAATATTTACTAAGTGTTTTGTGATAATCTAAATGATCATGAGACAAATTGGTAAATATGCCTGTTCTAAATTTTAAACCATCTAATCTATTTTGTTTAAGTCCATGACTAGATGCCTCTAATATAACATCATTAATTTTTTCTTTTTTAATTTTATTCAAAGTTATACTTAAAGTAATTGGATCAATAGTTGTGTTTGAAACTTTTTGAATATAATTCTGTGTTTTAATGCCCAGTGTTCCAATTGCGGCTACTTTTTTTTTATTCAATTTTAAAATTTGAAAATAAAAATCTGCGACTGAAGATTTTCCATTTGTTCCTGTTACCGCAATTATATTTTTTGGTTTATCTTTATGAATTGTGTAAGCAAATTCTGACAACAACTTTCTTGTGTTAGAAGATCTTATAAATAAGATATTTTTTTTTATACCTTCAAATTTTTGATTGGAAATAATAATTTTTGCACCTTTTTGAATGGCGTGATTAATAAATTTATTACCATCTATTTTGGTACCTTTTATTGCAAAAAAAATATTATCTTTTTTGCACTTTGAGCTGTCAAAGCAAATACCTGAAAAATACTGAGTTTTGTAATCTAATTCTATTCCTTTTAAAAAATTTCCGATGATCATGAATGAACTAATTTTCTATATATTTTGTGGCTAAAATAGGCCCAATTTTTTCTATGATTTTGCCAGCAACTTCAACTGAGGTCCATCCAGCTGTATTAAATGGTGTTCCTTTGTAAGATCCAATCTTGTTCTTATATTTATAAATGTAGTCTTTTGATGTTTTTGGTTCGTCTAGCAGTACTACCATTACATATTTTGGCTTAGATGTTGGAAATATAGATGCAAAAGTATTAACTTTTGCTTTTCTTGTATAACCTCCAACTATAGCTTTTTCTGCTGTTCCAGTTTTTCCACCGACCTCAAATCCCCTTATATTTGCAAATCCTGCTGTCCCTTCTTTTGTTGTTACAATTTTTCTTAATATTTCATTTATTTGTTTTGAAACTCCTTTTTTAATAATTCTTTTTTGTTTCTGATTATCTTCTAATTTTTTTTGAACCAGACTTGGTTTAATTTCAAAACCTCCATTTGTAATAATTGCGTAACCTTTTGCTAATTGTAGTGGAGTTGTGGTTATACCATGTCCAAACGATACGGTTGCTAGTTTACATTTCCCCCATCTAAAGGGAATTGGTTCACCAACTTCTTCAATATCAAAATCTATTTTACTTAAAACACCTATTTTTTCTAAAAATAACTTTAATTTTTCAATTTCAAGCTTTTGCCCAATTCTAACAGAGCCTATATTGCCTGATCTAATTAAAATTTGCTCAACTGTAAGGTCTGACGGAATTTTCTTATCGTATTCTGAAATTATATTTTTTCCACATTTTAATCTTTTTTCTAAGTTTAGAAACTCTGTATCTGTTTTAATTAAACCTTCCTCTAAGCCTGCTGCTACAGTAAATGTTTTAAAAACAGATCCTAATTCATATACACCTTTAGTAGCTCTATTTATAAAATTTACATCATTTACTGTTTCTCTTTTATTAAGATCAAAGTCTGGGTATGAAACCATTGAAATAATATCTCCATTATTAACATTCATTAAAATTGCTGTACTACCTTTGCTTCTAAAAATTGAATGAAATTTTATTAGCTCTTCTCTAATTAAAAATTGTATGTCAGTATCTACAGTTAACTTAAGAGGTTCCTTTATTTTCTTTAATTTTTTATCAAAAGATTTTTCTAGACCTGATATTCCTTTATTATCATCGTCTATTTGTCCAATAATGTGACTAAAAAGATTTTTTTGAGGATATATTCTTGTTAATTTTTCTTCAGACTTAATTGACTTATCTCCCAGCATCATTATTTTTTCATAATTATCAGCTGTTATTTTTTTTTCTAGATAAAAATATTTATTTTTCTCAAGTTTTTTTGATATCTTTATGTAATCTTTATTTGGAAATATTAACTTTAGATTAATTAGAAGTTTTTTTTTATCAATCACTTCTATAGGATTAATCCCAATATCTATTGAGCTAACTGTTTTAACTAAATAATTTCCATTTCTATCAACTATATCTGCTCTATAATTTTTTTTAATAATTAACGGTTTAATGTTATTTACTTTTTTTTTTACAGAACCTAAATGGAGAAGTTGTATTGAATATATTATTGAAATTATTAAAAATACAAAGAAAATAAAGGCTATTCTATTAAATTCTATATTTAGATTGGTTTTACTTTTCTTATATGAAAATTCATCTTCATACTCCTCTAAGATAATATTGTTTTTTTTATCATTCATCTTTGGTTTTTTCTATAAAATCACTTACATTTATATGGTTATTTTTTTTAGTTAACTTTTTGATTTTTGTAATATCAATTTTTATTAGATCTTTTTCAAAATATTGGCTTTGATATTTAGTTAATTTATCAGGTGAGCTTAAATAATTGAATTCTAAAAGTACATCACCAAGCTCAGACTTTAGGGGTCTAATATTTTCATTTACCATAAAAATTTTATCCTCTAACTCTTTTGTAGAATTTTTTACTAATGATGTCGCTAAGATTAATATAATGATAGTTGCAAATATCACTTTCCTCATAGTTTTTTAGAAAAATTTTCAATTTTAATTAAATGATCAAACTTTTCCAGGATGTCGGTTTCAAATTCGTAAAAATCTTCTTTTTTCATAACATATCTTAATTTTGCAGATCTTGAGGGTGGGTTTTCTTGAATTTCTTTTTCAGATGGTACGATTGGTTTTTTACTAAAAGATTTAAATAAATTAGCTTTTTCCTCACCTTTAGGCATGTAACGTGAAACACTTTTATTTTCTGATAAACTTTTAAAGAAATATTTTACTATTTTATCTTCAAGTGAATGAAATGTAACAACTGCTATGATCCCATCTTTTTTAACAACTTTT
>Ga0114997_10000838_pt1 | contig 25646 bp, 24 predicted proteins | sample ArcticOcean_MG_C_2_FD_87045 | JGI IMG/M metagenome (GOLD analysis project Ga0114997, IMG submission 87045) | Marine microbial communities from western Arctic Ocean - ArcticOcean_MG_CB4_136 | ecosystem: Environmental > Aquatic > Marine > Oceanic | place: Arctic Ocean: Canada Basin | collected... | reverse complement strand
TAAATCAATAATGTGATCAGCATTCTCCATAGTTTCTGTATCATGCTCTACTACAATGACAGTATTTCCTAGATCTCTTAATCTTTTTAATGCTTTAATTAATTTTACATTATCTTTTTGATGTAATCCGATGGAAGGTTCATCCAAAACATACAATACACCTGTTAGGCCAGATCCAATTTGTGAAGCCAATCTTATTCTTTGTGCTTCACCTCCAGAAAGTGTTCCAGATTCACGCGATAATGTTAAGTAATCTAAACCGACGTTTAATAAGAAATCTAATCTTTCATTAATTTCTTTTAATATGTGTTGTGCTATTTTTTTTTCTTTTTCATTCAGCTTGTTATCTAGATTAACAAACCATTTTTTAGCTTCAGAAATAGATTTAATCGTAACTTGACTTATACTTAAGTTATCTATTTTTACACAAAGAGCCTCTTCTTTTAATCTCATACCTTTACATTTTTCACAATTTGATTCACTTTGGTATTGTGAAATTTCTTCTCTTTTCCACTCGCTATCGGTTTCTAGAAATCTTCTTTCGAGATTATTTATGACGCCCTCAAAAGTTTTTTTAGTAGAATATTTTTCATATCCATCATCATAATTAAATTTAATTTCTTCATCATTTGATCCGTAAAGAATAATATCTTTAATCTTTTTATCTAATTTTTTCCAAGGATCTTGCAAAGAAAATTTATAGTGTTTTGCTAAAGACGATAATGTTTGTGCGTAATACAGAAACTTTGATTTTGCCCAAGGTTCAATAGCACCATCTGCTAAGTTTTTTTTTGTATCAGGTACTACTAAGTTAGGATCAATATTTAAATTTACACCGATTCCTTCACATTCTTCACAAGCTCCGTATGGACTGTTAAAAGAAAATAATCTTGGTTCAATTTCTTCTATTGTAAAACCGCTTTCTGGACATGCAAATTTTGATGAAAAAGTTATTTTTTCTATTTTTCTATATTTTTTTGGAAGCGTTTCATTTTCATATTCAACAAAAATTAAACCATCAGATAGACTGAGTGCACTTTCAACACCTTCTGCTAACCGATTTCCCAATTCACTATTAATAACTATTCTATCTACAATTATAGATATCTCGTGTTTTATTTTTTTATTAAGATTTGGAAAATCATCAATATTAAAATATTCTCCATCTACTTTTATTCTTTGAAATCCTCTTCTTTTATAATTAGCTATTTCTTTTTTATATTCTCCTTTTCTACCTCTAACTATTGGAGCTAACAAATATATTGTATTATTTTTTGGTAAAGTTTTAATTTTATCAACAATTTCAGCAACACTTTGAGATTTAATCGGTTTACCTGTAAATGGTGAGTATGGAGTTCCAGCACGAGCAAATAAAACTCTCATATAATCATAAATTTCAGTAACTGTAGCAACAGTTGATCTTGGATTTTTAGAAGTATTTTTTTGTTCAATAGCAATAGCAGGACTTAATCCTTCTATTAAATCTACATTGGGTTTTTTCATTTTATCTAAAAATTGCCTAGCATATGAAGAAAGACTTTCCACATATCTTCTCTGACCTTCAGCATAAATTGTATCAAACGCTAAAGAGGACTTTCCAGATCCTGATAGACCAGTGATCACTACAAATTTGTCTTTTGGCACTTCTAGAGAAATATTTTTTAAATTGTGTTCTTTAGCGCCCTTTATAACGATTTTTTTAAGCATTTTTTTTGATTTTTAAACCTAACCTATTAATAAAAAGATGGAAATATGTTATATTTGCATATATTAACAAATAATCATTAAATAAATCTATAAAAAATATGGCAGGCAGTCTAAATAAAGTACTTTTAATCGGTCGATTGGGCGCAGATCCTGAGATTAAACAAATGGTTAATGGAAAAAGTGTAGCTAGACTAAGTTTAGCAACTAGCAATACATGGAAAGATAAAAATACAGGTGAAAAAAAAGAAAAAACAGAATGGCATCGTATTGTAATATTTAATGAAGGTTTAGTTAATGTGGTGCAACAGTATGTTAAAAAAGGTGCTCAAGTTTATATAGAAGGTCAATTAACTACTAGAAAATGGAGAGATGAAAAAGCTGGTATTGATAAATATTCTACCGAAATAGTTTTACAAGGATTTAATTCATCATTCAAAATACTTAGTAGCAAAAATAATCAATTAGAAAATATTCAAGAAAACAATACTCCAAAAAGCTCTTTACCTAATGAAGAATCTGTTCCATCCAATGATTTGGATGACGAGATTCCGTTTTAATATAAATGCAAAATAAAGAGCCCACTTTAAGTAAAGAAATTTTTAAACCAATTTTCGTTTATGATGAAATGAGTTCGTCTTACTTATCATATGCAATGAGCGTTATAGTAAGTAGAGCTTTACCTGATGTAAGAGATGGATTGAAACCTGTTCACAGAAGAATAATTTTTGCAATGTATAAAGGTGGTTTCGATTGGTCCAAGCAGTTTAGGAAGTCTGCCAGAATAGTCGGTGATGTAATTGGTAAGTATCATCCTCATGGAGACCAATCAGTATATGATGCTCTTGTCAGACTGACTCAGAATTTTTCTATGAGTTTACCACTTGTTGATGGCCAAGGTAATTTTGGCTCAATAGATGGTGATCCCCCAGCAGCTATGAGATATACAGAAACAAAATTAGCAAAAGTTTCACAATTTTTAATTGACGATATTGAAAAAAATACTATCGATTACAGAAGCAATTATGATGAAACTGAAAAAGAACCAACTGTTTTACCATCACAGTTTCCAAACTTATTAGTTAATGGAGCTGGAGGCATAGCAGTAGGTATGGCAACAAGTATACCACCACACAATCTTGGAGAAGTTATCGATGGCACAATTGCATTTATTGAAAATAAAAATATTACAATATCGCAGTTAATGAAAAAAATTCCTGGTCCTGATTTTCCAACTGGTGGAGTTATAATTGGTAAAGAAAATTTAAAACAAGGATACAACAAAGGAAGAGGGTCAATAAAAATTAGAGGAGAAATTGAAATAGAAAATTTAAAAAATGGAAAAGAACGTTTAGTAATTAAATCTATACCCTATCAAGTAAACAAATCGGTTTTGAATGAAAGAATAGCAGAACTTGCACGAGATAAAAAAATTGAAGGCATTAGTGATATTAGAGACGAGTCAAACCACCAAGGTGTTAGAGTTGTAATAGATTTAAAAAGAAACGTTGAACCTGAAACAGTTAAAAGACAATTATATAAATTAACATCTGTAGAATCTTCTTTTGGATTTAATACCTTAGCAATAGTTGATGGCAAACCTAAGATTTTAAATTTAAAAGAATTTATATCTGAGTTTGTTAATTTTCGAGAAAAAACTCTAACTAAGAGGATAAAATTTGATTTAAATAAAGCTTTAGAAAGAGCACATATATTATTAGGTATTTCTGTTTCAGTTGAAAACATTGATTCAATTATTAAAATTATTAAAAATTCAAATACTGTTGAAATTGCTAAAAAATCTTTATTATCTAAAAAATGGAAAATTAACAAAACCAACAATCTTATTAAACTTATTAAATCAGAAAAAAGTGGCACTACGTATACATTAACTTCAAAACAAGTTGTCGCTATTTTAGAATTAAGATTACAAAAGCTAACAGCTTTTGGAATTAATGATATAGAAACTGAAATAAAAAAATTATCAATATTAATTAAAGATTACGAAAAAATTCTTAAATCTAAAAAAGAATTGTTTAATTCTATTATTGAAGAGCTAACTAATGTTAAAGAAAAATTTTCTGTTAAAAGAAGATCAAAAATACTTGATACAGTTTTAAATTATAATATTGAAGAAACTATTCAAAAAGAAGCAGTTGTAATCACTATCACACAAAAAGGTTATATAAAAAGAGGATCTCTATCTTCTGTAAAAATTCAAAAACGTGGAGGAAAAGGAAAGGCTGGAATCAAAACTAGAGACGAAGATTACGTAGTACAAATATTTACTGCCGATTCTCACACACCAATACTTTTTTTTTCTACTCAAGGGCTAGTCTATAAAATAAAGGCATGGAAAATACCTCAAGGATCTGCTGGCTCAAAAGGAAAAACCTTATTTAACCTTCTACCACTTAAAAGCCATCAATCGATAAGTTCTATTATGCCATTACCTGAAAGCGAAAATCTATGGAAAACACTTTATGTTGTTTTTGTTACCCAAAAAGGAAAAATTAGAAAAAATAGCCTGGAAGACTTTATCAATATTCAAACTACAGGAAAAATTGCAATGAAATTAGATGAAGATGATAAAATTATTGGTGTTAAAATATGCAGGGAAGATCAAGACCTTATTTTGAGCACTAAATTAGGAAAATGCATAAGATTTATGTCAAAAAAGTTAAGAATTTTCAAAGGCAGATCTTCAAAAGGCATTAAAGGTATAGAGCTAAAAGATAATGATAAGGTTATTTCTTTATCGGTATTAAATAATGTCAATATTAGTGAAAAAAGTGCAAAAACAATATTAAAAAATGGTAATGCTGATAAAGATAAAAAATCAGAAGTTATTGCGAAACAAAAATACATTTTATCTATTACTGATAATGGCTTTGGTAAAAGAACTTCATTTTATGATTATAGAGTGACAAATAGGGGCGGAAAAGGAATTATTGGTATAGTTACTTCTTCAAGAAATGGTAATGTTGCAGCATCATTTCCAGTTGATGAAGGTGACGAAATTATTCTTTCTACTGACAAAGGTAAAGTAATCAGATGTGCCGTTAAAGAAATAAGAGTTGCAGCTAGAAATACACAAGGTGTTAGAATCTTGAAAGTTTCTAATGGTGAAAAAGTTGTATCAGCTATTAAAATTGAAGATAACTTTAATTAACAGTTATGAGTAAAATTGGAATATACCCCGGTACATTTGACCCAGTAACATATGGACATGTAGATGTTATTAGAAGATCTCTTAAAATAGTTAAAAAACTAATCATTGCTGTTTCTAATGATAATTCTAAAGATTGTTTATTTTCTGCTGAAGAAAGAGTTGCTATAATTAAAAAATCTCTGTTTAAAGATTTAAATTTTAAAACTCAATATATTAAAATAGTTTCATTTAACACTTTAACTACATCTCTCTGTTCTAAGCATCAAGCTACAATAATATTTAGAGGATTAAGAGCCGTATCAGATTTTGAATATGAATTTCAACTTGCTGGAATGAATAGAAAGTTAAACGATAAAATTGAAACAGTTTTTTTAATGTCAGATCCAGAAAACCAAATTATTTCATCAAAATTTGTCAAAGAAATTGCCAAATTAAATGGAAAAATTAGTAACTTCGTTACAAAAAGTACTATAAAACAAATAAAAGTTAAATATGATTAAAAAATTATTATTTATAATAATGTTTACTTTTTTTATTAACCACTCGTTAGCAAAGGAGAATACTGTGATTTTAAAATTAAAAGATGGTGAAGTTATTATTGAATTATTCGAAGATATAGCACCTAAACATGTAGAAAGATTTAAAACGCTTGCTTTAGAAAAAAAATACGACGGTGTGGTATTTCACAGAGTTATTGATAATTTTATGGCACAAACAGGTGATGTTCAGTTTGGAAACAAAGATTCCGAAAATTATGATTTACAAAGAGCCGGCACTGGAGGATCTGATTATCCAGATTTAAAAGCAGAGTTTAGCTCCATACCTCACGAAAAAGGAACTTTATCAATGGCACGTTCTGCAGACCCAAATAGTGCAAATAGTCAATTTTTTATATGTTTTAAAGCAGCTCCTCATTTAGATAGACAATATACTGTTTTTGGTAAAGTTGTATTGGGCATGGAATTTATTGATTCAATCAAAAAAGGTGAAGGATCAAATGGTTCAGTTATTGATCCAGACCAAATTATAAGTCTCAAAATAAAAAAATAAATCAAACAATGTATAGTGAAAAATTTTCTTTCAAAATTTTGAATGAAGATGGTTTAGCGAGAAACGGTTCTATAAATACACATAGAGGAAATATCGATACTCCTGCTTTTATGCCCGTTGGAACGCAAGCAACTATTAAAGCTGCATTTATTGAAGATGTTATTTTGAGTGGTGCTCAAATAATTTTATCCAATACTTATCATTTAATGATTAGACCAGGTTCAGAAAGAATCAAAAGAGTTGGAGGATTACATGAATTTATGAATTGTAATATTCCAATATTAACAGATTCTGGCGGTTTTCAAATTATGTCTTTATCTAAACTTGTTACAATAGATGAAAAAGAAGGGGCCATTTTTAACTCTCATTTAGATGGAAAAAGATTTATTTTAAGTCCAGAAGAAAGTATTAGAATTCAAAAAGATTTGAATTCAGACATAGTCATGGTTTTAGACGAATGTCCAAAACTATCAGTAGATAAAAAAAAAATAAGTAAATCTTTAAAACTTTCACTTAATTGGGCCGAAAGATCAAAAAAAGAATTTGGAGACAATCCTAAGAAAGCTTTATTTGGAATTTTGCAAGGTGGCATATATCAAGACTTAAGACTAGAAAGTTTAAATGGTTTAGTAGATCTTGGCTTTGATGGATATGCATTAGGTGGACTAGCTGTTGGTGAAACACAACATCAAATGTTTAAGGTTCTTGAAAACATAACACCATTTATGCCAAAAAATAAGCCTCGTTATTTAATGGGCGTTGGCACACCATCAGATTTATTAGGTGCAGTTAAAAGAGGTGTTGACATGTTTGATTGTGTCATACCCACTAGATCAGGCAGAACAGGATTAGCTTTTACATGGGAAGGACGACTTAACATAAGAAACTCAAAGTACAAAAATGATGATTCCCCATTAAATCCTGATACTAGAATACGAAATATTAACTGTTATTCTAAAAGTTATCTTAATCATTTGATCGTCTCAAACGAAATATTAGCGTCTATGATTCTGACACTAAATAACATAATTTTTTTCCAACAATTGATGAAAAAAATTAGAGAAGCAATTAAATCTAATAATTTTGACAATTTTCACGATAAATATATCAATATAATTTAACTTTATTACTCCTAAAAGTAATTTTCTGATTGAAAAGTCTAAAAAAGAATATACAACTGTTTTTTTTGGGCCGTTAGCTCAGTTGGTAGAGCAATTCCCTTTTAAGGAATGGGTCGCTGGTTCGAATCCAGCACGGCTCACCAAAAAAAACTGTTTATTAATTTATTTTAACTTATAAAAAATAATTTTTTTATGGAAAAAAAATTTCAATTCAGCAATACATGGTTTAATGATTCTGCTAAACGTTACTGGGATAAGTTAATACCTCAAATAAAACCAAAAAAAATTTTAGAAATAGGTTGTTTTGAAGGAGCTAGCGTTTGTTATTTAATTCAAAACTTAAGTAAAGAAAATCCTATAGAAATACATTGTATAGATCCTTGGGAATTAGAAACCAGCAAAGAAAGTGATCAAAAGTTTTATGGCCCTAACATTAAAATGAGCGATGTTGAAAAACGTTTTAGAAATAACACACAAATTTTAATAGAAAAATCATTAAATAAAGTAAATTTTTTTATACACAAAGGTTTTTCTGATAATGAGTTAGCTAAAATGCTATCATCAGGTATGCGTGATTATTTTGATTTTATTTATATAGATGGTTCTCATCAAGGGCCTGACGTTTTATATGATGCTGTACTAAGCTTTAGATTACTTAAAGTGGGTGGAGTAATTGCTTTTGATGATTATCTGTGGTCAGCTCAAAAAAAAGATTTAATAAATATTCCAAAACTTGCTATTGATTCATTCGTTAATTTATATTCTGCTAAAATTAATATATTTAATGCCCCTTTGTACCAACTGTATATTAAAAAAGTATCTAACTAACTATTAGATTTTTTTTATAGGTGGGTAATTTAATATAATTTCGGGTATCCAACTTTTTAAAGATTGAATTCTTCGCAAATTTGATGGATGTGTGCTCATCCATTCTGGTGGCTCTTCACCTTTATTAGCCTCTTTCATTCGTTCCCATATTTTTACTGATTCACGAATATCGTAACCAGCAAGAGAAGCAAAGATTAATCCTAAATAATCAGCTTCTTTTTCTTGCTTTCTTCCAAAAGGATTGTCTATACCAAAAGTTCTTAGCATACCCGCAACATCAACTCCTGTTGTTCTCTGTGTATTAGATATTGCACCACCAGTGAAAATATCTAAAGCTGCTGTGCTAAGATTAAGTATTAAAGCACGACTTGCTCTTTCAACAGAATGTTTTGCTACTGCATGTGCAATTTCATGTCCCATAACAGCTGCCATACCATGTTTGTTTTTTGTAATTTCAAGCATACCCGAATAAACAGCAATTTTACCACCCGGCATACACCAGGCATTTTTAATTTTATCATTGTCTACAAGAATATATTCCCACCTAAAATTATAAGTTGGGTCTGGCAAATTTTCTGAATTAAAATATGCACTTACAGATTCTTCAATTCTTTCTCCAATTTCCTTTATTTCTTTAAGTTGTGATTTATCTTTGCTTAACTTTGTTTGTCCTTTAAACTTTTCATACACCTGAGCTGCTTGTCTGTTTAATGTACTCTCTGGTAGTAATTTTAATTGTTTTCTGTCAGTAATTGGTGCGGTAGCACATGATCCCACCATTAAAGCGCACCCACAACCACCAAAAACTTCAAGAAATTTTCTTCGATTTATGTTATTAATTTTATTCATTTTAAATAGGTATACTAAATGGGTAATGAAGAAAAAAAAAGAGGTATTTTCTCAAGAATCAGAAATTATTTTATAGCAGGTATTGTTGTGTTAATACCAATTGGTATAACTATATATTTAACATTATTTTTAATTTCTATTTCGTCGAAGATTTTACCTAAGGAAATCAATCCTAATCACTATTTACCTTATAACATACCAGGAGTAGAGATTTTAATAGCCTTATTTTTAATTACTTTTATTGGTTGGTTATCACTATCATTTTTAGGAAAAAGGTTATTACAGCTATTTAATAAAATTTTAAAAAAAATACCCATTCTTAGAACTATATATTCTGCTTTGGGACAAATGACAGAATCATTTACCAAATCTAATAAAAACGAAAAAAATGTTGTTTTAATAGAATATCCTAGAAAAGATTGCTGGGCAGTTGGTTTTGCTACAAAAGAAAATTCTGGAGAAATAAGCAATAAAGTTAAAAAAAAATTAGTTAATGTTTTTGTCCCGACAACACCTAATCCAACAAGTGGATTTTTATTAATGTTTCCAAAAGAGGATGTGATTTATTTAGATTTAACTTTTGAAGAAGCATCTAAATTTATCGTATCCGCTGGTACTTCTACTCCTGATTAATTTCATTAATTATATCAGCCTTGTCAAATAGTTTAAGTAAAAAATCATATTTTTTAATATTAAAATTATTATTTTCAATTTTTTTTATATTTTGATCTGCTATATCAAAAAGGTCTCTATGTTGAATTGGATCTGCAAGCTTAAAATTCTTTAGACCACTTTGTTGATATCCCAGAACATCACCAAAACCTCTTAACTTCATATCTGCTTCAGAAATAAAAAAACCATCATCAGAAGATTTTAATATTTTTATTCTCTTTTTAGCATTTTCACTTAGATTTTTTTTATAAAGCAAAATACATGTAGCTTGCTCTTTGCCACGACCAACTCTTCCTCTAAGTTGATGTAGTTGAGATAATCCAAACTTATTAGAATTCTCTATCACAATTAAATTTGCATTTGGAAAGTCAATGCCAACTTCAATTACTGTAGTTGAAACTAGTATTTTAATATCTTTTTTTAAAAAACTTTCTAAAACCACATTTTTTTGATCTTTATCAAGAGCACCGTGAATTAATCCAACTTTACCGGGGAACTTTTTACTTAAATAATTAAATTTATTTACAGCTGATTCATAATCTAATTTTTTTGATTCTTCTATTAATGGACAAACCCAAAAAACTTGATGTCCACTTTTAATTATTTTTTGAGTATAAAGTATTATTTCATTAATTTTTTCCTCAGGTTTACTTAATGTTATAGTTTTTTTTCTATTAACTGGTTTTTCAGTAATTTTTGAAACATTCATGTCACCATAAAATGCTAATATTAAACTTCTTGGTATAGGTGTTGCGGACATTAAAAGAATATCACAATCTCTCCCTCCTTTATTTGCTAATTCAATTCTTTGCCTTACACCAAACTTATGTTGCTCATCAATAATAGCTAAACCTAAATTTTTAAACTTTATTTTTTTTTGAAATAATGAATGGGTTCCAATCAATAAATCAATCTCACCATTAGCAACTCTCTGTAAAATATCATTTTTATCTTTTAGATTTGTTTTTCCAGAAATGAATTCAATTTTTATATTTGAAGTTTTAAAAACCTTTATAGCTAAATTAAAATGTTGTTTAGCCAATATTTCTGTTGGTGCCATTAAAGCAACTTGCCAGTTTGAATTTATTACATTTATTGCTGCCACAAAAGCAACTATTGTTTTGCCACTACCTACATCACCTTGCAACAATCTAAACATTTTATAATCAGATTTTATATCACTATTAATTTCATTGATTGCTACAATTTGATCATTAGTTAGTTTAAATTTAAAGCTACTAATTACTTTTTTAGAAAAATTTTTATTAAAAAATTTTTTAACTTTTTTAATTCTTTTAACTCTTTTGCGCACTTGAGATAAAACTAAATGATTAGATAAAATTTCATCATATGCAAGTCTTCGTCTATATTTATTATTTAGACTTATATTTTTATTGTTATGAATTTGGTAAATTGAATTAGACCAACTTACATTTCCTATTTTACTAAGTACATCCTTGTCGTGCCATTCATTAATATTTTTAATACTACTTAAAACTTGGTCAATTAACTTTCTATATATTTTTTCTGTCAAACCTTCGGTAAGAGAATATTTTGGTATTACTTTATTTACAATATCTTCTTGTGAATCTGGTACAATATATTGTGGATTTGTCATTTGGTATTTTTTGTTAAAAAAATTTATTTTACCACTGACAACAACAACTTTATTTAAGGGCAATATAGATCTTATGTATCCTTCCCTGCTATTGAAAAAAACAATATCAATTTTCCCACACTCATCTTCACATAGCACTTTATTAGGTAAATTTCTAATTCGTGGAAAATTATGTTTTTTTACCAAAATTTTTACTGTTGTAATTTTTCCAATTTCTAGATTATTTAGTTTTTTAATATTTGTTCTGTCTGTAAATCCCTGTGGGAAACTCCATAATAAATCTGATATTTTATCTATTTTTTTTCTCTTTAAAATCTTTTGTATTTTTATACCAACACCTTTTAGTATAGATACATTTTCACTTAAATAATTTTGTATTTTCGATTGATTCATTATTTTTTAATATATAATAATTTTTAATTAACTATGATAAATATTAATAAATTAAAAAGAAGTATTGTTTATAGATCTACACATAGAGGTTCCAAAGAAATGGACATTTTACTTGGAAATTTCGTAAAGAATAATATTGATGAACTCAATGACTCTGAATTAATAGATCTTAGTAATTTAATACAAGCTGAAGATGAAATTTTAAAAAATTGGTATTATAAAAAAGATGATTTAAAAATTCCTAAAAACAAAGTATCTATGATGTTTAAAAAAAATTAACCAATATATGGCGGAGAGGGTGGGATTCGAACCCACGAATGAGTTGCCCCATCGCTGGTTTTCAAGACCAGTGCTTTCAACCGCTCAGCCACCTCTCCCAATTATAATATTACTTCAACTTTAATATATTTATTATAAATTTTATACAACCAAAATAAATTTATCATTTCGAATTTTTATAGTGATTCAAACTATTTTTTTATTAAAGTTTATAAATTATATTAATAAACAAATTATCTTTTCTTTAAATTGTTTTCTGACTACTTATAATCAATAAACTCGTTTCTATAGGCTTTATTTTACTAAATAGAAACGATATGGCGCTTGATTAAATCAATTAAATACTTAAAAATAATATTAATTTAGTATATATTGAAATGTATAATAATTATGGAAATTTCAAAATTTCAAAACTCAATAGATAAGCCAAAAGTCTGTTTATTAAGATTACCCATGGTTGTAACTCGATGGGATAATTTTCATTCTACTACTCCACCTTTAGGCTTAGCTTATGTAGCAGGCAGTTTAATCAATGCTGGGTATGACGTTAGAGCTCTTGATGCTCTTGGTGAGGCCCCTTTACAAAAAAAAAATTTGGAAGATGCCAAGTATGTAAGTTATGGCTTAACTCCTAAACAAATTGTTCAACGTTTAGCCTATGAAAAATTTAATGTAATATTTTTATCTATAATGTTTTCTCTTGAATGGCCTATGGCTAAAAGTATTATTAGAACTGTTAAAAAAGTTTATCCAAATGTTTTATTAGTATGTGGTGGTGAACACATTAGCTCATGTCCTGAATTTTGTTTAGAAGATTGCTCTGAGATAGACATCTGTGTAGTTGGTGAAGGTGAAGAAACAAGTATTAACCTTTTACAAGCTATAGAACAAAAGCAATCTTTAGATAAAGTTAATGGTATAGTTTATAGATCTGAAAATACTATTAAAAAAAATCCAGCAAAAGCTAGAATTTCTCAGTTAGATAATATTCCAAGACCTGCTTGGGAATTGTTTCCTTTAGAAAATTATTTATCAAATAATTTGGGTTATGGTATTAAGCCTGGTAGATCAATGCCTATGTTGATCTCAAGAGGCTGTCCTTACCAATGTACATTCTGTTCAAGTCCTCAAATGTGGACAACAAAATGGCAGGCAAGAAATGTAGATTGTGTTATTGAAGAAATGCAATTTTATATAGATAAATTCGGTGCAACAAATTTTGATCTGTATGATTTAACAGCAATTGTTCGAAAAGATTGGATTAAAGATTTTTGCCAAAAAGTAATAAAAAAAAATTGGAATATTGCATGGCAAATGCCTGCTGGTACAAGATCGGAAGCTTTAGATGATGAAACTTTAGAGTTACTTCATCTATCAGGACAACAGCATATAGTATACGCACCAGAATCAGGATCTGAAGAAGTATTAAGAAGAATAAAAAAGAAAATTAAACTTGATAGAATGAAAATCTCTATAAAAAGCGCTATACGAAAAAAAATGTATGTTAAATGTAGTTTAATGATTGGTTTTCCAGATGAGACTCATAAAAATGTTTGGCAAACTCTTAAATTTACAAAAGATCTAGCTTTAATTGGTGCTAACGATATTTATATTGCTTCATTCTCTCCTTATCCAGGATCTGAATTGTTTGACCAATTACGAAAAAGTGGAAAAATACCTAAACTGAACGATGAATATTTTTTAGGGTTAATAAGTTATAGTAATTTTTTCAAATCAATTTCTTATTCACAACATGTAAGCAATCGTATGCTTGCTTTTTATCGTATCTTTGGAATGTTATTATTTTATGTAGTCAGTTTCTCAGTACGTCCAAAAAGACTTTTTCGTTTAGTTACAAATGTCTTTAAAGGTAGAGAAGAAGGACGAATGGATAAAGCTTTAATTGATATTCTTGATAGATTCAAACGTAGCAAAAAAGATGAAACTCGCGATATACCTTAATTATTAGAATTAAATAAAAAATAACAGCTAATATTTAACTTCATTAAAAGAAAATACATCATAAAGGAGAATTATTAAAAAAAAGGATTAATAGTTAATTTTAATATCTTGTGCTAAAAAAACACTATGTTAAAAAAAAATATTATAACTTATTTATTAATTTTATTAGTAATTGCTGTATTTAATCTTACAAGCGTTGCTTCTTCTGAAGAAACTTTTAATAATTGGTTAAATACCTTTAAAACAGAAGCTTTAAACAAAGGCATTTCACAAAACACTCTAGATTTAGCATTTAAAAATGTAAAGTTTTTAGATCAAGTGATTAAGTACGACAGAAAACAACCAGAATTTTATGAAGATACAATTACTTACGTAAACAAAAGATCTAATATTTTACGTGTCCAAACAGCACAAAAATTACTAAAAAAAAACAAACTTATTTTTACTGAAGTGGAAAATAAATTCTCAGTTGAAAAAGAGATTTTATTATCATTATGGGGAATAGAAACAAATTTCGGAAAACATGTTGGGAAAATGGATATTATTTCGTGTCTAGCTACATTAAGTTTTGACAAAAGAAGAAGGGATTTCTTTTCTTCTCAACTATTTATATTACTTAAACTTATTGAAAATAAATCTATAGACGTTAACACTCTCTATGGTTCATGGGCTGGAGCATATGGAAATTTTCAGTTTATGCCTTCAACAATCAATAATTATGCTATTGATTATGACAATAATAATAAAATTGAATTAAAAAAATCTCTTTATGACTCTGTAGCATCTGCCGCTAATTACATTAATAAGATTGGTTGGAAAAAAAATGAGCTTTGTTTTTTAAGAGTAAAATTTAACAAAAACGTAAATAAAAAATTTATTAATTCATCTGCAAGAAATATTTCAAATAGATATAAAGTAAAAATCTGGATTGAAAAAGGTCTAACTAATTTTGATGGAACTACTTTAAATTTTAAAAATAAAGCAGCCTTAATTCAACCCGATGGTAAAAAAGGTACACCCTCTTACCTAGTGTTTGACAACTATGAAAAAATTTTAAAATGGAATAGATCTTTAAGATTTGGTATTAGCGTTTGCACCTTAGCAAACAAAATAAAATCATGATTATTAAAAAACTAGCTTTATTATTATCTACAACTTTATTATTTTCTTGTGCTACTTATAATTACAATGAAAAAAATAACATTAATACAAAAAAGTATTTTTCTTCTAAAGGATTTGTTTTAATATATGAAGATAAATTATTTATTGAAAAAATTATTAATAAAAAAATCAATAATAATGAATTTCAAATAATTCATAACAAGTTAAAACCAAGAACACCTGTAAAAGTGATTAATCCAGAAAATTCAAAATTTGTTATTACTTATATTTATAAAAATGCAACTTATCCTAAAATATTTGATGCTGTTATTAGTAGTAAAATTGCATCAGCTTTACAACTTGATCTTAACAACCCTTATATCGAAATTATTGAAATAAAAAAAAACAAAACTTTTGTAGCAAAAAAAAGCAGTATATTTGATGAAGAAAAAAATGTTGCTGAAAAGGCACCAGTAAATGAAGTTGTAATGGATGTTATATCAAGTAATAATTTAAAAGATACTAATAAGAATCTATCTCCCAAAATTTTTTTGATAGGTGTTAATGACTTTTATTATAAAGATTCGGCTGTTAATCTAAAAAATGAAATTATTAAAAAAACTAAAATAAAAAATATTTATATTAAGAAAATTAATAATACAAAGTATAGACTTTTAATAGGTCCATTTAAAAGTTTTAATACTTTAAAAAATAGTTATATTAGTTTAAATGATTTAGGTTTTGAAGATCTAATCATATATAAAGAATAGAATGAATTTTTTAAAATTATTTTTACTTATTTTTCTTTTTTTATCATTTCATGAAAAATCTTTTTCAGAAATAGAAATAGATGCTAATTATATAATTTTACAAGATTATGATTCTGGTCAAATTCTTTATGAAAAAGATGCCGATACAAGAATTTATCCAGCTTCAATGACGAAAATTATGACCGCTCTAGTTACATTTGATTTATTGAAAAAGGGTGAAACTACCTTAGACGAAATGATTACTATTTCAGAACGTGCTTGGAGAATGTCGCAGAGCGGATATTCCTCAATGTTCATTATGTTAAACGATCAAGTTTCTGTAGAAGATTTATTAAAAGGTATCATAATAGTTTCTGGTAATGATGCGTGCGTAGCATTAGCCGAAGGTTTATTAGGTACCGAAAAAGATTTTGTTGTTTTGATGAACGAGAAAGCTGAAGAACTTGAATTAGAAAATACAAATTTTAATAATACATCAGGAATTAATGACCCAGATAACTATTCTACAGTTCGTGATATATTAAAAATATCCCATCATTTAATTAAAGAGCATCCCGAATATTATGAATATTTTAAAGAAAAGTCATTTACTTGGGATAGAACAGGTGGTGACCCGATTACACAAGGAAATAGAAACCCCTTGTTATATAAAAACATTGGAGCTGATGGTATAAAAACAGGTTTTCTAACAGTAGAACAGTATTCACTAGCTTCATCAGTTAAAGTTGGAGAAAGAAGAATAATTTCTGTTATCAGTGGATTTAAAACTAAAAATAAAAGATCCAGAGAATCAATTAAAATTATAAATTGGGGTCTTAAAAAATTTGATACAATTAAAGTTGCAAAAAAAAATGAACCTATTGCTAAATTAAAAGTCTGGCTCGGGAAAAAACCAACGTTAGATGTAATTCCTTCCGAAGATTATTATGTTACTATCCCAAAAAGAAAAAAAAAAACAATTAAAGCTGAAATTGAATATATTTCACCTTTACATGCACCAATTAAAAAAGGTGATAAGATTGGTGTTTTAAATGTTTATATTTCTGGAAATCTAAATAAACAGATAAATATTTTATCTGGAGAAGATATTAAAAAATCTAATATTTTTGCTAGAATATTCACCTCTCTAAACTATTTGGTTTGGGGTGATGTATAACAAAAAACCTATTTTTGTTACCTTTGAAGGTATAGAAGGTTCAGGCAAGTCTTATCAATGCAAAAAATTATATAATAAAATAAAAAAATTAAGAATACCATCAATTATAACAAGAGAACCTGGTGGTTCAAGAAGTGCAGAAAAAATAAGAAATTTAATTCTCAAGGGTAAAAAAAATAAATTTTCAAAAAAAACAGATACATTACTTTATTTAGCAGCTAGGAACGAACATATAGAAAAAACTATTAATAAAGCATTAAAAAGTAAGCAAAATATACTCTGTGATAGATTTATCGATTCTACATTAGCATATCAAGTATATGGAAATGGCATTAATGAATCATTAGTAAAAAACATCCACAAACATATTCTGGGCAAAGCCATCCCAGACATAACTTTTTTATTAACTGTTAGTATTAAAACTGCTTTTACTAGAATAAAAAAAAGGAAATATATGAATAGGTACGATAAATTTTCTAAGCATTTTTATAAAAAGGTACAAAAGGGTTTTTTAAACATTGCTAAAAAAAATAAAAAAAGATATTTTATAATAGATAATTCTGCTGATTCAAAACAAGTTGAAAATATTATATTTAAAAAATTTCTAAATCTTAAAAAAAATTAACTTAATTATGCCAGAGTTACATATCAAAAAATCAAAAAACCAAATTGAACTTTTTGGTTATGATTACCATTTTAGTTTATTTAAAAATTTGTATTTAAAAAAAAAATTACCTAATGCAATTTTATTAAGTGGTCAAAAAGGATCTGGCAAATGTACGTTCGCTTATCATTTTATCAATTTTTTGTTGTCTCAAAATGAAAAGTATAGCTATTCTACGGAGAGTTATTCAATAAATTTAAATAACAGTAGTTATATAAAATTATGTGATAACACTCATTCTAATTTTTTTCTTTTAGAAAAAGATATGATAAATAATGTTATAAAAATTGACAGTATAAGAAACACATTAAAATTTTTAAACCAAACAACTTATTCATCTAATATTAAAATTATATTAATTGATGGAGCTGAACATTTAAATAAAAACTCGTCAAATGCTCTTCTAAAAGTACTTGAAGAGGCAGATCGCCAAACATTTTTTTTTATAATACATAATAACTCTTATCAGATATTAAATACTATAAAGTCACGTTGTATTGAGTTTAAACTATTTTTTAATCTAGAGGAAAAAAAAGTAGTATTTAACAAAATTCAAAATTTTTATAATAATAATTTTAATATTAATGACCATGAAACTTTTCTATATTTTGAGACACCAGGTAATATATTAAAATATTTAATATATTTTGAAGATGCTAGCTTTAATTTTATAGATGATAAAATATTAGCCATAAAACATTTGTTTACTAAATATAAATCTAATAAAGACAATGAAATATTTCCTATTATTTCTTTACTTATTGAACTTTTCTACAATGAATTAGCAATTAAAAATATTAAATATGTCAACTTTTATTTTAATAACAAAATTAAAATATTAAAAAAAATAAATGATTCGATTAAATTTAATTTAGATAAAAAATTACTTTTTTTATTTCTGGAAGAGATTTTAAATAATGAAAAAAAATAATTTTTTTATTACAACTCCTATATATTATCCATCTGGTGAACCTCATATTGGTCATGCTTATTCAAGTATTATTGCGGATGTTTTTGCTAGATTTAAACGTAATGATAATTTTAATGTTCACTTTTTAACTGGTACTGACGAACATGGTCTCAAAATACAAAAAGCTGCCGAAAAAAATAAACTAGATCCTTTATCGTATTGCAATAAAATATCTCAAACTTTTATTGATTTATCTAGAAATTTAAATTTATCAAATGATGATTTTATTAGAACAACTGAAAAAAGACATCATAATTCTGTTAATGAAATATGGAATAGATTAGTCAAATCTGGCGATATATATCTTTCAAAATATAAAGGTTGGTACTCTATTTCTGATGAAGCGTATTATAATACAGATGAAATTATTGATAAAAATGGAAAGAAATTTTCAACATTTTCAGGATCACCTGTTGAATGGGTTGAAGAGGAATCTTATTTTTTTAAACTTTCTTCTTGGCAAGATAAACTTTTAGAATTTTATCAAAAGAATGAAAATTTCATTCTTCCAATAGCTCGTAGAAATGAAGTAATAAAATTTGTTGAAAGTGGATTAAAAGATTTATCTGTTAGTAGAACCTCTTTTACATGGGGAATTAAAGTTCCAAATGATAGTAAACATATTATTTATGTTTGGTTAGATGCCTTAACTAACTATTTAAGCGCAGTTAACTTTCCAAATACCAATGATAAATTATTTAAAGCATTTTGGCCTGCATCATTACATGTTATTGGTAAAGATATATTGAGATTCCATGCAATTTATTGGCCTGCGTTTTTATTAGCAGCAAAAATAGATTTGCCTATCAGAATATTTAGTCATGGTTGGATATTATCGGGTGATGAAAAGATGTCTAAATCAAAAGGAAATATTTTAAAACCACTCGAAATAATAAAAAAATATGGTGTCGATGAATTAAGATATTATTTAATGAAAGAAGTTTCTCATGGCAGTGATGGCAATATTTCATTAAAAAGTTTAGAAAATTGTATCAATAGTGATTTGGCTAACAATTATGGAAATTTGTGCCAAAGAATTTTTTCATTTGTAAAGAATAATTGTGACAATAAGGTTCAAAGTAATAAAGATTTATCTGATAATCATAAAATATTATTAAATAAAACGAAAAAAATAACAAATAATTTAAAAAACTTTATTGATAACCAAAATATAAATAGTTATATCAAATCAGTTATTAATATTAGTTTTTTAACAAATAAATATATTAATGATGAAGAGCCATGGAAGTTAAAAAAAATTAATATTAATAAAATGAATAATATTTTACATTTATCATTAGAGCAAATTGCAAGAATTTCAATTTTATTAAATCCAATAATACCACTTGCTACCAACAAAGTATTGAATGCACTTAATGTAACTGATGATAACAGAAATTTATCATTTATTTCCGAAGGTTATATTTTACCAGATGAAATAAATATTAATGATTTAAACATATTGTTTAAAAAAATATCGATATGATTATAGATTCACACTGTCATTTAGATTTCCAGAATATTTATGAACAATTAGATGATGTTGTTAAAAGAGCGGAAACTAATAATGTTAATGTATTGTTAACAATTTGTACAACTTTAGATAGTTTTGAAAAAATAAAACTCATCATTAAAAAGTATAAAAATATATATGGCACTTTTGGAATACATCCGCATGAAACAGATAAAAATACTATTGTTAACACAGATTATATTTTAAAAATAAAAAAAAAATATAACAAAGTCATAGGTATTGGTGAAACGGGACTAGATTTTTATTATCAACACAGTGAAAAAGATGTTCAAAAAAAAGCATTTATAGAACATATAGATGCTGCGTCAGAATTAGATATTCCTGTTATTGTCCATTCACGAAATGCGGAAAAGGAAACATTTGAAATTTTAGAAAGCAAGATAAAAAACTCAAATTTAAAAGTTTTAGTTCATTGCTTCACTGGGTCCAAGGAATTTGCTAACAAGCTTCTGAATATTGGTTGCTATATTTCAGTAAGTGGAATTATTACTTTTAAAAATTCATTGGAATTAGCAGACGTTGTTTCCTACATACCACTAGAAAAATTATTGGTAGAAACTGATTCACCTTATTTGTCTCCTATGCCCTTAAGAGGCCAATCTAATGAACCTTCTTTTATATTACATACGGTAGAAAAACTTGCTTTAATAAAAAATGTTACTGTTGAAACTATAAGTTCTTATACAACAAATAATTTTCAAAAAATTTTTAATTTTAAATAATTATGAAGTCAAAATTAATTTTATTAGGTTGTGGTAGCTCAATCGGTGTTCCAAGAATTGATGGTTCTTGGGGTAAATGCAATTATAAAGAAAAAAAAAATCATCGCTCTCGATGCTCTGCAATTATAATAAAAGATAAAAATATAATTATCATAGATACATCACCAGATATTAAGTCACAGTTACTTTTAAATAAAATTAAATCAATATCTTCTGTTATTTTTACACATGATCATGCCGATCAAACAAATGGTTTATTTGAATTAAGACCATTTTTTTGGATAAAGAAAAAAAAAATAAATATTTATGGTGATAAAATCACTTTAAAGTCTTTAGTAAAACGTCAATCTTACTTATTTAAAACAAGTAAATCTTATCCTTCTATATTAAGAACAAATATTGTTAAACCAAATTTTTCACTAGGCAAGGGTAGTGGCAAAATAAATTTTAATTCCTTTAAAGTAAAACATGGTCAAATTCATAGTGTTGCGTATGTTTTTGAAAAAACTGCATACATAAGCGATTGTAATGATTTATCTATTATTAAGAGACCACAATTAAAAAATTTAAACAATTTAGTTATAGATTGTCTTAAATTTAAAAAACACCCAAGTCATTTTAACCTTAATGATGTTATTTATATTCATCACAAACTTAAACCTAAAAAAACAATTTTAACTAATATGCATTCAGATTTAGATTACAACTATTTAAAAAAAAATCTTCCGAATAACATTGTTCCTTCTTTTGACGGTTTTACACTTAAATTATAAGTTTAAATTTATTTAAATTAGCTTTTCAAGAGTTTTAATAAATTTTCTTGAAGAAGGATTTGTTAAAGATGTAAAGGTTTCTGCTATCTTGCCTTTTTTATCTATTATTATTTTATGAAAGTTCCATTTGGGTATTGCTGAATTACCAAAGTTTTTTTTAGCCCAGAGATAAAAGGGATGTGCATCAATTCCTTTTACACTAAGCTTTTGTGTCATTGGAAAAGTTATACCAAATCTAGTTTCACAAAATGTTTTAATTTCACTACTTGTACCCGGTTCTTGATTTCCAAAATCATTTGAAGGAATCCCTAAAACAACTACACCTTTTTTTTTATAATCATTCCATACATTTTCTAGATCTTCATATTGATTAGTAAAGCCACATTTACTTGCAACATTTACAACTATTATTATTTTACCTTTAAAATCACTCAGATTTATTAAATTACCATTCAAACCAGTAAAATTAAAATCGTAGGCTAATTTTTTATAATCACCCAATGCATAATTTGAAAATAATGAAATCATAAATATGTATAAAAAAAACTTTGTTTTATATTTCATTATAAATTATTTTTTTTATTTGTAACTAGTAATAGCAAAAAATAACCTACAATTGCAGATGCAGTTGATCCTAGCAAAACACCAATTTTGACAGAGTCCATGTAAGAATTAGTATTTACAAAAGCTAAATTACCAACAAATAAACTCATCGTAAAACCAATGCCAGTAAGTATTCCGATACCATAAAACTGTATCCAATTAGTGCTCGTAGGCATTTCAGCTAATTTTAGTTTTACAAATATGTAAGAAAAAACAAATACCCCAATTTGCTTACCAAAAAATAGGCCCGATGTAATTCCAAGTGTTACCGGTGTTAACAAAGTATTTACTGTTATGTTTTCTAAATTTACACCAGCGTTTGCAAAAGCAAATATTGGCATTATACCAAAAGCAACATAAGGAGACAAAAAATGTTCTAATTTTAGCAATAAAGAATAATCTTCTTGTTTAGATTTATGCGGGATAGTAATTGCTAGAAGCACACCTGATATTGTCGCATGTATTCCTGACCCATGAGTAAAATACCAAAGCAACAAACCCATGATAAAATATGGAAAAAACATTTTTACACCAAATTTATTTAAGAAACATAAAATAATAAAAGATATTAACATTAAAAGTAAATATGAATATTGAAGTTCATTAGAATAAAAAAAAGCTATAATTATTATTGCGCCTAAGTCATCTATAATAGCTAACGCAGTCAAGAATACTTTTAGCGACATAGGTATTCTAGATCCTAGAAGTGAAAGCACACCAATTGAAAAAGCGATATCTGTAGCCGATGGTATTGCCCATCCGACCATAGTAAATTCACTTTTATAATTAATAATAATATAAAATAAAGCAGGAACAGCCATTCCTCCGACTGCACCTATTATTGGTAGAAGAGCTTGTTTCGGTTTAGATAATTCCCCTTGAACAAATTCTCTTTTAATTTCTAATGTGACTAAAAAGAAAAAAACTGCCATCAAAGCATCATTTATCCAATGCAATACACTCAAATCTAAAAAAAAATTTTCTATACCAAGAGATAAATTCTTGTTTAAAAAGATAAAATAAAAGTCACTTAACTGAGAATTACTAATAATTATAGCTAGTAACGCAGCTACCAATAGCAAAACACCACTAGCCGCTTCTAATTTAAAAAACCATCTAAATGGACCTGTTAAATAATTAATCATAATATGGTATTTTTTCTAAATACATCAAATTAAGATGATACTCTACCTAAATTTACACATTCAAACTTTAATTAAATTAATTAAAAACATTGATAATAAGGAGTTACTAATATAATAAATAAGCCTGTCGGGGCGTAGCGCAGCCTGGTAGCGCATCTGGTTTGGGACCAGAGGGTCGCAGGTTCAAATCCTGCCGCCCCGACCACTATACAGCATGAAAAAAGCGAAAATATATAAACCTAGTAAAACCCCAATGCAATCTGGAAAAAAAAATACTAAATCCTGGTTGCTAGAGTATGAAACGTTAAATTTATCTATTAATCAATTGATGGGTTGGGTAAGCTCAAATGATACTATGTCAGAAATCAAATTAAAATTTCCTACAAAGGAGCAAGCTATTAATTATGCTAAAAAGAATAATATTGATTATTATGTAATCGAACCACAAAAAAATAAAATAATTAAAAAATCTTACGCAGATAATTTTAAATAATGGTCAAATGATAAAAAGTTTTTTTTTAGAAAAGAAATGGCGCTTATGGGCATGGGGTGGTTTTCTGATTATAATTGGATCTTTATTAGCTCAAACATGGATAGATGTAAAAATTAATGAGTGGTATAAAGGTTTTTATGATCTTTTACAAAAACCTGATGAAAATGATATTTCAGATTTTTGGGACGGTATTTTTACATTTTTAAAATTAGCAATTCCATATGTAATAATCTATACAATCACAAATTATTTTACTCGACTTTATGCATTTAGATGGAGAGAAGCAATAACTTTTGCATACATGCCATATTGGAAAAAAATAGACGCTAAAGTTGAAGGTGCCTCTCAAAGAATACAGGAAGATTGCATGCATTTTGCAAAAATAGTTGAAAGTATAGGTTTACAAATTGTTAGAGCACTAATGCTTTTAATAGCATTTACTCCAATTCTTTGGGGATTATCATCAAATGTTATTCTCCCTTGGTTTAAAGATATTAATGGATCTTTGGTCTGGATATCTTTAACAACAAGTTTAGGAGGAATATTAATAAGCTGGTTTGTCGGATATAGGCTTCCAGGGCTCGAATATAATAATCAAGTTGTTGAAGCAGCTTTCAGAAAAGAACTTGTATATGGTGAAGATGATCGTATTAATTATGTTCAGCCACCCACTATTTTGGAATTATTTTCGGGCATAAAATTTAACTACCATCGTTTGTTTCTTCATTATGGGTATTTCGACTTGTGGGTAATTTTATACAATCAATTAATGGTTATAGTTCCTTATATCATAATGGGTCCAGGTTTATTTGCTGGATCAATGACACTTGGAATATTAATACAAACGTCAAGTGCCTTTAGAGAGGTTCATAGTAGTTTTTCTTTATTTATCAATAATTGGACAAGAATTACTGAATTAAGATCTATATTTAGAAGACTGAATGAATTTGAAATTGCCATAGGTTATAAAAAAAAAAAAGAACCTGGGGTAGGGGCACTTAGATAGTAGAATGGACCTATTAATTAAGCTTTTTGATGTACTTTTTCCTGTATTTCTGACAATTGGAATTGGTTATTGGTACGGAAAAAAAGACCCTAAATTTGATACAAAGTTTATTACAACTTTTGCAGGTAATTTTGGATTACCCGCTATTATTTTCTATTCCCTAACAACAACAAATATTAGTTTTGATCTTTTTTTACGTTTTTCTTACTACATAACACTTTATGTAATTATTTTTTCTATAATTGGATTAATTATACTTAAATTATTAAAAAAAGATGTTTATAGATTACTACCACCATTAATTCTTCCAAATACTGGAAATATGGGAATGCCCATTTGTTTGTTTGCTTATGGAAAAATGGGACTTGCTATCGCAACAGCTGCTACTGCTATGATTTTAGTATTTCATTTTAGTATCGGTATTCTACTTGCTAGTAAAAAATTTTCTTTAAAGCCGCTAATTAATTGTATACCTGTTTACTCACTATTAATTTCATTAATTTTTGTTTACTTTAAAATTCCTTCACCTATTTTTTTAGAAAATGCTACCTTTTTAATTGGTTATTCAACAATTTTTTTAGTTTTAATGTCATTGGGCGTTGCTTTATCAAAGCTAAAAGTTTTTTTATTTAAGGAAACATTAATTTATTCATTAACTCGAGTATTAATTGGTCCTGCGGTTGGTTTTGGATTTGTTAAGTTTTTTAATCTTTCAGGAATAGAAGCTGGAGTTATGTTTATTCAAGCATCAATGCCTTCAGCAATTTTAACTTATTTAGTAGGCAAAATCTATTCACCCAAAAAAATATCTGATAGTATTGCCAGTACTGTTGCTTTATCAACTTTCTTATCTTTTTTTACTTTAATAGTTGTAGTATTTATCTCTTTGAAATACTTTAACTAATAGTGAAAGCAATTTCTTATAATTTATTAGCTTGGGCAATACTACCTTTTATGGATGTAATTGCTAAGTACCTTAGTTCTGATTTATCTTTTCTTCAAATTACATGGGCCCGTTATTTTTTTACTGTTTTTTTTGCTTTACCTTTTATGTTTTTTTT
>Ga0114997_10000837_pt1 | contig 25648 bp, 22 predicted proteins | sample ArcticOcean_MG_C_2_FD_87045 | JGI IMG/M metagenome (GOLD analysis project Ga0114997, IMG submission 87045) | Marine microbial communities from western Arctic Ocean - ArcticOcean_MG_CB4_136 | ecosystem: Environmental > Aquatic > Marine > Oceanic | place: Arctic Ocean: Canada Basin | collected... | reverse complement strand
TCTATTTTTAACATTAACATATGTTTTTTCTCCAACACATAAATATGCGTCATGAGCTTCGTGCATTTCTTTATCTAAATAAAAAACTTCATGAGTAGCAATGATAGGTAAATCAAATTTTTCTGCCGCATCTAAGATAAATTTTTCAAATAAGTTTTCACCAGGATCACCATGTCTTTGGATTTCCAAATAAAAATTATCATTAAATGAGGATTTTAATTTTTTTAATAGATTCATTGAAAGATCTGTAAGATTCTTAAAAAAAAGATTTCCAATTAACCCTTCGTACGTTCCGCTAAGTAAAATTAACCCATTAGAATTTTTTTCAATTTCTTCAAATTTACAGTGTGGTGTTTCATTATCCTTAATTTCTAAGTATGATTTTGAAGATAATTTTATTAGATTTTTGTATCCCTCTAAATTTTTTGCAAAAAAAGAAAGTTTGCCAATTTTATCTTCATACTTAATGTTGATTTGAGTTCCAATAATAGGTTGAGTTTTTGATTTTGCTAATAATTCGGAGAATTCAAGAGCTCCACACAAATTATTACTATCACATAAAGCAATTGAAGTTATTTTGTTTTCTTTGCAATATTTTGCTAGATCGACTGTTCTTAATGCTCCTTCACATATTGAATATTGTGTATGAATTTTTAAATGATTAAATGCTTTGTTAATAACTGAATTCATTTTCTCGTAATATATTACCATCTATTATATTTAACTTATAGTCTGCTTTGTTTGATAGTTCTCTATTGTGAGTTGCATATAATATTGATCTATTCTTGGATCTTAATTTAGTAAATAATGAAAACACTTCTTTGGCAGTTTCGCTATCTAAACTTCCAGTAGGTTCATCTGCTAATATTAAATCAGGTTCAGTTACTAAAGCTCTTGCAACCGCTACTCTCTGTTGCTCTCCACCAGAAAGCTCGGTAGGAAAATGGCTAAGTCTTTTGGATAAATTTACCAAAGATAACATTTTTATGGCGTTTTTTTTAGCATCTTTCCATGTGTACTCATTATTAAGGAGTGGAAGCGCTACATTTTCTAAAGCTGTAAAATCGCTAAGTAAATTATTTTGTTGATAAATGATTGAAATACCCTTTTTTCTCGCAAAGTTTTTTTCTTTTTCACTAGCTTTTGTTAAACTTTTTTTCTTAAAAAAAACCTCACCTGAATTAGGTTTGTCTAATAAAGCAATAATATGTAGTAATGTGGATTTTCCAGAACCAGACGGTCCATTTAAAGAAATTAGTTCGCCTCTGTTAATTGTTAAATTAATACTTTTTAATACAGAAATTTTTTTTCCATTAATTTCGTATTTTTTTGATATCTTTGAAAGCTTTATTATTTCACTATTCATATTTAAGGGCTTCTATAGGGTCTAGTTTTGCTGCTGATAATGATGGAAAAATAGTTGCTAAAAAGGTAATTAATAAAGAAAAAAAAGAAATTATAATTATGTGACTAAAATTTATTTCAGCAGGTAATTGACTTAAAAAATATATTTCTTCAGGAAACAATTGAATGTTAAATATTGATGTAATTAACATTCTTATATTTTCCACATAGTAAGAAAAAAGTACGCCAAAAGTTACACCAGTTATTGTTGCCAAAAATCCAATTGTAGAACCAATTAAAAAAAAAATTTTTGCTATTGACACTTTGCTAATTCCTAGGGTTCTTAAAATTGCTATCTCTCTTGTTTTATTTTTTACTAAAATCGTCAACCCTGAAATTATATTAAAAGCAGCAACTATTATGATTAAAGTCAAAATGATAAACATAACATTTCTTTCAACTTTTAACGCTCCAAAAAATGATTTATTTAAATCTGACCAAGTGTAAACATAATGTGTTGGATAAATTTCCTGTATTTGATTTTTAATTAAATCTGCATTATCTGGTTTTTTTAAAAATATTTCTAAATTAATATCTATGTCTGTTAATTCAAACATTGAATTAGCATTTTCGAATGGAATAAAAATAACGTTTTGATCAAATTCAGCAAGACCAGTACTAAATATTGATGATATTTTAAACTTTTCTTGAAGTGGCAAACTTCCAAAAGGAGACTGTAAGTTTGAGGTAGACATCAATGTAATTTCCTCACCAGCAACTAAATTTAAAGTTATTGCTAATTCTTTGCCAATAGAAACTGTATTTTTAAGAAATAAATCTAAACTACCATCAATTATACTATTTTTTATTAAAGGGATCTTACCGATGTCATCATCAAGATAAGATCTAACTAGTACACCTGTTGTATTATCTTGATTAATTAAAATACTTTGTCCGTTAAATGTAAAAGCTGTCCTATCAATGTATTCATTTAAAATACTTACTTTTTTTAATTCTATATCTGAAATTTTATTACTATAAGGTTTAACTATAATATGTGGATTAAAACCTAAAATCTTTGATATTAATTCAGTTCTAAATCCATTCATCACCGACATTACTATAATTAATATCGCAACACCCATGGATATCCCCATAAAAGAAAAAATAGAAATGACTTTTAAAAAACCTTCTTTCTTTTTTGGTTTTAAATATCTAAAAGCTATTTTTCTTTCAGTTTTTGAAATCAATTTAAGTTTCTTTTATTTAATAATTTATTCTTAATATCATCAAGAGATAATATTTGAACTTCACCGTTAATCTCTTTAAATTCAAATTTATCCTCTGTAGATCTAGAACCTATAATAATTTGATAAGGAATACCTATAAGATCAAATTTTTTGAATTTTGCGGACAGATGTTCGTTTGTATCATCTAGCAAAGCGTCGATATTATTATCTATTAAAAATTGATATATTTTAACTGCCTTTAGATAATTTGACTCATCGTTTTTTTGTAGACTCGGAATTATAACTACTTCGAATGGCGTTATTGACCGCGGCCATTTCATTATATTGTTATTAAACTTTGCTTCAATAATCGCACCAACTAATCTTGAAACACCTATTCCATACGATCCCATTTTTACATTAATTTTCTTTCCGTTTTTTAAATCCACTGAACACTTAAGAGGCTTTGAATATTTATCTCCAAAGTAAAAAATATGTCCAACTTCGATACCTTTTGTAATTAATTGATTTTCTTTATTTACCTTACTTTCAAAATCATTTTTTTTAAATTTGTCATCAGTTACAGCATAAAATTTATTATATTTATTTCTTAAATCCTTAATAGATTCATTGTTATTTTTATGTTTGCTTATGTCTAAATCAAAAATTCTTTTATCTGAATAAATTTGGCTTTCTCCAGTCTCAGCTAGAATTATAAATTCATGTGAAAGATCTCCTCCAATAGGTCCGGTATCAGCTGACATTGGTATTGCTTTTAGTTCTAATCTTTTAAATGTATTTAAATATGAAAAAAACATTTTATTATAAGATTTTTCTGCATCTTCGTCGCTTAAATCAAATGAATAAGCATCTTTCATAAAAAATTCTTTACACCTCATTACACCAAATCTAGGTCTTAACTCATCACGAAACTTCCATTGAATATGGTATAGAATTTGAGGCAATGATTTGTATGATTTAATACTAGTTCTAAAAATTTCAGTTATTAATTCTTCATTTGTGGGTCCATAGAGCATCTCTTTTCCTTGTCGATCTTTTATTCTTAGCATTTCATCGCCATAATCATTATATCTACCGCTTTCTTTCCAAATTTCGGATGATTGTATTGTTGGCATCAACATTTCTTGAGCTCCAATTTTATTTTGTTCTTCTCTAACAATTTGTTCTATTTTTTTCATTACTTTAAATCCAAGTGGTAACCATGAATAAATTCCTGTGGATGATTGTTTTACCATTCCAGTTCTTAACATAAGTTGATGTGATTTAATTTTTGCTTCAGATGGATTTTCTTTTAAAAGAGGAATAAATAGTTTAGATAGGTACATATAGTTCTATTATCAAATTCTTACTAAATTTACGTTTGTAAAAGGTCGCTTTCCAGTCTTTTCTTTAACAGTTTTTCTACAGTTAGTTTTTATAGCTTCTATCAAATTATATTCTTGTTTAGGGCTGCTTAAAGAATAAGATTTACATAATTTCTTTATTTTTTCTTGTAAATCAAAAATAAAATTACTATTTTCTCCGCTGCTAGGTATTCCTTTAAAAGAAATAATAGGTGTTTTTACCATTGAACCTGAATTATTAACAATAATAGTGATTTCAACAAATCCATTAAATGAAATATTTTTTCTATCTTTAAGAGGTTGAGATTCCTCACCTACACTAATATTACCATCTACATACATTCTTCCTACAGGAGCTTTGTCTATGACTTCAGGTTTATCGCCAGGATACAATTGAACTATATCACCGTTCTCAACTTGAACAGGATAAGGTACCTGCATTTCTTTTGCAAAATTAATATGCTCAATCATATGTCTATGTTCACCATGAACCGGAATAACAGACTTTGGCATAACCCATTTATACATATCTTTTAAATCCTCTCTATTTGGGTGTCCAGAGACGTGTACAAATTCGTTGTCTTCAGAAACAACTTCAATTCCATTTTTAACTAACTGATTATGTAATTTGTAAAGCTTTTTTTCATTACCTGGTATTATTTTTGAAGAAAAAATTACTGTATCACCAGATTCCATCATCACTTCACGGTGTATGTAATTAGCAATCCTCATCATAGCACCATTGGGCTCTCCTTGGCTCCCAGTACATAAATAAACTATTTTTTCTCTCGAAATTTTTTTTGCATCTTTTGGTTCCAAAGGTTCGATTAAACCATTTAAATAACCACATTGCCTTGCTGCTTTGTAAATTCTAAGCATAGATCTTCCAACTAGTGAGATTTGCCTTCCTGTTTTTTTTGCACAATAAAAAACACTTTCCATTCTAGCAACATTTGATGCGAAAGATGTAACAACTATTCTTTTGTTTTTATTTTCCATAATTTTTAATAAGCTTTTTCTTACATCAGACTCCGAGCCAGCACGACCTGGGTTAAAAACATTTGTTGAGTCACAGATCATTGCTAAAATTCCCTTTTTTCCTATATCTTTTAATTTTTTTTCATCAATTTTATCTCCAATAAGAGGATTTGAATCAATTTTCCAGTCACCAGTATGTAAAATAGTACCCGAAGGAGTTTCAATGCTTAATCCATTAGGTTCCAATATGGAGTGAGTCAACGTAATAAATTCAATTTTAAAAGGACCAAGTTTAACGGATCCATTAAGTTCTATTGTTTTTAATTTTTTACTTATGTCAATTTTTTTTTCTTTAAATTTTTCTTTTATTAAAACGCTAGTAAATGGAGTGGCATAAATATTGCAAAGAAGTTTGGGCCAGACATGGACAATAGCACCTATGTGATCTTCGTGAGCATGTGTTAAAACAATACCAACTAAATCATCTTTTTTATCAATAATGAATCCTGGGTCAGGATATATTAAATCAATCCCAGGAATTGTATCATCAGCAAAAGTAACCCCAATATCAACCATTAACCATTTTTTTTTACCAGAATCGCCATAAGCAAATAAATTCATATTCATTCCAATTTCACCGGAACCTCCTAAGGGACAAAAAATAAATTCTTCTTTTTTCATTTAAATAAAATAATTTTTATTTGCTTTAAAAATTTCAATAATACCTTTAATAGTTATATTCTTATCTATCTTAAAAGGTCTAATAATAGAAGTTCTAAATAGACTAGCATAACCTCCAGTAAAAATAATTTTATACTTTTTTTTAGTTTCTTTTTCAATTTTTAAAATAATATTATTAATTAAACCTGTGTAACCCCAATAAAATCCTGAACGAAGAGCTTCTAGTGTATTTTTCCCTACAACTTTTTTTTGCTTAATAAGTTTAAATGTAGGAATTTGATCGGCTGAACTTACTAGACTTTTAAGAGATAAAGAGACACCTGGAGCTATTACACCACCATTATAAAGGCCATTTTTTGTAACTACATCAAATGTGGTAGCAGTACCAAAATCTAGAATAATACAGTTCGTTTTATACTTTTTTAATGCACCAACAGCATTAACAATTCTATCAGAGCCGACTTGGTTTTTTTTTTTAACATTTAATCTAATTAAATTGTTAATGGACATTTCTTTTATTTCATTAATTTTTATTTTATAAAAAGTTTTAAAATATTTTCTCATTAATAATTCATATTTTGGAACAACAGAGGAAAAAATAGCAACTTTATAAAGTGACTTTTTTTTTAAAATTTTTTTTAAATTCTTTAGTAGAATCTTTTGTGATAGTATTTCAGTACTTTTAAAATAAAATGTTTTTTTTATTTTAAGATTCTTATAATTAACTAGACAAATTTTTGTAAGAGAGTTTCCAATATCTCCAAATATAATATTCATATTTATATATTGATAGTCATTAAATTAGTTTTTTTCTTAAAGTTAGAATAATTAAAAGATTTTAAGTTTAATAAAAAAAATTCATATGATTTTATTAGTAAATTTGCAATTTCTTTACTATTTGTTTTAATTTTAGACTCGTAATAAATATTAGTAGCTTTATATTTTTTTTTAATGGAAGGATTTGAACTAATATTTATTCCAATTCCAACAATTAAAAAATCTTTTCTATTAATACTAATAATTTCTTGTAATATTCCGCAAATTTTTTTACCATTTAAAAAAATATCATTTGGAAACTTTATTCTTATTTTATTTTTGTCACAAAAATTTTTTATTAATTCAGATACAATAACAGGATTAATAGTAGAAAATTGATCAAACGAGGGATAGTTTTTTTTTAGAGGAAAAAAAAATGAACCAAAAAAATTACCCTTTTTTGAAATCCATTTTTTTCCATATGAACCTCTACCGTTTGTTTGTATATCGCTAATAACAAGTCCTAATTTTTTTTTATTAACTTTTATTAGTTTAATTGCTTGTTCGTTTGTACTTTTTATACTTTTAAACTTAAATATTTTAAATTTCATTAATACACTATAATTTTTAAAATTAGATTAGTTAGCGATGATGGGCTAATAAAAAAAATTAAAATAAAAATTGTAGAAATTGCTAATGTAATTTTTAAGCCCCAGTCATAAATTTCATCAAATGATTTTTTTGGCTTGTCAAAATAAATTACTTTTATAATTCTTAAGTAATAAAATGCTGAAAGAACTGTAGTTATAAGACCAATGATAGCAAGAGCGTACATTTTTGTTTCTATTACTGAAACAAAGATGTAAAATTTAGCAAAAAAACCTGCTAGTGGTGGTATCCCCGCTAATGAGAAAAGTATTATTAAAAAACTTAAAGCTAACTTTGGGTGATTTTTTGACATACCGGATAATTCATTAATATCTTCATAAAAAATATTTTCTCTTTTAAACATGAAAATACATCCAAATGCACCTAGACTCATAACTAAATATATAGACAAATATATTATTGAACTTTGCACGCCTGAATTTGTTCCTGTAGCAATGCCTGCTAAAGCATAACCCATGTGACCTATTGAACTGTATGCCATCAATCTTTTAATATTGCTTTGCCCAATAGCTGCTACAGCTCCTAAAATCATTGATGCAATAGATAGAAAAACAATAATTGTCTGCCAATGATTTATTGCATTTATAAACGGAACATACATAAATCTAATAAAAACACATAATGCAGCAATTTTAGGAATTAAAGCAAAAAAACTTGTGACAGAAGTTGGCGATCCTTCATAAACATCTGGTGTCCACATATGAAATGGAACAGCAGAAATTTTAAAAGCTAAACCCACCATAATAAAAACAATACCAAAAACTCCACCCATATTTGATTTGTCTAAACTGCTTGAAATAATTTCAAAATTAGTTGAGCCTGTAAAACCATAAATCAATGAGCATCCATATAATAAAATGCCAGATGCAAGAGCACTTAAAACAAAATATTTTAAACCTGCTTCTGTTGAGCGTTCATCATATTTCTTGAAAGAAGCTAAAATATATAAGCATAGTGAATTTAACTCCAAACCTAAATAAAAGATTATCAAATCATAAGAACTAATCATTAAAATCATTCCTAATGTGGAAGCTAAAATAATGATTGGATACTCTATTTTGTTTATATTATTTATTTTTATATAATCTTGAGAAATAATTAAAATAAATGAACAAAATAATAAAGTCAGAATTTTCATATAGATAGAAAGATTATCAATGATGTAGCTGTTATTGAAAATTTTGACTGTTTGGTCAGGTTGGTTAATAATCAATGCGATTGTAAAAAACATAGTTAAAATTACTAGCAAATTTATTAATTTATAACTTTTGTCTACAAAAACTCCTACCAATAAAAGTGTCATTAATGATAGTGACAAAAATATTTCAGGTAATATATATAAAGCAGTTTGCATTATTTATTTATAATTAAATGATAATTTAAATTTAATTGATAATTCTTAACTAAATTATCAATCGAAATATCTAGTGTAGAAAGTAATGGATCAGGATAAAAACCAAAAAACAAAGTCAAAAAAACTAATGATATGAATATATAAATCTCCATATTTTTTAGATCTGACATCTCTTTAACTTCTAAATTAATTATAGGACCAAATATTACTCTTCTATAAAGTGACAGCATATATGTGGCTGCTAAAATAATACCTAGGCTTGCTAAAACCGCGACAATGATATTTTTTTGAAATACTCCAACTAAAATTAAAAATTCACCAACAAAACCGCTAGTTCCTGGCAGGCCTAAAGCTCCTAATGTAAAAATCATAAGTATAAAAGCATACTTTGGCATTATGTTTGCTACTCCACCATAAGATGAAATCATTCTAGTATTTAATCTATCGTAGAGAACTCCAACGCATAAAAATAGGGCTGCCGAAATTAATCCATGACTTATCATTTGAATAATACTTCCTTCTAATCCTTGCTTTGTAATAGAAAAAATTCCAATTGTGACAAAGCCCATATGAGCAACCGAAGAATAAGCTATTAACTTTTTCATATCATTTTGCATTAAAGCAACTAATGATGTGTAAATAATAGCTATCACACTTAGTGCAAAAACAAGTGGAGTAAAATAATCAGAAGCGACAGGAAAAAGCCCTAATGAAAAACGAATAAATCCATATCCTGCCATTTTTAAAAGTACAGCCGCTAATATTACCGATCCTGCTGTAGGTGCTTCCACATGAGCATCTGGTAACCAGGTATGGAAAGGCCACATGGGCATTTTTACAGCAAATGAACTAAAAAAAGCTAACCATAATAAATATTGATATTCTTTGGGTATTTTTAGATTCAATAGCTCAGTTACATCAGTTGTTCCTGTTATCCAATATATAGAAATTATGGCTACAAGCATAAAAACAGAACCAAGTAATGTAAAAAGAAAAAACTTAAACGCTGAATAGACTCTTCTTTCTCCACCCCATATGCCAATTATTAAGAACATAGGAATAAGACCACCTTCAAAAAATAAATAAAACAAAACTAAGTCAAGAGAACAAAAAACACCTATCATAAAAGTTTCCAATACTAAAATAGCAATAAGAAACTCTTTAATTTTAGATTTAACGCTAAGAATTGCTGAAAAAATAGATAATAAAGATATAAAAGTAGTAAGTATTATAAACAAAATAGAAATTCCATCTACACCCAATCGGTAGTTAATAAATCCATCTATCCAATTCTTTGTTTCTATGAATTGAAAAGCTGATATTGTTTTATCAAAAGAAAACCAAAGAAAGAGGGAAAGAAGAAAATTAACTAATGAAGAAAAAATTGCAACATACTTTGAATTTTTTTCAATATTTTTATGTTTTCCTTGAACTGTTAAAATAAAAATAGCACCTATAAGGGGTATAAAAATAATTGCTGAAAGTATAGGAAAATTCATTTAGAAAATAATTAAATAAGTTAATAATATAGAGAGACCAAGCAACATTACAAAAGCGTAATGATATAGGTAGCCACTTTGAAAACTTACTGATCTATCAGATATATTCTTAATTAATCTTGAAAGACCATCGGGACCATACTTATCGATAATTTTAACGTCACAGTTTTTCCAAAAAAACAAACCCACTCTTTTAAGAGGTTTTATAAAAATGAAATCATAAATTTCATCGAAATACCATTTGTTTAAAAAAAAGTTATAAAAATTTTTATTTTTTAAAATAAAAATATTCAAAATTTTCTCATTATTAACGAATAAATAATAAGACATTGGTATTGGTAAAATTATTAATAGTGTTGTTGTTATTGGAAGCCACATTGGAGGGTGGTTGTGTAAGGTGTTTTTTAAAAATAAAATTGAACTTCCCCAAAAACTTAAACTTTCTTCACCAATAAAAACATCCTTAAATAAAAAGCCTGCAAAAATTGATCCTATTCCTAGGAAGCCAGCAGATAGCAACATGATTAATGGAGATTCATGTATCTTATTAATTTTATTTTTTTTATTTTTGTACTTTCCGTGAAAAGTTTTAAAAATTAGTCTCCATGAATATATTGATGTTAAAAAAGCTGTTCCTATGCCTACGAATGCAGCATAATAACCAATAGTACTACCTTTAAAATAAGCAAATTCAATAATAGCTTCTTTTGAATAATAGCCAGATAAAAAAGGAAATCCTGTTAAAGCCAACGTTCCAATAATCATTAGAAGATAAGTGTATGGAATCTTTTTCCATGCTCCACCCATTAGACGAATATCTTGTTCATCATTAAATGCGTGTATCACACATCCCGACCCTAGAAACAAAAGTGCCTTAAAAAAAGCATGTGTAAATAAGTGAAAAATAGCAAAATGATACGCTCCAACACCTACAGCAAAAAACATATAACCTAATTGACTGCATGTTGAGTATGCAATTATTTTTTTAATGTCATTTTGTACTAAAGCAACTGTTGCTGCAAAAAAAGCTGTTGTCATTCCAATTATAGCCACGAAGTTTAAAGCTGTTTCTGAATATTCAAAGATTGGGGAGCATCTTACAACTAAAAAAACACCAGCTGTCACCATTGTGGCCGCATGTATTAATGCAGATACAGGTGTTGGGCCTTCCATTGCATCAGGGAGCCAAGTATGTAAAAAAATCTGCGCAGATTTTCCCATCGCTCCAAAAAAGAGCATGAAGCAAATTAAAGTGATTAAATTAAATTCCAGTCCTAAAAAAAGAACCTCTTTAAGCGCTAATAAAGGAACTTGTGCAAAGACTTCATTATAGTTAACTGTTTTAAAAAAAATAAAGATTAAAAAAATTCCAATAGCAAAACCAAAATCTCCTACTCTATTAACTATAAAAGCTTTAATTGCTGCAGCATTTGCCTCTGGTTTCTTGAACCAAAAGCCGATTAATAAATAGGAGCACAATCCTACACCTTCCCAACCAAAAAATAATTGTAAGAAATTATCAGCAGTAATTAAAACGAACATTGAAAAGGTAAATAACGACAAGTAAGCCATGAATCTTGGTTTGTAAGAATCATGACTCATATAACCTATTGAATAAAAATGAATGACGGAAGAAATTAAACTAACAACAACAAGCATTACTGATGTCAATGGATCAATATTTATTGACCAATTAACAACAAAACTACCTGAGCTCATCCAATTAAATATTAGTTTGTTGCTGGAATAATCGTTAAAAACTACTCCATAAAAAATAAAGATTGATAAAATTGCTGAGATTAATACCAGTAAACTAATTATGTACTCATTTGACTTTAAATTTTTTCCAAAAAAACCAGATACAATTGAACCAATTAGAGGTAAAAAAATAATTATATATTCCATCTCAACCTTTCAGTGTATTAATTGATTCAACGTTAATCGATCCTTTATTTTTATAATAAATCACTATAATTGCTAATCCTATTGCTGCTTCAGCTGCCGCTACTGTTAAAATAAAAATTGCAAATATTTGACCAACAATATTTTGTAAATAAATTGAAAATGATACTAAATTTATATTTACAGCTAGAAGTATCAACTCAATAGACATCAATATAATAATGACATTTTTTCTATTTAAAAATATTCCTATAATTCCAATTGAAAAAATAACTGCACTTAAAGTTAAATAATGTCCTAAACCTATCTCAATCATCAAATTTTATCCCTTCCCCACTTTTGACGTCAACCAAGGATATAGCAGAACTTTTATCTCTTTGTATTTGATCAAAGTAGCTTTGTCTTTTAACATTCTCTTTTTTATTAAATGTAAGGTAGATAGCCCCAATCATTGCTATTAATAAGATGATTCCGGAAATTTGAAAAAGATGAATATAGTCAGTATATAAAACGTTACCAATGGCGTGTGTATTGGTTGCTTCTAAATTTAATGTAGAATTTGATAAATTAACAAAATCATTTTTATTTTTCCATCCACCAACAACAACTATTAGTTCAAGAAAGATTATTATTCCAACTATTAAACCTGCTGGAATATTATTTATAAAACCTTCTCTTTTAGTTTTTTTCGTTATTTGTTCTGAAATATTTAGCATCATTACAATAAAAAGAAATAAGACTGCAACTGCCCCTACGTACACAATAAGCATTATCATTCCTAAAAATTCCGCTCCTATCAAAATAAATAAAATTGAAACACTTACAAATACAAGTATTAAGAAAAAAACTGAATTTACAGTATTTCTTGAAATGGTTACCATAACAGCAGCAAAAACAGTAATTAGAGAAAAAAAATAAAAAAATAATGAGTGGGCTAACATTTATCTAAATGCCGAATCTGATTTAATGTTTTCAGCTAAAGCATTCTCCCATTTATCTCCGTTTTCTAAAAGTTTTTGTTTATTGTAGTAAAGTTCTTCTCTAGTTTCTGTTGCAAATTCAAAGTTTGGACCCTGAACAATAGCATCAACTGGGCAAGATTCTTCACATAAACCACAATAAATACATTTTAACATATCTATGTCGTATCTTGTTGTTTTTCGGCTGCCGTCGTCTCTAGCTTCTGACTCTATTGTTATAGCTTGCGCAGGACAAACAGCTTCACAAAGTTTGCAAGCTATACATCTTTCTTCGCCATTTGGATATCTCCTTAAAGCATGCTCACCTCTAAACCTAGGACTCAGCTTTCCTTTTTCAAATGGATAATTTATTGTTTTTTTACTTTTAAAAATTGTTTTAATTGCTAAAAATAAAGCACTAATAAAATCGGACATAAATATAGTTTTAATTATTCTGTTAATTTTCATAATTTAATCATCCAGTTGATGGTAGTGTTCCTGTAAAAAATAAAAAACTAGCTGTTAGAACAACCCAAGTTAGTGAAAGTGGAAGAAAAATTTTCCAACCTAATCTCATTAATTGATCAAATCTATATCTAGGCACTATGGTTTTTACTAGTGAAAATAAAATAAAAAGAAAAAGAATTTTAAATATCATCCAAAAAACCCCAGGTAAAATATTAAATGGATAAATATCAATAGGACTGAGCCAGCCTCCTAGAAAAAGTATTGATCCTAATGCACATAAAAGCAAAATATTTGCATATTCTCCAAGCCAGAACATTGCATACATCATTCCAGAATACTCCGTTTGATACCCAGCTACTAATTCTGACTCAGCTTCAGGTAGGTCAAAAGGAGGTCTGTTTGTTTCTGCTAATGATGAAATAAAAAAAATAACAAACATAGGAAAAAGTGGGAAAACAAACCAAACATTTTCTTGAGCTAATACTATTTTGTTTAAATTGAGAGAACCTACGCATAGAAGTACGTTTATTATAATTATACCGATTGATACTTCGTAAGATATCATTTGTGCAGCAGATCTTATAGCGCCTAAAAATGGATATTTTGAATTAGAAGCCCAACCACCCATTATAATTCCATATACACTTAAAGAGGAAGCGGCAAACAAATATAATATCCCTACATTAATATCAGATAAAACCATTTGCTCACTAAATGGAATGACAGCCCAAGCTACTAAGGATAAAGTTAAAGTAATTACCGGAGCTAAAATAAAAATAATTTTATTTGCACTTGAGGGAATAATGATTTCTTTAAATATATACTTAAGAGCATCAGCTAAAGTTTGAAAAAGTCCAAATGGTCCAACAACGTTAGGACCTTTCCGACTTTGCACAGAAGCCCAAATTTTTCTGTCTAGCCAAACGATTAAAGCTATTGATACTAATACTGGAATTAATAAAAAAAATATTTTGTAAATTTCAGTAAAAAAAATACTTATGTAAGTCATTAGCTTGCCTTATTAATTTTAATAAGCTTATTTTGCTTTGCAATTTCTCTGCATTCATTCATAGTTTTAGATGATCTAGCAATCGGGTTTGTATAATAATAATCTAAAGGTTTGATATTAATAAGATTTTCAATGAAGTTAACTTTAATATTATTGTTAATATCTATATTTTTTGTTTCCATATACTTGTTCATTTTAACTCTTAAATCACTCAAATTATCAAAACCTAAATTTTTTTTCATAGCCTTTGATATATTTTTAAATATTTCCCAATCTTCTTTTGCGTCACCAGGAGGGTAAGAAGCTTTATATGCATTTTGCATTTTTCCTTCTAAATTTACAAATAAACCATTTTTTTCAGTGTAAGCAGCACCTGGTAAAATTACATCTGCAATTTCCGCACCTTTGTCTCCGTGGCTACCTTGATATACGACAAAGTGATCTTTTTTATTAAAGTTAAAATTGTCTGCTCCTAATAAATATATAAATTTAAAATTATTATTTATAATATTCTCAAAAAAAGAAAAATTATTATCTTTTTTTATAGAATAAACACCAAGATCAATTGCTCCAACCCTTGAAGCTTGTTGGCTTATAATGTTCAATCCATTCCAATCTTTTCTTATGAAATTGTTTTCTTTTAAAAAAGATTTTAGAGATTCAAAAACATACTGACCAGAATTACCATAAAGTGCGGATTCACCAATAATAAACATTGGTTTTGATGCTTTTTTAATTATTTTAGAAATTTCGTGATTATTAGACACTATATCTTTTATAATGGAAGTGCTGTTACCTATATTTTTATGAGGATATGTTAAATCTTCATTGCTGCCTATTGAAAAAACTTGTACGTTTTTTTGGGTATATGCTTTTCTTATTCTAGCATTAAGTATTGTTGCTTCTAATCTGGGATTGGTACCTACCAGAACAATTAAATCAGATTCTTCTATTCCATTAATTGTTGAATTGAAAATATAATTCATTCTTTCTTGTGGGTTTAAATAAATTTTATCCTGCCTGCATTCATAGTTTTTTGAGCCTAAGCATTCTTCAAAAAAAAGCTTAAAACTATAAATCATCTCTAGGTCAGCTAAATCCCCAACTAGACCAGCAACTTCATCCGGTTTTACTGAATTGAGTTTATTTATTATAACTTTAATGGCCTTTTCCCATGAGGATTTTTTTAATTTTCCATTCTCTCTAATGTATGGGGTATCCAATCTTTGTTTTGTTAGACCGTCACATGCGTATCTTGTTTTGTCTGATATCCATTCTTCATTTATATCATCATTTATTCTAGGTAAAATTCTTTTAACTTCCCATCCATAGGTGTCAACTCTTATGTTTGATCCAACCGCATCCATAACATCAATTGTTTCTGTTTTTTTAAGTTCCCAAGGTCTTGCTTCAAATGCGTAAGGTTTTGAAGTTAAAGCTCCGACTGGGCATAAATCTATAACGTTTGCAGATAATTCTGACTCCATAGATTTTTCTAAATAAGTAGTAATCTCCATATCCTCACCTCTGCCAATAGCTCCTATCTCATCTATACCAGCTACCTCGCTTGCAAATCTAATGCACCTTGTGCAATGAATACATCTTGTCATTTGAGTTTTAATTAAAGGCCCCATATATTTTTCTTTAACCTGTCTTTTATTTTCTTTAAATCTTGTGTTGTCCAAACCATAAAAAAGAGATTGGTCTTGTAAATCGCATTCTCCTCCTTGGTCACACACAGGACAATCTAATGGGTGATTTGCTAACAAAAACTCCATTACACCTTTTCTAGTTTTTTCAACAAAACTTGTGTTGGTTTTAATTTTCATTCCTTCTGCAGCGGGCATAGCGCATGATGCTATAGGTTTGGGGGATTTTTCCATTTCAACTAAACACATTCTGCAATTACCAGCTATAGAAAGTCTTTCATGATAACAAAATCTAGGTATTTCAGCGCCAGCTAACTCGCAAGCTTGAAGGACTGTCATTCCTTTTTCAAATTCAATTTCTTTATTATTTATTGTGATTTTAGGCATTATCTTTTTCTAAAAGATGTTGATCTATAAGGTAAGGAATATTTGTTTTCTTTTTAATTAATGGTTCTTCATGGCATCTTTTCTCAATTTCTTTTTTAAAATGACGCAACAATCCTTGTACTGGCCATGAAGCTCCTTCACCAAAAGCACAAATTGTGTGCCCTTCTATTTGTTTAGTTACATCATGTAAAAGATCTATTTCTTTATAAGTTGATTCGCCTTCGGCCATCCTTTCTAACATTCTCCACATCCAACCACATCCTTCTCTACAAGGGGTACATTGACCACAACTTTCATGTTTATAAAATCTAGCAATTCTTGCCATACATTTTATGATGTCTTGATCTTTATTGATAACAACAACACCCGCTGTACCTAAGCCACTTTTTGCTTTAATCAAAGAATCGAAATCCATAGTAATTGTTTCGCAAATATTTTTTGGCAATAGAGGCATTGAAGAACCACCAGGTATAACTGCTTGAAGATTATTCCATCCTCCTACAACTCCACCTGCATGTTTTTCTATTAAATCTTTTAAAGGAATACCCATTTCCTCTTCAACGTTACACGGATTGTTAACGTTGCCTGAGATACAAAATATTTTTGTACCTGTATTTTTTGGTTTTCCTAAAGATGAAAACCATTTAGCTCCTCTTCTGAGGATTGTTGAGATTACAGATATAGTTTCTACATTATTTACTATAGTTGGACATCCATAAAGACCTACCAGAGCAGGAAAAGGTGGTTTAAGTCTTGGATGACCCTTTTTTCCTTCCAAACTTTCCAGCAATGCTGTTTCTTCACCACAAATATATGCCCCCGCTCCGTAATGAATGTAAATATTTAAATCCCAATTCGAAGAGCATGCATTTTTTCCTAAAAAATTCTTTTTATAAGCTTGATTAATAGCTTCCTGGAGTCGTTGACCCTCTCTATAATATTCACCTCTAATATAAATATAGCAGGTGTGCGCGTTAACGGCGTAACTTGCTATCAAGCATCCTTCTATTAATTTTTGTGGTTCAAACCTTAAAATATCTCTATCTTTACAAGTTCCAGGTTCAGATTCGTCAGCATTAATAACTAAATAATGTGGTCGGCTACCAACTTCTTTAGGAGCAAAAGATAGTTTTAATCCAGTAGGAAAACCCGCTCCACCTCTTCCTCTTAGTTCGGAGTCTTTTATTTCTTTGATTATGAAATCTCTTCCTTTTGAAATAATATCTTTTGTTTTAGACCAATCACCACGCTTAATAGCTGAATCAATTTCCCAACCTAAGTCGTTATATAAATTCGTAAATATTCTATCTTCGTCTTTAAGCATTTTTTATTTCAATTAAAGTGGTTTTGCCATTTTCTGGAGCATTACTTGTCCTGTTTTTAGCAGAACCAGGTTGTGTTAAATCATCATTTAATAATTTTTGAATTATTTCATCTGTTTTATTTTGGTTTAAGTCTTCATAATAGTCTTGATTAATTTGCATCATAGGAGCATTAACGCACGCTCCTAAACACTCAACTTCTGTCCAAGAGCATAATTTGTTTTCCGAAAGTTCGTTTTGATTTTGAGAAATATATTTTTTACAGATCTCTGTAATTTTTTTAGCTCCACTAATCGTGCATGGCGTTGTCGTGCAAACTTGTACGAAATATTTACCAACTGGTGATAAATTAAACATCGAGTAAAATGTCACAACTTCATAAACTTTTATATAGGGCATATCTAAAAATTTAGCTATACACTTGATTGCTGATAGTGGTACCCAGTTTTCATTCTGGTTTTGTGCCAAATAAAGTAAAGCAATAACTGCACTAGCTTTTTTACCTTCTGGATATTTTTTTACCTCATTATTTGCTTTATCTAAATTTTCTTTAGAAAATTCAAATAACTCCGGCTGGACTTTAGATATTTTTTTTAAGCTCATCTATCAACTTCTCCAAAAACAATATCTAGAGATCCTAAAACAGCGGGTACATCAGCTAACATGTGGCCTTTTAGTAAATAATCCATTGCTTGCAAATGAGAAAAACCTGGAGCTCTTATTTTGCATTTATAAGGTTTGTTAGAACCGTCAGCTATAAGATAAACACCAAACTCTCCTTTAGGCGCTTCAACTGCAGTATAAATTTCAGCTTTAGGAACTCTAAATCCTTCTGAGAATAATTTAAAGTGGTGAATTAAAGATTCCATAGAATTTTTCAAATCATCTTTTTTTGGTGGAGTAATTTTTCCATCTATAGATTTTACTGGACCGTTAGGCATTTTTTTAATGCATTCTTTGATAATTTTATTGCTTTCCCTCATTTCTTCCATTCTACAAAGATAACGATCATAACAATCACCATTTTTTCCTATAGGAATTTTAAAATTAAAATCGTTATAACATTCGTATGGTTGTGATTTTCTTAAATCCCAAGGTATACCAGAACCTCTCATCATTACTCCAGAAAAACTGTGGTCTAAAGCCTCTTGTTTTGTAACAACACCAATATTTACATTTCTTTGTTTAAATATTCTATTGTCAGTAAGTAATGTTTCAAGATTATCTAAAACTTTAGGAAAATTTTCAGAAAATAAAATTATATCGTCAATTAAATTTTTAGGTAAATCTTTATGAACGCCACCTGGTCTAAAATAATTTGCATGCAATCTTGATCCTGAAGCTCTTTCATAAAATGACATTAATATTTCTCTTTCTTCAAAACCCCAAAGAGAAGGAGTTAAAGCACCAACATCAAGCGCCTGTGTTGTTATGTTTAATAGGTGACTTAAAATTCTTCCAATCTCACAAAAAAGGACTCTAATGTGTTGGCCTCTTGCAGGAACTTCTATATTTAAAATCTTTTCTATAGCTAAAGCAAAGGCATGTTCCTGATTCATTGGGGCAACATAGTCAAGTCGATCAAAATAGGGTATTGCCTGGGTGTAAGTTTTATTTTCAATTAGCTTTTCTGTTCCTCTGTGCAAAAGCCCTATATGTGGGTCTATTTTTTCTACAACTTCACCATCTAACTCTAGTATTAATCTTAAAACACCATGGGCAGCTGGGTGCTGAGGTCCAAAGTTTAAATTCATAGTTTTGGTTTTTTTTACCATTATTTATCCTTAATTTTTTCTTTTCCGTTATTATTTGGATTGATATATTTTGTTCCTTCCCAAGGACTTTCAAAATCAAAATCTCGGTACTCCTGATCTAACTTCACAGGTTCATTAACAACTTTTTTTTTTTCTTCACTATATCTAACCTGGGTATGACCTGTTAAAGGAAAATCTTTTCGAAGTGGGTGACCTTTAAATCCGTAGTCAGTAAGTATTCTTCTTAAATCTGGATGTTCTTTAAATATAATTCCATACATATCAAAGTTTTCCCTTTCCATCCAATTTGCTGAAGGAAAAATTTTTGTAATCGAAGGAACCGATTCATTCTCATTAATAAATGTATTAACTACAATTCTAAAGTTATTTTCATGGCTAAGAAATAAATAAACAATTTTAAATCTTTTATCTTCCTGAGGATAATCAACCGTAGTAATATCAATCAATTGCTTAAATTTAGTTTTTTCGTTTGTTTTTAAAAATAAAATTGTTGAAATAATATCTTGAAAATCTATATCAATAAATAATTGATTAAATTTAATTTCAGACTTTTTAATAGAAGTTGTTAATCCTGAATTAATTATTTTTTCTAAATCTTTAAGATTTGTGTTCATTTTTATCTTTTTAAGCTGCCTTCTCTTCTAATTTTTTTTTGTAATTGTAAAATTCCATAAAGTAAAGCTTCAGCAGATGGTGGACAACCCGGCACATAAATATCTACTGGAACTATACGATCACACCCTCTTACTACTGAATAAGAATAATGATAATAGCCACCACCATTAGCGCAACTTCCCATAGATATAACGTATCGGGGTTCAGGCATTTGGTCGTATACTTTTCTTAAAGGTGCTGCCATTTTATTAGTTAATGTTCCAGCAACAATCATTACATCAGATTGTCTTGGAGAAGCTCTTGGTGCAGCTCCAAATCTTTCTAAGTCATATCTTGGCATAGAAGCTTGCATCATTTCAACAGCACAACAAGCTAATCCAAAAGTCATCCAATGAAGAGATCCCGTTCTTGCCCAGTTAATTAAATTTGAAAATGAAGTGGTAACAAAACCATGTTCGGTAAAATCTTTTGCTATTTTTTTAAATTCATTTGGTATCTTGTTTTGATCTTTATTTAAATTATTCATACTAATCCCAGTCTAGGGCTCCTTTTTTCCATTCATATATAAAACCAATAGTTAGAACAAAAAGAAATAACATCATTGACCAAAAACCAAGAACTCCTATATTTCCTAAAGAAATAGCCCAGGGAAATAAAAAAGCTATTTCTAAATCAAAAATTATAAATAAAATTGCTACTAAATAAAATCTAATATCAAATTCCATTCTAGAATCGTCAAATGGTTCAAAGCCACACTCGTATGCTGAAAGTTTTTCAGGATCAGGATTTTTAGGTGAAAATATATAATTTAAAAAAATAAAACCAAAGCTCAGTGCAAGAGCAACAAAAAGAAAAATTATTATAGATAAATAATCTTGTAAAAATACTGTAAGCATTAGCTTTTATTATATAACTTTTTTTTTATTACTAAAGGTGCGAGATTGTCACAAAAAATGTTACCAACATACAATACTTAGTAAAATAGATGATAAAAATGACTAAGGGTCTTGTATGTATAAAGTTTAGCCATCAAACCGGGAATGGCGGGAGTGACCGGGCTCGAACCGGCGACCTCCTGCGTGACAGGCAGGCGCTCTAACCAACTGAGCTACACCCCCAAAAAAATGGTGGGCGGTAAAGGACTCGAACCTATGACCCTCTCGGTGTAAACGAGATGCTCTACCAACTGAGCTAACCGCCCAACAAACATTTTTCAAACTTTCTACAGCACGAAATGAACAAAGTAAATTTAAATCTCCAAATCTTTAATGTTTATTAATTTATGTGCTAAATTGCTATTTTTTCTTTTTATTTCATGAAAAAAATTCCAAGCTAAAACTATAGCACAATCTGGTTTACCTTTTACAGCAGATATTGAAGTTATTGGAATTTTCACTCCCGGAAGATATTTTCCATGTTTTAATTTATTATCCTCAACAATATAGTCAATCTCATTTGAAATACCAAAAAAGTTTAGTGCTGTTGTTGCTTTTGCAGGTGAACCATATCCAATTATTTGATTATTTTCTGCCTTAAGTTTCGAAATATTAGCCCTAACATTTTCTCTAATTTTATATACTTTTTTAGCAAAATTTTGGTACGTTATATATTTTTTAATACCAAATTTTTCCTCTTCTTTGACTAAGGAACTAACGCTTTTTTCTACTTTAATTTTATTACTTTTACTAACATATATTCTTATAGATCCTCCGTGAGTATTTATTCTTTCAACTCTATATATTTTTGCATTCTTCTGATTAAAAAAATTAATCAAAGATGTTAGTGACCAATAATTATAATGCTCGTGATAAATATTATCAAAAGTTAAATCTTTTAAAGTGTTTAACAAATGCTGAACTTCTATAATTATAGTGCCATTTTTTCTTAAAAGTTTAAACATACAATCTGCCATTTCTTTTAATTTATCAGAATGAGCAAATACATTTGATGCTAAAATTAAATCTGCATTTTTTTTAATTTTATTTAAATTACTTTTTTCTAGAAAACCACAAAATGTTTTAATTTTATTTTTATTTGCCCATTTAGCCAAATTTTTAGCTGGCTCAACACCTAGTATTTTTTTAAATCCCAATTCTTTGAATGGTCTTAGAGCAACACCATCATTACTACCAATATCAATTATGTATGATTTGTTTTTTTTTAATTTAAAATCTTTAATATATTTTTTTGCGGCATTGATAAAATGTTCTCTAAAAGATTTAGAAGTAGAGGATGTATATAAGTAATTTGAAAACATTTTTTTTCCGTCAACAGCTACTGATAGTTGGCAATTGTAACATCTGTCACAAAAATTTACTTCCAGAGGGTATAGATTGCATTTTTCTTCTTTTTTATTTAACAAGTTGTTTGCCAGGGGTTGATAACCCAATGAAATAACTCTCTTTAAGTTAGTGTTACCACATGATCTGCAATCAAATTTATAACAGCTTAGTAATAATTTTTTCTCTTTATCATCTACTAATACATGTTTGATAGTATGTGTTACTCCATAATTTTCATGTTCTCTTTCGCCTCGTACCAAATTTAAAAAAACTGTATCATGAGAAAAGACCATTGCATGTGCAGTGTTAGGTTTTGTAATTATTAATTGCCCCTCGTTAACTACATGAGTGATTTTAGAAGAATTTTTATTTAGCAGATCTTGGTAAACACTTATAAATTGACCTTTTGTTATTATACATTTTTGTTCTTGTATTGGGTGATAATGATTAGCACGGGAGGTTCCTTTTTTTGAACTAATCAATCCTATTAAGTTTACTGGTTCGGGCAATTCATGATTGCTTATTTTTCCACGGTTATCAATAAATTCTTTTTCTCCATTTCTAACATGTTCTAAATCTTTTGTTATATTTGGTTGAGACCATTTCAAAATCATTTCTTTAATACTTTCATCTAAATTATATAAGAACTTAAAACCTGCTTTTAAGATTTTTTTGTTGGATAAGGAAAATCCTAAATTAGGAATTTCATCATTAGTTTCTTTTAAGTTAACTTTATTATTGTATTTTTTACAAATATCAGCAACTTCTTTTACGGTTACAGTATCTTTAGTTAAATTAAATATCTCTGATGAAATGTTTTCTTTTTCTTCCATATATTTAAAACATCTCGCTACGTCAATTACGGGAACTAAACTCTTGATTTGCCTGCCTCCAGAAAAAAGTTTAATTACTCCATCTTGAGAAGAAATTTTGGAAAATAGATTTGGCATTATATCTATGCGAGTCGCATCAAAGGAATCACCATATGCGGAACCCAGTCTTAAAATAATATATTTTTTTCCAGATTCTTTTAGTTGTTTTTCATTTATTACTTTAGAGTTAGAATACGAAAGTATTGGTTTCGTTGGTTCGTCTTCAAGTATGTCTTTTTTAACATCTTTAATACCTTCAAAAACTACATGTGTTGAAGGAAAAATTATTTTACATTTATCATTGATTGCATCAAGTATATTTTGGGTGCCTTCTTTTGCTACTAATATAATTTTATCATCATGATCGCTGTTGCTTTCACTTTTAACTCTTGGCACATCCGTAATTCCCGCAAGATGATGTACAACATTAGCGTCTCCACAGTGTTTATTAACTAAATTCTTATCTAATATATCACCATGAACAAAATTGATTCCCCAATTTCTTAACTGATTAACTCTCAATGATATAAATCTATTATCTATTACTAAAATTTCATTATTCCAACTTATGCCTGAATAAATTTTACATAACTCAGTTCCTATATATCCAAGCCCACCAGTAATAACGATTTTTTTAGACATTTTTGTTATAGTGCTATATTAAAGCAAGACATTTAAATATATTACATTAATAAAAATTTCAATCAAATATGAAAATCTACGATTGTTTTATGTTTTTTGATGAAGAGATGCTTTTAGATCTCCGACTAAACATAATGGACAAATATATAGATAAATTCGTAATAACAGAAGCTACTTATCTACATAGTGGAAAAAGAAAGAAATTAGTCTTTGATATCAATAAATATCCAAAGTTTAAAAACAAAATAATTTATCATGTAGTGGACGATTTGCCTGCAGATATTGAAATTATTAATAAAAATGATAACGAAGGCAGCAAAGCTGATAAATTAATTAATAATAGTATTAAAAGAGAAAATCATCAAAGAGAAATGGCACAGAAATATTTAAAAAATCTAGACCCTGATGATGTGATATTAATAAATGATTTAGACGAAATCCCTAATTTAAAAAATCTTAATTTTAAAAAAATAAACAATCAGTTAATCATTTTTAAACAAAAAAGTTTTTCTTATAAATTTAATTTGCTTTACGAAGGTTTAGATTGGTACGGCTCAAGAGCATGTAAGAAAAAGAATTTTATTTCACCTCAGTGGATGAGAAATACAAAACATAAAAAATATCCTTTTTGGAGATTAGATACATTTTTTTCTAAAAAAAAATATTCGAATCTTTATTATGTAGAAAATGGAGGATGGCACTTTACCAACATAAAATCACCAGAAGATATTGAGAAGAAATATCTAAATTTTCTACATCATCAAGATTTTGAATACAGTGGTTTGAAACTAGATGACGTAAAAAAAATGGTAAAAGATAAAAAAATTTTATACGATCATAGTGCCGATCAACGTGATTTTAAGTGGAAAGGTAACAAAAAACTTAAAAAAATTGATTTATCAGAATTGCCAGATTATTTAAGCGAAAATAATAGTAAATATAGTAAATGGCTGGACTCTTAATGCGTACTACCAGGAGAGGGCTTTTCTCCAGTTTTTGGTTTAGGTAAAGATTCTACATCTATCCACTCAATTGGTTTTAGTTGTTTGACTAAAGCTATCTTTATTACTTCATCTACATTTTTAACTGAATTTATCTCTATGTCTCCCAAAATATTTTTTGGAATTTCAACTAAATCTTTCTCATTATCATTTGGTATCAAGATTTTTTTAATACCAGCTCTGTGAGCTGCTAAGATTTTTTCTTTTAATCCTCCGATTGGCAATACATTTCCTGTAAGAGTAACTTCACCAGTCATAGCAATATTTCTATTTACCGGAACTCCTGTTATTGAGGAGACTATAGATGTTACCATTGCTATACCTGCTGATGGACCATCTTTAGGAGTTGCACCTTCAGGTACATGTATATGAAAATCTTTTTTATCAAAAGTTGGTGGTATAATTCCATATTCTAATGATTTTGATCTTACGTAAGATTTTGCAGCTTTTACTGATTCTTGCATAACATCTCCCAACTTACCTGTAATTTGCATTTTACCTTTTCCTGGCATAACAACGGATTCAATTTTTAATATTTCTCCACCAAATTCAGTCCAAGCCAATCCAGTAACAACACCTATTTGATTTTCAGTTTCAACTTCTCCATACTTGAATTTTTTTACTCCCAAATATTTAGATAGATTTTCTATATTTATAGAATTTTTTTCGTCTTCATTAGTTAAAATATTTTTTACAGTTTTTCTTGCTATTTTAGATATTTCTCTTTCTAAATTTCTCACGCCAGCTTCTTTCGTATAGCTTCTAACAATATCCTTTAAAGCTTCTTTATCTAAATTCCATTCTTCATTTTTAAGTCCATTATCTTTTATTTGTTTTGGAATTAGATACTTTGATGCGATAGTAATTTTTTCATCTTCAGTATAACCAGGA
>Ga0114997_10000836_pt1 | contig 25660 bp, 25 predicted proteins | sample ArcticOcean_MG_C_2_FD_87045 | JGI IMG/M metagenome (GOLD analysis project Ga0114997, IMG submission 87045) | Marine microbial communities from western Arctic Ocean - ArcticOcean_MG_CB4_136 | ecosystem: Environmental > Aquatic > Marine > Oceanic | place: Arctic Ocean: Canada Basin | collected... | reverse complement strand
CCAATATTACTAGTTATAGCATAGAGTATCGCCTAAATTACAATCAAACATGGATCCTTATAGAAGAAGATACTCTCGCTAAATGGGTAGGTTTCAATATACCTATGGATGGAGTATATGAATTTAGAGTAATCTCTTATGATGAAGCTGGAAATGAAGGCATCTCAAATATCACCGATATATTAACTATCGACACTATAGCTCCGAATACTACTCTTGTTAATATCCCCAAATTAACCAACTCAAATTCAATGATTATTAATATAGAAAACTTAGAAGATACCGTAAATTTAAGTTTATATTATTCATTATCTAAGGAGAGAGAAGAAATATTTCCATTGGAATGGATATTATATGGAGAATATATGACCAAGGATTTCCCAATTTCCATTAACTGTGTTAATGAAAATCATTATTATTTTAAAATTATAGCTTATGACCAAGTTGGAAATTATATTCTTAATGAAAGTTATGAAGAATTCATAGTTGATCAAAATATACCTAAAAATATTAGAAATTTAGAACTAAAGGACACTAAAGAAATTAACAATGGGGCTACCGATATTTCAATTACATTCCAAGCATCTCAATCACAAGATGTTATAGGATATCGAATTTATCGCTCAATTAATCAAAATGAAACTGGAGAAATAGTAGGCTACTTCGAATCTGAAAAAAATTATATTTCTTACCGAGATTTAGATGTGGCACTTGGGCACAAATATTACTATTCGGTAGTGGCTGTAGATAGAATAGATTATGAATCTGATGTTGAAGTTAGCTCCATAGTTCTTGAAATAGAAGAAGAAACTGTGGAAGAAAGTAAAAAGGAAAGTTCCAGTAATACCCTTTTTATTGGTGCAGGACTTTTGGGGCTTGTTGGTTTAGGAGGTGCTGGATATTATTTCATAGGAAATAAAGAAAGTGAAGAATTTATCACAGGGATTGCAGAAGTTGTTGAGACTAATGGAATTTTAGAAAGTGATGTAAGTGATAATTCGAATTTTACTGAAATAGATGGTGAATTATTGTGTAGTGCCTGCGGGTCTATGTTTGAAATATCGGAAGAGAAGGTTTGTCCTTCATGTGGTGTATTTGATGAATAGAACAAAACTTCAATAAAAGATGCCTGATTATAGTAATATGAATAATGTCTTAATAGAAAGAAAAGACAAAATTGGGATTGTTACAATTAACCGTCCTGAGCAGATGAATAGTCTTAATTCAAAAACAAGAAATGAAATGGCTAAGGCCTTTACTAAACTTGGAGAGGATTCGAGTATTTCAGTTATAATTTTAGCTGGAGCACCTGGAAAAGCATTCATCGCTGGTGCTGATATTAAAGAATTTTTGAAGCTTGATTTAGAGACTGAAAAAGATCTCAAAGAAGATTGGATAGTAACTGAAATAATTGAAAACCTACCAAAACCAGTAATCGCAATGATAGATGGCTTTTGTTTAGGTGGAGGATTAGAAATTGCAATGTCCTGCGATTTAAGAATTGCAAGTAATCGAACAAAATTAGGACAACCAGAAATAAATATTGGAATTATACCTGGCGCAGGGGGAACTCAGAGACTTACTCGACTAATTGGTGAAGGGCGAGCGATGGAAATGATACTTACAGGAAGAATGATAAGAGCTGATGAAGCATTACAATATGGGATTCTAAATTTTGTTTACGTTCCAGAAGAATTAGAAGATAGAACTATAGAAATTGCAAAAACGATTGCTGAAAAGTCACCTTACGCAATTGAAAGAGCTAAATTGAGCATAAAATCAGTCTCGAATATGAAGCTTGAAAAGGGACTAAGATTTGAACGAGAAATGTTTTTAGAATGTTTTAATTCTGAAGATGGAAAAGAAGGAATCACTGCATTTATGGAAAAGAGAAAAGCTAATTTCAAAGGGAAATAATAGGAGAAATATTGAAATTAGTGGATAAAGTTGAATTTATAACTTCCACGCTAGAGGAATTATATCCTAAACCGGAAATCCCTTTAAATCATGACAATCATTTTACTTTTTTAGTGGCAGTCATGCTTAGTGCACAAAGTACTGACAAGAAAGTAAATGAAATAACGCCTAAGTTATTTGAAATCGCAAATACTGCCGAAAAAATGGATGTTTTAAGTGCTGAAAAAATTAAAAATTATATTAAAGAAATTGGGCTAGCTCCAACCAAATCTAAAAATATAAAAAAAATGTCTCAGCAGCTATTGTCCTTACATAGTGGTGAAGTCCCCAACACTTTTGAAGAATTGGAAAATTTAGCAGGAGTAGGGCATAAGACTGCATCTGTAATCATGTCTCAAGCTTTCAATCAAACGGCATTTCCAGTAGATACTCATATTCACCGATTAGCGTTCCGTTGGAACCTATCAAGTGGGAAAAATGTAATGACGACTGAAAACGATTTAAAGCGTAAATTTGATAAAAGTTTATGGAACAAACTTCATTTACAAATGATTTTCTATGGAAGAGAATGGTGTCAAGCACGAAAAAAAGAATGTGACTGTAAAATATGTCATAAAATTAAAACTTCATAGATACCTATATTGGGGCCCTTTTGAATTAATAAATAATGGCTAATTGGAATGAACGTTTCTTAAATCTTGCAACCCATATCTCAAATTGGAGCAAAGACCCATCCACAAAAGTAGGATGTGTTGTTGTTGGACCTGACCGTGAAATTAGAAGTACTGGATTTAATGGACTACCAAGAGGAATTGAAGACAATGATGAGAGATTGAATAACCGAGAAATAAAATATCCTATGATTTGTCATGCTGAAGAAAATGCAATCATGCATGCGGCCCGAATTGGAATATCTTTGAAAGATTGTGCAGCATATGTTACTTGGCCTCCATGTACTAGATGTGCTCGATCATTAATCCAAGCTGGAATTATAACTGTGATATATCCTAAAGATACTGAGATACCAGATAGGTGGGTCTCTGATTTTGAACTGTCAATAAATATGCTTAAAGAAGCTGGTATTGAATTAAAAGCTGCTTAATTATTCATCAATTGAGTCTTCTTGTTTACTCAATAATTCTTTAATATTCTTTAGATGCTCAACGCCAGTATCTGATTGAATGTTTTCGGTTATTAGATCTCTAACCTTACTAGGGGAAGGTACACCAAAAAGACAATCGTGTGGATTATGTCTTATTCTCTTAGATGAACTACGAGAGCCTCCTGCAAGACCAATACTTCCTAATCCCTTTACTTCAGCTCCAGAACCGACAATCACCATCGATTCATCACTTCCAGTTCCGAGGCCTGAACCTGTAAGTGGCAATACGGTACCATAGCCAAAGATAGTCCCGATGACACCTTGTTCCATCTTTATATCTTCAATGTGATTATAACGTACCTGACGTTCACTATTATTCATGAGAAAACTGCTCTTAAGAACTATTCGATTATTAGTAAGATAATAAGTAAAAGAACGGCGATAAGCATTAACTGAAAGCATTCCTAAAAAACCAACGGCTGCAGTCAGACTAGGGATAAACCAAAGGCCAAAATCCATTGTATCTTCCATCTTCCAAGCATGATAAGACATTACTAAAATCCCCAAAAATGCAACACCGGCATAAAGTCTGAAAATACTCTGACCCCCAGAGTCTAAGAAAAAAAAACGTGCTAAAAAACCAACTATAAGTAAACCTAAAGACCAAATCATAGCTCCAGCTAAAACTTCATTAGCAAAAGGTATCTTTATTATAAATTCATAAAGAGGGAAAGCTGTAAATTTATCCTGGACAAAAAAATCATAAATTATGTAAGCCCATACTAATAATAGAAAGAAAATAATATATAAATAAAAAAATGAGAATACATGAGGCCGTAATTGCATTTTTAATTCCTCATCCCTTAACAATACTAACTCAGACATGTACTTACCAGTGAGTGGGGTGGTTAAAACATTTTCATATTACTCTAACATTTATTTATCGCCGCTTATCTAAAGATATTAAGTTAATACCTATGCGAAGAAAAATTATACGAAAAAAAAAGGAAAATGAAGCTGGTGAAACGCTTTCTAAAATAAAAGGGGGAAAGGAACTTGAAATCGCAGCTATTATACTCAACGAATTGGCTCAGAGAAAAAAAAGAAAAAATGAAATTGATAATAAACAAAATAATTTAAAAGAAATTAAAGAGAAAGAAAAAAAGACGGAAAGACCTATAGACAAAGATACCAATATGAAAAATAAACGAATAAAAGAACTTGAAAACTTAAAAAAAATGGGAATTATTAAAATAGATGAATTCGAAAAATTAAAAAACGATCTTATCGATTAGAAACAGGTTCAGATAAGGCTACAACATATACTCCACAAAGAACTATAATACCTCCAATCAAAACTCCTAAACTTGGTATTTCATTAAATATTAACCATGCCAAAAGACCCGAACCAATAGGCTCAACAAGTAAAGTTATCGAAATAATATAAGCAGGTAAAAAAGCAAGTGCCCAATTTTGCATAGTGTGCCCTAATAAGGTTGGCACTAACGCCATTAAGAAAAATAATTTAAACTCTGAATTCGAAATTTGTTGATATTCTAAATCTTGAACTAGAACAATGATCCACATAGAAATGGCACTTGAAAGATAAACCATAAATGCATAAGTTGGCAAACTAATTTTCTTACGATGTTTACGGCCACCAAGATAATACAAGCCAGCCAATATACCTGAGATAAATGCTAAAATATTACCTTTAAAGTTACCAGGATCTTCAATCAAATCCCCCCAAAAAAGAATAAGGATACCTGATAAAGCAACTAGCGTACCAAAAATTCCTTTGGAATTAAGGCTTTCACCAAAAATTAACCAACCTATGATAGAAACATAAACAATATGACAAGTACCTAAGAGAACTGAAGCGGCAACTGATGTTGCTTTAACTGAAGAAATCCAAAAGCCAAAGTGTGCACCCAAAAGAAGACCTATCAATACTAATTCCATAACTTCATTAATTTTTAATGAAGTTATCTCCTTAAATTTATCTTTAATTAAAAAAGGTAAAAATAAAAAAGTAGCAAATGTTTGCCTATAAGAACCGATAACTAAGGGATCGCTACTACTCCATCGTATAAGGATAGCTGATGTCGAAATAGCAAATATACCTATAATCAAAGCAAAATATGCCCTTTTCCTATCATTATCTTCAATATTCATAATTTAGTAATGCATCAAAGATATAGGTGTAGATAAATGTCTGCGAGACGAGGCTGGAGGTTCATACCATTTCAATTCTAAATCAGAACTTATTTCAACTTTGTCAGGCCGGTCATATCTTTTACTACACGATTTACAACGATAGTATGAATTTTTACCAGATGAATGGGTCCTTTGACCACAATCACAAAACGGATTTGCTGGTTTTAAAAATCTAGGAACTAAATCTAAAATTCTCAACTTTTCTAAATTTATTGTACCATTGTTTACACTCCCGCAGATTACTAAATAATCACCAATCTCAAGTTTATCAATAATATGCCTAAAATTTTTAGTTGGTTCAAAGGCTGCACACTGGGCAGTTTGATCAAATTTATCCTTTACTCCGAAAAAACGGTGGCCGCCCTTTATTATGCTAGGGTTTGAAATAACAGTTATTTCTATATTGACACTATCCCCATCCTTCATTTCAGATATTTCTTTATACCTAAGATGATCATCTGTAGCTTGATTTGTTTTGTAAAGTAACCATCGTGAGGGTATTTCAGGTCCTAATTTCTCGAAATTTTGGATTAGCTTATCACCATCTGTACCTCTAAACCCCCATAAAACAGGACATGGAGAATTTGGAACCATTGCAACTTTACCATCTAAATCATTACATGAAAAGACAGTTTCGATATTTGATAATTCTTGGACTACCGAGTTATCAATATTTCTCTTTGTACCCCAGTTATCTTGATTTCTATATCCTATCAACTCCCAAGTATGTGAAATGCCATTAACTTTAGTAATACTACCTGACCAAGCTAATGAACAAGCAGCCCCGAAGATCCCTCTAGAGCCTCTTAATCCTGAGGAAATAGCCCCTCCCATTGATTCTAAAAGCATATCTTTGGTAACTATACTACTTACTCCTTGCCAATACAGCCCCTCTGGAAGAAATGAATCTGAAACTACAACACCAGGTTCAGAATCGGGCATAGAATGCTTATCCATTAAACTTAGAACTCTTTCAAGGATTTGCTCTTTTCTATATTCTATTTCAATACCTTTTTCAAATGTAAAAAAGGACTTACCATCAAATTCGCCTATTAATTTTTTCAATCCTATGCCCTTACCTAGTGTCAAAGCCACAGCCCCATTACCTCTAGTCTTCCATGGTACATTTGGATTCAAGCGCACTAAACGAGGGTACCCTATTAAATCAAATTCAGATAATTCTTGAATAACCTCCGTCGCTAACCAAGTTGTACAGCCTCCTTTGAGTGAATCTGTATCGTCAATACCTATGTGCAACATTTAAATTATTCGAAAATGAATACTCCCTTAGCCCACTGCGGTTGGATTCTGGAATCATTAAGATATGCTAAATTAATATTCAAATTAGCTGCAGTTCCTGCAGGGATATATGGCAATTCACCAATTAAACTATATATCAAAATATCAGTTTGACCTCTCTGATGAAGTAAATGAAGTAATTTTACTATATCTATTGCAAAATCTGAACTTGAAGACTTTACTGAAGAAGACCAATCTATACCTATAGTTACATTTTCAACATAAGCTAAAGCTGCATCTAATTCATTGAAACCTTGAAGATTTCTTAAAGGAAGAATTACCTGACCTCTATCTAACATCAATAAATCAATAATATCTTCACCCCAAGTTAATCCAAAATCAATATACATTTCAGTCTCTGGATTTAGTTTTAAAGAAGAGGGATCTGGTCGATTTCTAAGTATTCCACCCATATCCCAAACCAGTGTTGGTTCTGTAGTCTCCGGAACAGACATATCAATACCGGAGGACATGAAATTAATTGTACCCGAATCCCAAATTGGCTTTACTCTCTTACCTTGATTATAAGCCATTGCCGTCCAAACCATTTTTAGGCAGGAGCATGTATCGATTTACCTCTTTCTAAAGATCTAATATTAATTTAATTTGAGAAGGCGGACCTTCTGAGACATGTAGCATATGATAGGAAATAGCCTTGATTTCAACACCATAGCCATGCTTTGACTCATTATATATTTCACCATGTATTTTACCCCTAAGTTTCTTGGTTTTATCAAGTGAAAACTCAAGATTTGTAGAGCCAACTATAAAATTCTCAGTATCAAAAAGGAAAATTAAATGTGATATATAACGAATTAATAAATTATCCAAATCAGTACCTTCTAAATTTATAACATGGAAAGATTCTGAGTTTGGAAGATTTCCTCCTGTAATTATTTCTGTAAATGCTAAGCTAACCTCTTGAAAAGACTCAGGCAAATCTGCACCTTCAGCTTCAATACCGGCATCCGCAGTGTGTTCAAAGATTTTTCTCAATATAGGGTTAAAACGCTTTCTTAATAAAAATGGTAGCGGGGGATGGATTTGAACCATCGATCTCCGGGTTATGAGCCCGACGGGATTTCCTAGCTACCCCACCCCGCTATGCTGAACTAGGATAAATCTGGCTCTGGAGTATCCCACTCTAAATGGGCTTGATATAAAAACTTGTTAGAGATAAGTCATAAATATATTACTATCATAAACCTAAGTGTGAATAATAGATTGGCACTTGAAGAAATTAGGACCGAAATTGAAAAGTTAGAGAATAACCAAGTCATTTTAATAATAATAATCGCAGTAATATTGCTTTATCTTGTTCTAACAAAAACACAGAAAGGTAAAGAAGTAAGAAGGAAATTTAGGATTTTACCTAAATTAATCCCATTGGAAGAAGAATACGAAATTGAAATTGAAGAACCCGAAAATCTTGATGGAAGTAATAGGCAACTCAAAGGTGAAATTATTCAAAATGAGCATGACATATTGAATGAGTTATTCGGAAATAATGAACCTGAAAAATTAGATGGATTTGACGAACAAGATGCAGTTATCTTTAAAGAACAAGAAGAAACGATACCACTATCTAATCAAAATTTTGGAGATATGAAAGAGTATACTAATTCAGCGAGTGAAAATCAAGAATATTGTGCATCCTGTAATAAGCCAGTAAAACCAGAATGGAAAGCATGTCCCTTTTGTGGAGAATTTCTTGAGATTTATGAAGATTAAATATTATTCTTTCGGCGGCTAAAAATAGTAATTATTGTTAATACCAAAAATGTTGATAGATACCCTGGTGCAGATAACAATGAGGAATCTACATTATCTTCATTACCACCTATAGTTTGCTCACCTACTGTCAACCGAATATCAATTGAATTATCAGATAATGAATATATTGATTCAGAAACTGCCTGTTCAAAGTCTACTTTGATCTTCAACAGAGTAAACCCTGAAGAAGGATTAGACCAAGTCAAAATTACCGGCTCATTGCCAAATCCACTGATACCTTGTTCAAGCTTGTATTCATCCACGACCTTCTGACCGGCGTATAACTTAATACCAAAAGGCACAGTACTTTTACCCCCATTATTGTAAATGGTTAATCTAATTTGTACCGGTTCTGTTGAGCTCAAATCATCTTCAGTTAACAAAGACAAGGGTTTACCGTTAATTGAAACATCCTCGATATTAACTGCTAAATCTGAGATTCGATCTAAAGGTATGTCTATAATTATATCTGAATTTAAGGTTGCTGAGCCATCACCTGGCGAAATTGAATCTGCCGTTAAAAGAAGTCCAATGGAGTCTCCCAAACTATTTTCGTAATTTAATGGCCTCAATACTAAATCGATTTTTTGCGTTTGAGACTTATCTATTGTTACTGCAGACACTTCAGTCCCATCAATTTCTATACGTATCGACCAATCACTACGGGCAGTTGTAGCATCTAATCGATATGTGTCTTTATCACTTCCAGTATTTCTCAAATTAATACTAAAATAATAATAACCATCAATATCCAAAGCTTCAGGATCAATATTTATTTTATCAGGTGGTGAAAGAAATACAACACCGTATGTTCTAACTGTAACCTCTAATTTTGTACTCTCTGAAATTTCAGAATTACTTGTTGATGTTACAATTATGTTTACATGCTCTTTACTTCCTCCTGATGCTGAAACTGGAGCTTCAATCTTAACTTGAACATAATTATACAAACCCATACCAATGTCAAGACTCGACTGTGATGTTAGAGTCGCTTCCCAATTTGAAGGAAGTGTTGTATCATCTAATTCAATGGTAAATATATCTCTAGTATTGCCTCGATTATACACTAAAAACTCAAAATCTACTTTACCACCTTTAGGCAGTTGTCCGGAAGCTGTATAATCTTCACTGAATTCTATTTCTAAACCATACTCATCCACTACAAGTTCATAATCTAAATTTGCAGTCCACTTATTTCCGTAACTATCCTTAATGGAAAACTCAATATCATAAATTCCAGTCACAATATTTTGTTCTTCTTGATAATACCATGTTCCTTGAATATATTTAGCATAAGTGTGTTTATCTTTAACTATTATAGAATTTTTAAAAATACCACCATCAGAAATGCCCTTGATTTCAATACTAGCACTCTCTAAATCTAAATTATCAGCCCCCAAAGCATTTGAAACATTTACTTTAATAAATAAACTATCGGCACCCATCTCTTCTACGCGATCATTACTAAAATATCCTAAATAATCATCCATAATAGTTACATGTCTAAGATTCATGATGAATGATGAATCACATGCTACTGTACCTGAACCATTGCCGCAACCTCTGCTTGAAGCTGCTTTAACCCAAGCTGTGCGATTATCGGTGTCTGGAGCCCATGTAACACTTGTTTCAAGCTTAAAACCAATTGTAGTATAGGCTGGAACTCCATCAGGAAAGTCACTAGTGTCTATTGATGATTCTTCTAACTCTAAGGTATAGTTTTGACTTAGAAACTGCCCAAAACCTGCTGTTTTTGTAACTTCATCAACCGATATATTCGACATTCCTTCGCTAGTTGAAATAAAAAGTGTCGTTCTAAATCTAATTTCTTGAACATTTGTTGATTCAACCCATATCATATAACTTAATGAATCACCTAAGTTTATAGGACCTCCAAGATTCATTTCCCATGAAACTAAGGGATAGAATGAATTCTCTTGGCCGGGTTCATCATAAGCTTTCCAATACTTTGGCCTTTCAGAGGTGGGTTCTTCAGTAGTAAGTTCATAAATATCTCCAAAACCAACTTTATCAAAATAAATTTCAATATCAGCATATTCGTTGTCCTCAGCCTGAGAAGGACCTGCAGTAAACAAAAAAGCAAGTGCGCAAAGAGCTAGGTACTGCCGGAAACGTTGCATTATTATATAACCTTATTACACATGCTATTAAAGTTTCGTTAAAAATGTATGGATTAACTAAAAAGATTGCGGCCATTGGTTATGTTAGTAATCTCTCCATGGTCTGCAATTAACTCGCCCCTTCGATAAACCTTTGATGGAAATATTGCTGGCCAATCCTCGAATGGTGTCCAATTTGCCTTAGAATGTAAATTATCTAAATCTATTGGTTTACTATTTTTCATATCCACTATCATGAAATCAGCTGTTAAACCTTCTGAAATAAAGCCTCTATCTAATCCAAGACGCGAAGCTGGAGATTCCGACATTGCATTAACTAAACGTTGCATTTCAAGCCGACCTTCTGAAACTTCATTCAACATCAAAGGTATCATAGTCTCAACGCCAGGGAGACCGGAAGGTGGATTATCTGACCTTTTTTCACTAATAGTATGAGGTGCATGATCACTGGCGAGAATTGGAATTCTACCATCTCTAAACGCATTATACAAAGTATGATTGTCATTACGAGTACGTAAAGGAGGGTCCACTTTGCAATCTAATGAGTGACAATTATCCAAATTCAAAAGTAAATGGTGGGGACAAACTTCAGAAGTAGCTAAACTAGGCATATTATTCAATCCATCTGCAGTAGATAAATGGGCAACGTGCAAATTTGAAGAAGATGGCATTGATGATAAACATTTAGATTCGGCATTATGCCTATTTTTAGTATGATCTGCCAATTCATTAAGTGGCTCATTGTGCATATGATCGGGATGCTCACAATGTATCACCAGAGGTTTATTAGTTTTTTCCAAAACCTCTCTAGCATTAGAAAAATATTGTTCAGAGCTTATACCATAGGGATATAATTTCCAAAATGCAGAAGGTATTGTATCAAACCATTTTTTATTAGTTAAACCTTCTTCTACATTTACGCCAATTCCAAAATCAACAATTGATTTAGAAGATGCTATGGACTCTTTTTGATTAAAAGTAGAAGTGTCTGAAGTAAAAGGATCGGTATTAGGCATATCTACAACGGCAGTGACTCCACCACAAGCTGCAGATTCAGAACCAGTTTTCCAATCTTCTTTGTGTGTATTGCCAGGATCTCTAAAATGTACGTGCATATCTAATGCACTTGGCAACATAATCCCTTCAAATCTTATATTTTGATCTCCTTTGAGATTGTTTTTAACGGCCTTAATTATGCCATTTTCAACTCCAATACAGGTCTCAGTTAAACCTTTATTCGAAATCCAAATTTTACCTTCAAAAACGTCCATTATGAGTCTCCCTCTACAACTAAATTAAAGGTTCTCGTATAAACCTGTTCGGTCCTACTTATAGCTACCAAATCGAAGCTGAATTCCCCTTCAATTGGTTCTTCAGTTGGAGTTACTGATAAAGTTAAATTCACATAAGAATTGGATGTAAGGTTTACGGTTAAATTATGACCTGTTGAATCCCACCACACATAATTATCAAAATCTGCCGAAGATGAATTTAATCTAATCTCATCATTATTAATGAAAATATATTCTACTTCAAAAACAATGGTATAATTTATTATTTGATCAACACTGATAGTAAGATTATCCCAACCTCCAGATTCACCGGTATTTGTTATTATAATATTAGTCATATTAGAGTCTCCAAAAGTAGGATTAAATTCGTTTACATCTGCTTCTATGCTTAAATCAAATTCAGATTCAACTGTGTAAATTGGCGATGGAGTGAAAGTTACTACTAAAATTAAAGCAGTTAAAATTCCTATAGCCCACCTTGATTTTCCAAGAACCGATAGTTCCTCTGAAGGGGGAGGGTGTGAAGTACCTAAAAAATAAATCAAAATAGCATATACGGCCCAACCCGAATAGCGAGGGCCAAATCCAGGAATATCATAAAAGGCCATGAGGACTAAAAGTATGATTACTCCGAAAGAGAGTCCATTGGCTTTAGGACCTAACAAAGCCCTTGCAATGTGGCCCCCATCCAATTGACCTGCAGGCATTAAATTAAGAGCTGTAACAAAAAAACCAGTCCATCCAGCCAAAACAACCGGATGTGAAAGATAATCCCCACTAGGCGTATAAAATGTACCAGTTAAAGAATACAAAAAATCAAAAAATAACGAAGTACCAAGATAAAGTGAATCTCCTGAATCTACTGGAGCTAAGACTGCATTTTGTTCAGTCAACCAAAAACCAAGAATTGTGACTGGAATGGCAATTAATAAACCTGCAATTGGACCACTCGCTCCAACTTCTAACAAAGCTTTTCGATTTGGTATGGGTTCTCGAATGGAGATAAAAGCCCCCATTGTTCCAAAAGGAAATAACATAGGTGGCATTGGGAGAAAAAACGGTAAAGATGCATCGAGATTGTTTTTCTTGGCATAATAATAATGACCCATTTCATGAGCGCCCAAAATTGTCATTAGAGGTAAGGAAAAAGTCAAAAAACCCATAAAAAATACATCCGGAGTTATCAAAAGTCGAAACCAAAACCAACTCATACCTAATAATTCTGAATCTGAATATGAAGCCCACCACATAGAACCGGCCCAAGTGGTTGTGAAGATTGTAGCTATTAGCAGGTATAAATTCATTCTATTTTTAACATAATCAAAAGAAGGTTGTGGAATAACTACAAGAATTAACTCATCCCCAGCTCTTCGTAACATGGGAAAAGCTCTATCTGAACCCAAATTATTAACTTTCTTAAAGGCCAATCTTAATTCTTCAAATTTAATTTCTAAATCCTCAGGTTCTTTAACATAAAATAAATGTGCACTGCCATCCCACACATAATTTTTGATATTCCAGCCGAATCTCTCTACGAATTTAGTTATTGTTTTAGACATTTATAATCCAAGAACTCCCTTCGATATTGCTGAAATTTTATCTTTTAATTCATAAGGCCCATAAACTGAGCCTCTCCAATGATCAAATTGCGCTTCATAAAGACTCGAAATAAGTCTTGATTCGCTGCGTGCAAAAGTTATCTCTCCATCGCTTTTTAATATTTTAGTTTTTAACCCCGGCATTACTGAAAATGGAGGTATATCTACATAAATTTCGGAACTGTCAATCCCCAATTCGGAAGAAATTGATTCTTCATAGTCTGCTTTTTGAGACTTCTTTAAACCCGATAGTTCAACTTGCTCTTTCGTCATACTTACTACTCTCTTTACAATTCGTCTATTCTCAAAATTACTACTAATTTTACGAGATAAACCACCAGCATTATTTAATTCTGAAAGAAATTTATGATCTGTGAAGTTAACAAAGTCATTAATTGAAAACCTATCTGATGATATGGCATGATTAGCAGCCCTAGCCAGCATTAATTGTGCACCTCTTGCAAAGGGATGAAAATATACTGTTGAATACATTGTAGATCTAGCTGTAAGAAGAGCCTCAACGGCAGTCAATCCCTTTCCTTTAATCACCAAATTAGAATCTGACATGCTCATAGTAGCTATCAACCGACCCATATCTACTCCAGTACTGACACCCGTATAATGTGCATCTCGAACTAAGTAATCCAATCTATCGCCATCTAAATCTCCTGAAACCAGAGAACCCAATTTATGATTCCCTAATATTATTTGGTTAATTTCATGAGGATCTAAACCCTCGTCTGAGATGATATCAGATAAATCTGTATTCGATATTATATTTGTTGTTCGAATTACATGGTCTTCTACACCTTTGACTTCATCACCCAAATGTGAGAAAGCTGTATGTCCTAAATCATGTAAAAGACCGGCAACTGAAACTAATTGTTTATCACTAGAATTCAAACCAATAGAATCTGCCATTTTTCCAATAACATGGCAAGTACCCATACAATGCTCATGCCTTGTATGATTTGCACCAGGATAAACCAAATTAATAGGGCCTAATTGTTTTATCCAACGCAACCGTTGATAGGCCGGAGTATCTACTAATTTAGCTTGCAGAGAATTTAAATCAATATAATCGTGTATTGGATCCCTCACTCTGAGCATCTATAGATAGCCTGTGTGAGGATGGTAAAATAACTTGCTCATCAAATAGTGTTCCACCTCTTCTTTATTTGGTTAATTTAAAGGCTACGGCCCAAAGCTTATAATGGCTAAATCGTATTGTTTTAAAGCCCTATGAACAACTCAGGAAAAACAAAGGAAATAGAAGTAGAAGAGTTGACTGAGTGTAATGAATGTAAATCTGAACACATTGTTAGAGATTATAAGCGCGGAGAGATAACCTGTAGCAATTGTGGACTAGTTGTAGAAGCTCAAGTTATAGATCAAGGACCTGAATGGAGGGCCTTTGATTCTGAACAAAGTGAGAGAAGAGCAAGAGGTGGAGCCCCTATGAGTGTTATGGTACATGACAAAGGACTTTCAACCGATATTGGTTGGGGTGGGCGCGACATATACGGTAACAACGTCCCAACGAGAAATAGAGCTCAAGTTTACAGAATGAGGAAATGGCAGAGTCGAACAAGAGCCTCTAATTCAGCTGATCGAAATTTAGCTCAAGCTTTAACTGAATTAAATCGATTAGCATCTAAAATAGGATTACATCGGCAAGTAAGAGAAGAAGCTGCTATGCTTTATAGAAGAGCAGTTCAAGATAACCTAGTTAGAGGGCGTTCTGTCGACGGTGTTGCTGCTGCCGCATTATATGGCGCATGTAGACGATGTGAAGTTCCAAGAACCTTGACCGAAATTACTGAAGCTTCAAGAGCATCTAAGAAAGAAGTTGGAAGGACTTATCGATATATTTCTAGAGAATTAAAACTAAATTTACAACCAGCCTCTCCATCTGTTTATATTGTTAGATTTTGTAGAGAATTAGATTTACCGGGAGATGTAGAAAGTGCCGCAATAAACATCCTAAACCAAGCTATTGAGGCTGAATTAACTTCGGGAAGAGGACCAACGGGCGTTGCTGCTGCAGCAATATACATTGCATCAGTAGTATACAACAAGAGAAAAACTCAAAAAACAATTGCCGATACCGTGGGCGTTACTGAAGTTACTATTAGAAATCGTTACAAAGAATTGGCTAGAAACCTAGATATCGTAGTATACAAGTGAGGTTACTTGAAAGTAAAGAAACGTGATGATAATATTTATCACATAAGATTAGAACATGAAGACGACCTCTATCATTTGAATTTACTATTAGATGAGAATGATACGATTAGGGCCTTAACAGAAAGAAGAGAGTCCACTCAAACTGATCGCTTGCGCTCTGAAAGAGGTAAAAAACAAAAAATGAAATTAACTATTAATGTTAATAAAATAGAATATCAATCATTTGGGCAGAGGTTAAGGTGCCATGGTGTTATTGCAATAGGTGAAAGAGATCAAGGATCGCACCACACATTGATTCTTGAACCTGGAGATGAATTTGACATCAGAAAGAATGAATGGTTAACTCATCATAAAAAACGCCTTAAGGAAGCGGCTCAGCCTGTAGTTACTGCTCTCGCAATTTGTATTGAAAGTGATAGTATAGTTATAGCCGAATTAAGAACCTACGGCCTTCGAGAATTAAAAACACTCAATAGGGCTGGAAGTGGTAAAGTAACTGGAGGAGAGGACCTTAATGAATTTTATATTAGAACTGTAAAACAAATTCTAGATGTCCATATTAAGAATTCTGTAATGGTAATTGTAGGTCCAGGATTCTTAAAAGATGATTTTGTAATCGTTGCTAAAAAAGAAGCCTATGAAATTTTTTCAGGATGTATTGTCGAAAACTCGGGGCAAGGCGGAATGGCTGGAATTAATGAAGCTATAAGCAGAGGAACTCTGCCAAAAGCAGTATCTCAAATTAAAATACAAGAAGAAATGAATGCCGTTGAATTATTAAAAGATGCAATCGCAAATGATTTGGCAACATATGGAAAAATACATGTTAAGAATGCCCTTGAAAATGGAGCTGCTGAAAAATTGCTAATTCTATCAGAAAATACAAGAACTGAAGAAGGGAGATTGTTGCTTAAACTAGCTGAAGACAATCGAACTGAAATAGTAGAAATCTCTTCTCATCACCATGGCGGTGAAATGCTAAATGGATTGGGTAATATTGCAGTTATTCTTAGATACCGTTTGACATAAATTCTTTTAGAGGGGAGGGTGTAAGAGAGATATGATGCCAGGAATGGGACGTATGAACCCCCGGATGATGAAAAAACTGCAAAAGCAATTACAGAATTCAACTGAAGAGATAGAAGCTACTGAAGTAATCATAAGAACAAAAGATAAGGAAATTTATTTCAATAATCCGTCGGTAAGTGCCATGAATATGATGGGTCAACAATCATATCAGATTGTTGGAGAGCCACAAGAAAGAGGATTGAGTGGTGAAGAAAAGACTCCGAGCATACCTAATGAAGATATCGAATTAGTAGCATCACAAGCTGGAGTTTCCGCAGATAAAGCAAGAGTAGCTTTAGAAGAATGCAATGGAGAACCTGCAGAAGCTATAATCAAGTTAATGGGTGGCTAAGATGGATTTTGCTGAAACAGATGACCAAACGATGATAAGAGATATGGTTAGAGATTTTGCTGAAACTGTAGCTGGACCTTCATGTCATAAAAGAGATAAAGAGCAAATACCGCCAATTGATGAATTTAAACAATTTGCAGAATTAGGCGTAGCCGGTATGACTATTCCTGAAGAATACGGTGGGCAAAAATTAGATGATATTTCAGAAGCCATAGTTATTGAAGAATTATCTCGAGTGGACCCCTCATTAGGCGTAATGGTTGCCGTCCATGTTGGTCTTTGTTCAATGACCATTACACTCAATGGAAATGAAGAGCAAAAACAAAAATATTTACCTAAATTAGCATCTGGTGAACATCTAGGTGCCTATTCGTTGAGTGAAGCTGGATCGGGCACAGATGCTGCCGCAATGGTTGCCCGAGGTACAGAAGAAGAAGACTGTTTTGTACTAAATGGTGAAAAAATGTGGGTTACCAATGGAACTACGGCTGATGTTTTTGTTCTATTTGCTAAAGTAACGAATCATCCTGATTATGGCATTAAGAAACATGGAGGAGTAACATGTTTTATTATTGAAAAGAACTTTGAAGGCTTTAAAATAGGTAAAAAAGAAGACAAGTTAGGCATACGATCTAGCGATACTTGTACTTTGATTCTAGAAAATTGTAAAGTACCGAAAGAAAATGTTTTAGGAGAGGTTGGAAATGGATTCGCTATTGCAATGAATGCCTTAGACAATTCAAGAATAGGTATTGCAGCACAAGCTCTGGGGATAGCACAAGGTGCATACGAAGCTGCACTCAAATATTCAAAAGAGCGTGAAACTTTTGGAAAACCAATCGCAGCCCACCAATCAATTGGTAATTACTTGGCAGACATGGCTCTGCGAATAGATGCCTCAAGACTCCAAGTTTACAAAGCCGCATGGACAAAAATGAAACACTATGAAGAAGGTGGCCACAGACATACTTTAGAAGCTTCATTTGCTAAACTTAATGCAGGAGATACGGCGATGTGGGTCTCCGAAAAAGCTGTTCAAGTTTTAGGAGGGTATGGTTACACCACCGAATTCCCTGTCGAACGATTTTTCAGAGATGCAAAAATAACTCAAATTTACGAAGGTACTCAAGAAGTACAGCGATTAGTTATAGCTCGAGAAATTGGTAAATAGTAGGAATACTTTTATCAAACACTTTGTAAACTGCTTTCTAGGTCATTTAGACCTTGAAAAAAATTGTTGGTGAAAATAATGCGTATAGGAATCCCAAAAGAAACGATTAAGAATGAAAACCGTGTAGCAATTACACCTATGTCACTTCCTAAATTAAAAAAGTTAGGATTTGAGGTTATTGTTCAAGAAGGTGCCGGAGAATTATCGGGATACTCAGATTCTAATTATGAAAATAAAGGCGCTAAAATAGGAAATATAAATGAAGTAATGTCTTCTGAATTGATAGCATCCATTAATGTGCCTAATTTCGAAATGATGAAGGAGGGGCAGATGTTAACATGTATGGCTGATCCATTCCGAAACTTAGAACAAACAAAGAAAATAATTGATTCCGGAATCACCCTTCTATCACTTGAGGTTATTCCAAGACGATTATCTAAAGGACAATCTATGGATGTTAACTCGAGTCAAGATAATTTATCAGGTTATAAAGCTGCGCTAATTGGGGCTGAAAATATTTCAAAAATGGTTCCTATGATGATGACTGCTGCAGGCACAGTTAAACCTTCTAAATTTGTGATTCAAGGAGCAGCTGTAGCTGGCTTACAAGCAATTGCAACTGCTAAAAGACTAGGAGCTTCCGTTCAAGCTATCGATGTAAGATTAGCTGCTAAACAAGATACCGAAAGTTTAGGCGCCAAGTTCATTGATGTACCAGGATGGAAAGATGCTGAAAGTTCAAGTGGGCATGCCTCTTTATTCACAGATAAGGGACTCCAAAAATCATTTGATAATGCATTAATGGAAGCCGTACGAAATGCAGATGTTGTAATAACAACCGCTAGGTTATTCGGAACAAATGCACCTAAATTATTCTTTAGTAAAGACATGAATGAAAACATGACAAAGGAAATGAAAGAAGGATCCGTAATAGTTGACATGAACTGTGATACTGGAGGGAATGTCTTTGGGAGTAAAGAAAATGAAATAATTCAAAAAGATGATGTTACTATTGTAGGCATACCTCTCTTGTGTAGATCTATACCTAATACGGCATCTATGCTCTATTCTAATAACGTTACTAATTTTGTTACGGTACTTGTAGATGACGGAAAGTTAATAATTAATCAAGATGAACAAGTCTTAACTGGTGATGAAGGTGGGATTTCTGCAGGATATGGTGGGATTTTAATTAGTGAAAATAAAAAAATACATTCGAATCATACTAAACTAATGGAGGCAATGAAATAATGGAAATTATTACTTTAATTGGAGCCATTACTATTTTTATTTTAGCTATTTTTTTAGGATTCGAGCTAATAACAAAAGTACCTCCTACACTACACACACCCCTTATGTCTGGGGCAAATGCAATTTCAGGTATTACTGTTGTAGGTGCTCTTATTTTCTCTAATACTGCCTTTGATAATGGAAATCCCGGAACTGCAGCTTGGCTAGCTTTTTTGGCATTAGTTTTAGCAACAATAAACGTAGTTGGTGGATTTACTGTAACTAATAGAATGTTGAACATGATTGCTGGAAAAAGGAGGAGGAAATAGATGAACTCCGCAATTTGGGATGTTGGATATTTAGTTGCATCTATTTTATTCATATTAGGATTAAAAAAACTGGGACATCCACGTACTGCACCTACCGGTAACCTCTACGGAGCTTTGGGCATGTTATTGGCAGTAGTAGTGACTATTGCACAGATGAATTTCGGTGAAATTGATAATTTTGTGCTTATCGCTGGAGGGCTGTTTCTTGGAAGTTTAATTGGATATGTTATGGCTGTTAAAGTTCAAATGACTGGGATGCCCGAAATGGTCGCTCTTTTCAATGGATTTGGAGGTGCTGCCAGTGCCCTTGTAGCTGCCTCTGAAGTTTTTAGGAGAATCGACCAAAATGATCTCCCTGAAAATTTAGATTTATATGTTGCTTGGATTGCTATTGGACTCTCAGCTCTAGTTGGATGGATGACACTGACGGGTAGTTTACTAGCAATGATGAAACTAAAAGGTGGAGTCGAAATATTTGGAACTTGGTACCGAACTCCAACATGGGGGCCGGGATGGCTGAACTATGTCAAAGGACTGTTTTTGATCGGAATTGTTGGGTTAATCTACATGAGTATAGAAGATCCTGGAAATCGAGATTACGTGATAGGAATTATCGTACTGTCCTGTATTCTTGGAATTCTCTTTGTGCTTCCAATTGGAGGTGCCGACATGCCTGTTGTAGTTAGCTTATTGAACTCCTTATCAGGAATTGCAGCTGCATTTACTGGATTTATCATTGGAAACAACGTTTTGATAATTGCAGGTTCTATGGTTGGAGCTGCAGGGCTTATTCTAACAAATATTATGTGTAAAGCAATGAATCGGCAACTCATTGATGTATTATTCAAATCCTTTGGTGGTTCCGATAAGGAACAAGTAACAAGAACAAAAATAGGATCTGATCCGGATGAAGTAGCCATGATTTGTGATGGGATCTCGAAATGTGTAATTGTTCCAGGATATGGAATGGCCGTATCTCAATGTCAACACCAAGTCCGTGAATTTGCAGATATTTTAGAAGCAAATGGATGTGAAGTCAAATATGGAATTCATCCCGTAGCTGGAAGAATGCCAGGGCACATGAATGTATTATTGGCTGAAGCAAATGTACCATATGAAAAACTAATTGAAATGGATGATATTAATTCGGAAATCGGGGAATGTGATGTGGCCTTAGTTGTTGGAGCAAATGATACCGTAAATCCTGCAGCTAGAAGTGATAAAGGGCCTTTAGCCGGAATGCCCATCATAAATGTCGATAAAGCTAGAGTTGTTGTAATGGTAAAGAGATCATTGTCAGTTGGTTATGCTGGCGTTGATAATGATTTATTCTATGAAGATAACACTATGATGCTATTTGGTGATGGAAAAAAGATGATGACTGAGTTAATTTCTTCAATGAAAGAACTTTAAAACTTTTGTTGACCTTCTACCTTGTCGATAGATGTATTTTCTAATTGTCCAGTTAAACTTTCTATTTCATTTAGAGGCTTTTCCAGTTGATTTTTACGTGTGGTGACTAATTGCAAATAATCCTTCTGCACAGTTTCAATACTGCGACCCATTTTATCAATAGTTCCCGAATATTTCTCCCATTGTTCTTTGAACTTACTTAATAGCTTCATTACATCTAAAGCTTTCTCTTCTACCGCAAAATTCCTAGTTGCTTGATTGATAAGAGATAAAATTGCATAAAGCGTCAATGGTGAGCAAATTAGAACTTTGTTAGTTAGTGCATAATCTATAATTGAACTATCTTCTTGATTAATAAATGAATAAATAGATTCATTCGGAATAAACATTAACACATAATCTAGAGTACCTGAGGCAGTATCAATATAATTTCTATTGGAAATAGCCTTGATATGATTGCGCACCGATTTTAAGAATTCTTTTTTCTCATTTTTCATAACGAATTCATCATCGGTTTCAATATAGTTTTCATAATGCGAAAGTGGGAATTTTACATCCATATTGATAACCTTTTCTTTAGGGAGTTTGAAAGTAAAATCAGGCCTTTCACCTGACTCTACTGTAACTTGTTTTGTGTAATTAAAATCCTCTACCAATCCAATAAAACTAAGAATATCTTCAACCATCCTTTCACCCCATTGACCTCTTTTCTGTGATGAGGATAAAATCTCCCTTAATTTTGTAGTAGTATCTCTTAAATTTTGAGTTTCCATTTTTGAATCCTCTAAATTAGCATTTAATTTAGTTGACTCTTTTTCAATAGAAGCTAATTTCTTAGACATTTCTTCTAAATTTTGATCTATTAGCTTTTTCTTATTTTCAAGATTTGTATCGGATTCCTTACTCAATGTTTGAAATTTATCATTTGCTTGCTTAATAAATTCATCAGTATTTGATTTCGTTATATCTGATGCTATGGCTTTGAAAGCATTTTCAAACTCTTTATCTCGAGTTGAAGTTTTTTCATGTAAATCTAGTAATTTCTGTGAATTATTATTAGCAATAAAATAACCTAAAGTAAACCCAATAAGTAAACTAATTATGATGTAAATTACTAACATTTCCATAGGAATCTATAACACTTAGACTAATGGTCTTATTATTATTTTATTACAGAAAGTTATCTAAAACTGCCCCTTTAACTGTTATTGAGAATTGTCCTAGTTGAACCACAGCATCCCGGAAATGTAGGCGCAGTGGCCCGAGCCATGGTAAATTTTGGAATAACTGATTTGGCATTAGTAAATGGGTGTGAAATAAATAATGACGGATATGCTCGATCTAAATCCGGTAGACCTATTTTAGAAAACTTAAAACGATTTGATACCATGGAAAAAGCATTAGCTGACTGCGATATAGCTATTGGAACTAGTGGAATTAAACCTGAAGGTGATAAAAGATGGTTTAGAGCACCTGAAGATGTAAAAACGATTAATGAATTAATTAGTGAAAGATTAAACCCAGCATTAATATTTGGAAGAGAAAATTATGGATTGTATAGAGAAGAATTAGCATTATGTGAAGCGACGATAACTATCCCTACAAACCCAGAGTATCCTATTCTGAATTTATCGCACGCAGTCGGTATTATTCTTTATGAAATTAAACGTAAAGAAAAAGTAAAAAACCCTAAAAAACGTAAAGCTGTTTCCCAAGACGAGTTTGAAAGATTGGTAGACCGTATAATGAATATGTTAGAAGGTAGTAGTTATCCTGAAAGGCGATTAGACCGATCAAGAACAACACTTAGAAGGCTAATCTCTCGAGGAAATCCTGATGAGGGTGAATATGAAAATTTAATGGGAATATTCAAAGCAATAAGAGTAGGAAAACGATGAGACACATTATGGTAACTGGCCCAATGGGCGCTGGAAAATCAACATTTATGAGAAGTTTACCTAAACCTCAAGGTAATTTTGTAATTCCGAATAATGTACCTGACATGATGCTGGATTATTCATGTGAATTAAAAGGAATGATGTTCTATGAAATTGATGCACCTACGGCCACAGGAAAAGCTTGGATTGATTGGCTTAAAGCCGCAGACATACAAATTATTGTTGGAAATGGTATAGAAGAACCCGATGAGAATTTTATTGAATTATGGGACTATTTAGTTAAAAACACTCCAGATATAAAAAGAATTATCATATTAAATCGTACTAAAATAATTGCTAAAAAATGGAAAGCATACTCTGCTGAAAATATAATGTGTATTGATATTGGCAAAACTATTGATGAAGAAACTGCAATTGCATCGGAAAATGATATTTCGACCATTATAGATTATCTAGAAGAATCCTATGAATAATGATAAAAAAATAGAAAGTTTGAGATTTCTTTTATCTGCGGCAAGCCAAATCTATGGTGAAAAGAAATTAATTGAAATGTTAATTGAGCAAGGCGCTCCTAAACATGAACATATTGAATTATTGGTAAATGACGCTGAATTACGATTTACACATTTGACAGTTGCTCTAAAGGAATCTGAGGATTTTATTTCCCAATTAGACCATCGATTGACTGAATTATGCAATGTTGCAGATAGTTTAGAAATTGGTAAACCTGAAAATATTAGGAAATGGTTAAGTGATGATTGTAAACCTTGTCTGGTAGAACATATTATTCAAGGATATGAGGATGTTTATCAGATTATGATTGAAATAGATAATAGGCTAATGTGGCCAGGTTGGCCTCTTATTGGGAAATTACACGACCCTATAGAATAAAGAGGAAGAAGATTAATACCACATTCAATACACAAGCCAGTGGATACAATGAGTAAAGCACATGTTTATCGATTTGGGCCTGGCATGACTGATGGCGATGCAAAGATGAAAAACCTATTGGGTGGAAAAGGTGCAAATCTTGCTGAAATGGCTATTTTAGAAATTCCGGTACCTCCGGGATGCACAATTACTACTGAAATTTGTACCTTCTTTAATGAAAATAATAAGAACTATCCTGATGAATTGGAAGAACAATTGAAAGGGGCCATTAAGGATATTGAAAATAGTGTGGGGACTGTATTTGGAGATCCCGATAATCCACTATTACTCTCTGTACGTTCAGGAGCTAGAGCCTCAATGCCAGGAATGATGGAAACTGTTCTGAATGTGGGTTTAAACGACTTTACAAGAGAAGGATTGATTGCAAAGAGTGGTGATCCAAGATTTGTATATGATGCTCAAAGAAGATTAATTCAGATGTATTCGGATGTCGTTATGGAGAAAGCTTCCGGAATTGAACCTGAAGAAGGCATGGGAATTAGAAATCAATTAGAACATGAATTAGAGAAGATGAAAGAACAGGCTGGCGTAACTGAAGATACGGAATTATCAGCCATGAATTTGAAGGATTTAGTTGAAATTTATAAAGGAAAAGTTATAGAAGTTCTCAAAAAACCATTCCCTGAAGATCCATGGCAACAATTGTGGGGCGCTATTTCTGCAGTTTTCCATTCATGGGATGGAAAAAGAGCAAAAGCTTACAGGAAAATTGAGAATATACCGGAAGAATGGGGAACTGCAGTTAATGTACAAGCAATGGTATTTGGAAATTTAGGAGATGATAGTGCTACTGGAGTAGCATTTACTAGAAACCCTGCGACAGGAGAGAATAACTTTTATGGTGAATGGTTAGCAAAAGCTCAAGGTGAAGATGTCGTAGCAGGAATAAGAACACCTAATCCACTTAATGAGGTTTGTAGAACTGAGCACAGTGGGAATTTATCTAGTTTAGAACAAGAATACCCCAAATTATACAATGAATTAAATTCTATTAGACTAAATCTTGAAAAACATTACAATGACATGCTAGATATTGAATTTACTATTCAATCAGGGAAATTATGGATGCTACAATGTCGAATAGGTAAGAGGAATGGACCTGCTGCAATCCGTATGGCTTCTGAGATGGTACATGAAAAAATGATTGATGAAAAGACGGCAATAACTAGAGTTACACCATCTCAATTAGATGAATTGTTACATCCAATCGTTGACCCCGATGTGGAAGCGATCACTCCGTTACTCGCAAAAGGATTACCTGCAGGACCTGGAGGTGCGACTGGGAAAGCTGTTTTCACAGCACAAGCTGCAGTAGACTGGGCCGAAAAAGGCGAAACTGTAGTATTGGTTCGTGAGGAGACTAATCCAGAAGATGTTGAAGGGATGAGAGCATCTGTCGCAATCTTAACTTCTAGAGGTGGAATGACTTCACATGCCGCTTTAGTTGCGAGGGGCTGGGGAATGTGCTGTATTGTCGGAGCTGGAGAAATGAAAGTTGATTCCTTTAAGAAAAAATTTGTAATTAACGGAAAAACCATAAAAGAAGGAGATTTAATTACTTTGAATGGAACTGCCGGAAAAGTATACGAAGGCGAACTTCCACTAATTGAAACTGACATTACTAGCGAATATCTTACTCATTTCTTAGGAATGTGTGATGGAATCAAAAAATTAAAAGTCAGAACAAATGCTGAAACTCCATCAGATGCTAAACGTGCACTG
>Ga0114997_10000834_pt1 | contig 25672 bp, 18 predicted proteins | sample ArcticOcean_MG_C_2_FD_87045 | JGI IMG/M metagenome (GOLD analysis project Ga0114997, IMG submission 87045) | Marine microbial communities from western Arctic Ocean - ArcticOcean_MG_CB4_136 | ecosystem: Environmental > Aquatic > Marine > Oceanic | place: Arctic Ocean: Canada Basin | collected... | reverse complement strand
TAGTTCACCGCTGCATTCGGAATGGCGGTTTCCACCATGAATTCTTTCACCAGAAGGGCAAACAACATGGAGATCAAGATCATTATAATTATTCCAAATCAATGAAATTTGAACATCGGAAGACTTCGCTCCTTCCCTCTCCAGACGTTCTTTCAATTCTATCATCGCTTCGTCAGAAACTTGGCGGGCAGCTAATTCTTCGGCGGCTTTTTGAGATTCTATTTCCGCTAAGCGTTCTTCCTCCAGAGCAGCCATTTCCGCCTGGCGCTGTTCTTCTATTTGGGCTGCTAAGCGGGCCTCTTCGCCCTGTCGCTCTGCCTCTTTCTGTTCGGCAATTAATTGTTCTCGAATTAAATCAGCTTCTCTCTTCGCTTTATATTCAGCTTCTTTTCGAGCATCTTCTTCTTCGAGTTGTTTTGCCAACCTTGCTTCATCTTCAGCCTTTAATCTTGCTTCATCTTCGACTTTCTTCTTCGCGATTTCTTCATCGGATTCTTTTTGAGATTGTTCTCTGGCTTTAATCTCTCCAAGGCGGCTGGTTACTAGTGCCAATTTACGATCTAATACAGATAATGCTTTAGAAAAATTAGGTGGAGTCCTTGAACTTGTAACCGCATCTGCATCCAAAGTTCGCGAACGCATCGAACGGTCATCGTTTCGAATTAGCATATACCAAATCCCATAAAGGAAAGCACCTGTGGAAGTGCCGGTAATTAGCCATTCGACCAAGTCCATATCCGAGCCTAAACACTACAAGGATTTATTGTCATCGGCGTTAAGTGCTTTAAATCAACACTCATGACGAGATATTACATCGAGCAAGTCCATCCACCCAATTCTCCAAACGCCTGTAAAGCGACCCCAGCATCGATGATTACCGGCATATGGAATCTCCACTGCTGCGATGATATTGAGCAAGGTGGTTTTCACTGAGCAGGGGTTTCATTTAGGCCGAGCCTCATACCACCTCTATGCGCGAAGTCCATCTCTCGTGGAATCCAAATACGATTGTGGGTTCTGATTTTGCTTTGATAACCGCAATTTCGAATTATTTCGAAGTGGTTGCCCATCTCGACATCACCCCTTCAGGTGTTAGACAATTGGTCAAAATTTCATTAAAAGAGACTTGCACGATCGATGATATTCAAGATATCTATTATCTGGATGTCGATGGGCCATTGAGCAATTACCCATTACCAGAAGAAGGCGGTGATGGCTTCATTGTGGTATGGAACAAGCACCCGATATCGATTGCTGCAATCAATTTCGACAGTTTACATGTGATACCCCCATATACGATTGGAGTAGATGGGGTAAAAATCACCATCAGGGGGTTACCGGATGGTATCTCAGGATTTCTCAAAACTGCACGACTACTATTGCCACCAGACGGGGTGAAAGTAGTTGAGATTGAATCGAATGAGAACGAATTAATGTCTATCTTAAGCCCAAAACAAATCGAATCGGCAAAATTGGCACAACGGGCAGGCTATTATAAAAATCCAAGAGAAATTTCGATAAGAGAATTATCTGAATTGACCAATACCCCCCGCTCGACCTTACAAGAACATCTATCAAAAGCCGAGATTGCAGTAATGGATTGGGTCACCAAAACCTATCTCTCCCATTGAGAAACCCTTGTCTATCAATCGCCCCTCGGACTGGTCATGACCTCACTTGAAAACCTCCTACCCGGTGGAAAAGGGGTGTGGATCCCAATCGACCATGGGGTTTCTGACTATCCTGTAAAGGGTATAGATAACTTGCAAAAAATTATCACCTTATTGGCAGGAGCCGGTGCTGATGCAATCGTTGCACATAAAGGTGTAATCAGTAAATATTCATCACTTTACCCTGGGAAAATGGTTGCACACCTCTCGGTATCTACCCGACATGCAGGTGAGAACTCAAGCGATAAAGTACTGGTTGGAACCGTCAATGAATCAGTAAGCCGCGGTGCGGTAGGGGTTAGTGTCCAGGTGAATATGGGCAGTGAGTCTGAACCGGAAATGATTCAAAGACTCGGCGAAATCTCCACCCAAGCATTCGATTCAAAAATACCACTTCTCGGAATGATTTACCCACGAGGGAAAAATCTCGATGTGATGGCAGAAGATGATACAGGTGGTGCAGCACATGCAGCACGCCTCGGTTTTGAATTGGGATGTGATGTAGTGAAGACTAAGTGGACTGGTGATGCTATCTCATTCGCAAAGGTCTGTACTGCAGTGCCGATCCCAGTTTTGATCGCCGGTGGACCTGCTGGCGCCTCCGACCGAGAGATTCTTGAAATCGTCTACCAAGCGATGGGGGCTGGTGCGGCTGGAGTTTGTTTTGGTAGGCAAGTTTTCACTCATGCACATCCGGATAAAATGGTAAGAGCCCTCCGTGCGATCGTACATTCCGGAAGCAATGTCGACCAAGCAATAATGGACACGGGTTTGTGAAATAGATGCAGGTATGGCTAGAATCAGGGTCCCGCCTCGAAGGTGTGGATTTAGTTTGTGGCGATGATCTATCAGTCGATGGAAATGCCTTGTATATCGATGGAAAACAAGTTGGACGAAGAGTAGATGTAAGCGATTCTGCTGGTCAGGCATTGGCTCGCTCATTGGCGGGAAGTGTCGAGTGGATCTTACTTGATCTAGGCCAATGGAAAATGATTCCAATCGAGAATATTATCGCGGCTTGTGACGGTGGCCCAACCAAAATAGCCGCGCGAATCGATTGTATCGAACAGGTGATCGGTGCAGCATTCGCTCTAGAGATCGGAGTCGATGCGCTTTTGGTCCCAGAATCAATTCTAGAAACTGCTTTAATTGCGAAATCACAACGAAAAGAGAACCAAATAACCGAAGAGGAACCTATTCAAGAAGAATTTTCATTAAATACAGTTGAAGTTATCGAAGTTAAAGAGGGAGGAGTCGGTGATAGAGTCTGCGTTGACTTGACTTCAATGCTGAATATAGGCGAGGGAATGTTGATCGGTTCGAGTGCTTCTTCGATGATTTTGGTTCATGGCGAAACCGTAGAATCTCAATTTGTGCCAACCCGCCCATTCAGGGTGAATGCAGGCTCGGTCCATTCCTACATTTTGATGGGTGATGGCTCGACCAAATATCTTTGCGAGTTAAAGATGGGAGACGAGGTATTAGTTGTTTCAAGCGAAGGACTGAGTCGCATAGTGACGATTGGGCGCACTAAAATAGAACGGCGACCATTTATTTTATTCCGCTGGCGCGATGAAAAGCATAAAGAAGCCGGAGCGCTTCTTCAGCAAGCGGAGACAGTCAGGCTAGTCGGTCCATTCTCTCAAACAATTTCAATAACCTCGCTAAAAACGGGAATGAAAGTGATGGGATGGAGCGGCGGGAAGGGGCGTCATATCGGCGTCCCCATCAGTGCTGAGGTTACCGAGAGATAAGGCGGTGAAAAAGTGGCAATTCTAGGCAAGGGTACCGCTAATGGCGCTTGTTCCTTGCTACATGCTGCCGGGATCGGTTATGGCGCATCACTAGCACTAGACCTACCTGTTATCGTCAGATTATTGGATAAAGAACCAAAGAGCAAATTAGATGATCCTGATAATTTATTAGAATCGGTCATTAAAGTTTGGCGGGATTTCAATTTACCATCAGCGGGACCTGAATTATACTGGACTGTAAAATCAAAAATTCCTCCGAGGCAAGGTTTAAAATCGAGTGCGGCGGTTGCTGTTGCTGCCATTAGAGCCTTAGCAAAAGCGACAGATCAAATTCTCGAAAACTATCAAATCATTGAGCTAGCAGCAAAGGCTCAACTCGACGCTGGAGTTTCGATAACCGGTAGTATCGATGATGCTTGGGCCGCAGCAGAAGGCGGTTGGAAGTTAATCGACTCAAACGCTGAAGACATTAAATCGGGAGTCCTCATGGAAAACCCTGGCCCAGCAAGAGATGATTGGCGGGTATTTCTAATCTTGCGAGGCGAGAGGGAGAATCAACCAAAAGCGGAAGATTTCGTTTTTCATCAACAAGCTTTTTCTAAAGCCCTTTCGGCTTTACAAGATGGAAAAGAGTTGGTAGCTCTAACATGGAATGGGCGCGGTGTAGTCGGTGCTTTAAACGATGCAAAAGGCCGCCGCTTGACCAATGATGCTTTCGTCAATGGTGCTCGTGCAGCAGGCATAAGTGGCTCAGGAACTGCAATCGTAATTTTTTCTGCTAAAGTAAGCGGACCTACAAGTGAAAGATTAATCAAATGGTATGAAAAAGTTCCTGATGTCGAAATCATTGAAACCACGATAATTAATAGTGACATCTCTGAGGATTAACCAAGGCCCACATTCTTGTGCAATGGCATTCCAGCCACCCAATAGCATGCGGATGAGAATGGGCTCAAATCTGGTCGTCACCCTCTTCGGGGAGTCGCATGGTTTGGCCGTAGGAGCTTTGGTCGAAGGTTATCCAAGTGGACAAAACATAGATGCTGAACAATTGATTCACGACATGGATAGTCGAAAACCCGGAAACTCTCGGTTGGCTTCGATGCGAAAAGAATCCGACAAAGTAGAGATACTTTCAGGGGTATATCAGGGAGTCTCTACTGGCATGCCGATCCTACTATTAATCCGTAATGAAGATGTGAAATCCAAAGATTATTCGTTCTTACCAGACCAACCTCGGCCCGGTCATGTCGACCATCCAATCGATGTAAAAACCGCTGGAGCAGCAGACCTCAGAGGAGGAGGTTCATTTTCGGCCCGCCTGACTGCAGGATTGGTTGCTGCTGGTTCTCTAAGCCGTTCCATTCTCCCACCCGATTGGGAAATAGTCGCAGAAATTGGTGCTTTAGGTGGGCTTGAAGGAGAGGCCGGATTAGATTTAGCCAAACAAGCCAGAAAGGACGGAGATTCACTTGGGTCAAGAGTAGATTTGACCATTTCGGGCCTTCCGATAGGTTTTGGTGAACCTTGGTTTGACGGAATAGAACCGGTTTTGGCTCGAGCTCTGATGGCGATTCCAGCGGCTAGGGCTGTTGAATTTGGTCGAGGTGTAAATTCTGGAACCATGAGAGGAAGCGAGCATAATGATGCTTGGCAAGAGGGGATGAAACTCAAAAAAGGCGCTGATGGCGCATTGGGTGGGATGGCGACTGGAGCAAAACTCAAAATCAAAATTACGTTCAAACCCCCGAGTGGGATTTCAATCGCTCAAACCACATTTAATAAATCGGAAAATTCGATGGACGAGTTGCTGATTAAAGGCCGACATGACCCTGTGATTGCCCCCCGAGCAAGACCTGTGGTCGAAGCGGTCGCCCGTTTGGTAATCGCCGACCTCGCCCTAAAAGGAGGCTATATCGATGGATGAAATAATCGTTCACAAATTCGGTGGTTCCTGCTTACGTGAAAGCGGTGATATCGACCGAATATTCGAGGTATTAAACGAATCGACTGGAACTCCTATCGTGGTTGTATCAGCTCTATGGGGCATGACCGATATCTTGTTGCGGGCTGCGAGGGAACCGAGATACGCTGGCCGTTTGGTAGAAGACTTAAGGTCGCAACATCTCAGGTTTGCACCGGGATTGGAATCTGGTCAATTCGGTGAACTTTTTGTGAAAGTTCTCGACGGAATCTCGAAAGAATTGGTCAAATTATCTTCTGAGGAAAAATCTTTGCGAAGTGAAAATTTAATCTTAGCCGCGGGTGAGAGATTGAGCGCATTGGTTGTTGCCCACCGATTATGTGAGGCTGGATTGAATGCACATCCGGTCGGAGCAGAGGATATTGGCCTTAGATTGAAAGGAAGTGGAAGGGCTACTCAAATCGATATAGAATCATCCAATCTATGGCTCAACCGGGCGGTCTTGGTTGGAGTTCCAATCCTCACCGGCTGGTTTGGGCAAGGTGATGATGGCGAGATTGCGATTCTCTCCAGAGGCGGATCCGACCATTCTGCTGCGGCATTTGCAAATCTAATGGATGCTAAAAAAATCATCTTATGGAAAGATGTGGATGGGATCAAGGAATTGAATCCGCGCTGGGGAATAGATACCAAGTCAATCCCTTATCTCGGATATGGTGAAGCCGCTGAGTTATCCCGTCATGGAACGCCTGTGATTCACCCGGCAACGGTTATCCCACTTCAAAAGAAAGGAATTCCCCTCGAGATTAGAAATATCACTCGACCTAATCAACCGACCTCAACAATGGTTGGACCAGATCTTTCAATTTCTTCGATAAAAGCGATAGGTTGCCAACCTGGAGTTGCCGTAATCAATAGTAATGCACCCCTACACAGCGATTTATTGAGCAGGTTAGAGACTGCGGACGTTACTGCCTGGTCATTGAATTCGACCCCAGAACAGATGAGATTAATCATACCTAGTTCTGAGTTTTATCTGATCGAAGATTTGGTGGACGGAACGATTGAGCATCATAGCGCTATGCTCTCGATAATTGGACCGATCACCGGAATTATCGAATGTACTCATGAAATAATCTCAACCAATGAGTTCGGCACTAGAGTGATAATCGATTGTGATGACATTCCAGCAATGCTGGAAAATCTGCATCATTCTTTGTTTTCTCGCCAAGATTGCAAATGAGTTGGCATGTCTAAAATGAATAGACCTCCAACCACTAAGAATACAAATAAAGAGCCAAGAGCGACCCCGTAAACCGAGATCAGTTCGACCGATTCGCTCATTCTTAGTGCTGTTTGCTCGGAAAAGAGTGAAACGAAAGCTGGTAAAATTGTATTGGCACTCAATACAGCCATAGCAAGAGTACCTGCGATGATTGGGTTGATAATGAGAGAACGGTGATATTTGCCAACGATTTTCTTGACATTCATCACGTAAACTTCTCTGGTTCTAATCGATGTGTCCAACATACTAAATCTCAAAACCCCATTGCTTAATTCGAAGAACATTACCAATAAAACCGCATAAACCACCACAAGGATTGTCAATAGGAAATCATTATTTCCAAAACCGAATAAATCTTGAGATAGAGAGACTTTTGATGAAGCGAAACGAAGAACTGAAAGGATGAATAAGAGATAAGATACCAATAGATATCGGGCATCTCTACTCATTACTCCCCAGAAACCACTACCGACCGCGCAGACTACTACCGTCAATTGGACGATATTTGCAATTGTGATACTTCCAGAAATTGCAAACCAGATCGTTCCGATTGCTGGAGTTACAATATATGTTAGAATTCCTAATGCTATTAGCACTCCATAACAGCCGAGTTGGAGATTCTGAACCATTTTATCTGCAGGTAAGAATTTCATCTTTGGGACTAAAGGTCCACCAAGTAAACTCTCGATAAAAGATGGTATTTCCACGGTTGGTACCGCATCTTTTGGAATTTCTGAACCGCCCGACATTTGCCCTGCTAATTTTTTCCGTGATGGTGCTGCAGAACGGACGGTCTTTCCATCATATAGGTGAGCGGTATCTCCAGATTTTGTTGCCATTTCTCTACCTCCTTAGAATCCTCTTGCACCGGCTAATGCCGTCGACAGGAGCATATCGGGCTCCCAATCCATAATATTGACTCCTAGTGAACTAAGTTCGCTGATCAGCACATCTCTCTCGGTTTTCAGCACTTCGTATCCGGTTCGGTCGATGCGTTTTGCATCGAATTCAAATTCAAGACTCGATGGCGATAAAACGGTTACATCGAAGTTTCGAGCTCTGAAATCACGCAGAGCGCTAACAATTGTCGGATCGTCTTCAAGGTTTGATAATACGATGATCGGTGAACCTCTGTTAATATGTGGTAAAATACGGTTAACAACAACTTTGAGCGGGGTGCTTCCACGGGCCATCGCTCCTGCTAACTTGGTTAGAATGATGTATAACTGCTTTGAACCTGTATCGCGGTCGACGCTGACAACCTCGTCACCATAGGTAACGATACCGACCGAATCACGACGACTAAGGAAGAACTTGGCTAAACTAGCAGCAGCACGGGTTGAGTAAACCAATGCATTGCGAGAAACCGGTCCGGTTTCGGAAACCGAACGTGAATCGACGATGATGATGATATCGCTCACCGCATCTCGCTCACGCTCGTTAACCATCAATTTTCCACTTCGTGCATATGCATTCCAATTAATTGCTCTAAAGGAATCACCATCGAAGTACTCACGTAATGAATAGAATTCAGAACCAGGCCCTGGTTGACGAATATTTACCGCACCGGTGAAGATTTTAGGCACTCGGGATTTGACGAATGTATCTTTGAGGTCTTCCATTTTCGGGAATACAAGGAAATCGTTGTAGACATGCAACTCTTTTTCCTTGTGAAATAATCCGAATGGATCTTGAACCCGGATTGCTACCGGACCAAGACTGTAGAAGCCTCTTAGGGGACATTCGACGGTATACTCGATGAAGGTTTCACGGCGTGGACCCAATTCCATCAATATGTAATTCGCACCATCTTTGATACGCATTACTTCAGGAACCCGGTCTTTTACCTCGAGGATCTTTCCGAGTGCAGAATGATTCTGCATTCTCAGAGTGACACTCACCTCTCCATCTTCGAAGATTCTAGCACTAGAGAGTTTTCGCATAGCAGAGACATTTGAGAGCGCAACGCCTTCTTCACCACTCCACTCTTCGCCACGCCTGCCGCTACTAGCAACATCTGCGTGGGTTCCGAATAGTGCAGCCCAAGTCAAGAAGACGAATATGACCACTGCTATGGTGACCAATTGGGAATTTCTGAGGGTTAAACCAAGTAAATACATGGCTACCGCTAATGAACCCAACATTGCGCTCTTACGACTCCACATGCTATCGCACCTCCATTTCTATTCTAAAATATCCACTAGTCTCAGACGGTTGGAACTGGTACTTCACGAAGAATAGTCTGAATAATCTCGCCTTGCTCTAGACCTTTGATCTGGTGCTCAGGCTTGAGGATAATTCTGTGAGCTAATGCTAATTCTGCAATCATCTTGATGTCGTCGGGGGTGACGAAATCTCGCCCCTTTAATGCTGCTGCTGCACGGGAGGTCTTCAGGAGAGCCTGAGAACCACGAGGTGACGCACCAACTAGAACACGAGGGTCTTCACGGGTACGGGAAACGACCTCGACCATGTACATGCGCAAAGCAGGGTCGACGTAAACGTCTTCACAAGCTTGTTGCATAGCGATCACACGCTGAGGATCGGTGATAACATCAACATCTACCGCGTCTTTTCCACGTTGGATACGTCGGGCGAGAATCTCATCTTCATCAGCACGATCTGGGTATCCGACACTCATCTTGAACATGAATCGATCCAATTGTGCTTCAGGTAGTGGGTACGTACCTTCTTGCTCGACTGGATTCTGTGTTGCCATAACGAGGAACGGTGCTGGTAATTTGTGAGTGATAGTACCGATGGTAACCTGCTTCTCTTGCATAGCCTCAAGCAATGCTGCTTGAGTCTTTGGAGGAGCACGATTAATCTCGTCAGCTAGAAGCAAGTTGCAAAAGAGCGGACCTGGCTTGAAGGTGAATTCACCTTTCTTAGCGTCGTAGATATTGGTACCGGTAATATCTGCAGGAAGCAGATCGGGAGTAAACTGAACACGCTTGAAGTCACAGCCCAACGCATCTGCGAAGGTGTTGGTCATCAAGGTCTTAGCTAAACCGGGGTAATCTTCGAACAGAAGATTTCCATCAGCCAGAATATTGATTAACACATTGTCGATGACGTGTGCTTTACCAATAATTACCTTTTGAACTTCAGCGCTAATCGCACTTGCGATCGCACCGACAGCCGAAAGGCGTTCTCGGACTTCTGGTGTACTTTGGTGTCTAGGCTGTGCCTGTACCGGCGCTGGTGCTGCGTACGCTGCTGGGGCATGAGCCGCTGGAGCAGCAGGAGCCATCGGCATAGGTGCCGGAGCTGCTGGTGCGACAGGGGCCGCCGGTGCAGGTGGTGCAGGCATAGGTGCCGGTGCATGGGGGGCTGCTGGTGGGGCTGGTGGTTGCATGTCTATTTACCTCCTAATTAGGTTATTTTCCCCAACGTCGTATCTGCTGCATAGTTTGCCGCAATTCTTCGTTGGAGTAGGATCTTTGCTGTGAATACAGCAATTCTATAAGGCGAGGATCTCGGACTAATTCCTGAACCTCTGCCGGGGTTTTACGCGCCATTTCATCTCTAGTCAAATCGCTGACTTGACGGACTTTATTCATTAGCGATTCGCGGACGCGGCTTAGAAATTGGCTCGGGTCGACTTTATTCGGCCGTTCTCTGAACCGGGTTAAATCGAATACGTGGCGCCAGTTTTCTTTTTCTGGAACAACCATAATAGCGATGGACAATAGAGCGACCAAGTTAAGGACGATCAGCCATTTTAGCATTGTATCACTTGTGAGCATTACAATCGCCCCCATCGCTTCGGTAAACGGTGATGCTACCGCTGAGGTCACGTGACGGGATTCATCAAAGACGACGTAGAAGTTTTCATTATGTCGAGTGATGGTTTTTGAGATATCCGGGTTTTCGGTTTCCATCATGTCCCTCATCAATGCCATGAAATACATACTATTGCCACCCCATTCTTGAGGACCGCTACTCGAATAGAGTATATCGGACCAACAACTGGTGCCTTCGCTTTCATAAGCAGTACTGGTACATTGTAATTTGCCGGTCAATTCTGCATCGCCTGCATCCCATAGGTGATTTGCTAACACGGAATGATCCGATACGAATACTATGCTCCCAGTTACATTTACTGTGCCATCTCTGTCACCTTTGACCCGGTCGATTGCCTCGATACCAGGGAAGTCCATTCTAATGATTAAACCGGTATTATTTCCACCAAGTGGTGGGTTGCGAGATAGATCATTTGGATCCATACTGTGTTTTGCAAGGAATGCGGAAGGGGAGGCGTGGGCGAGGATTTTTACATCTCGGCCATCAAAGTCCTCTTCTAAAACTTGGATCGCTGTAGGGCGATGGAATAGAACTGGCATTGCACAATCATCGACAGCGTCGTTTCTAACATCATCCTCTGAGCATTGGCTACGCCTTTCATTTTGGTCATCCCAGACCCGGTTAACACCAGCGACCGACCAAAGTCTGCTAATATCGGCAGGCTGGATGGTGTTGGTCGAATCCGAAACCTGATAATAGCGTGAACTATCGGCGATAGGAGCATCAAAATATTTGACTCCAAACATATTTGCAACGGTCTGGGCATTGGTCGAATTAGCTGCTAAAATTACTTTGCCACCTTTTTCGGTAACGAAATCGTAGATTGCATTCGCTTCAGCATTATCGAATGGTTTCTCTGGCGCGGCGATTACCAACATAGTGCGGTGTGGCTCTCTCCAGTCGTTTACCAACATCGGGGTCGACATCGTATTCGCTATATCGTAATCCATGCCATCCTCATCTTCACCAAGGTCACCACGCATTTTGGATATCTGCTGATACTGAATGTTTTGGTCCGCGTCCTCGATATAAGCCGAAAAGACCGTTTGTTTGCCAAAGGAAGTAACGACTATCAAAGAGGTTGAAAGAAGTATTGCTGTTATGAATCCAATCAATAACCAAGTTTCTAACTTGATTGCAGTTTTCTCTTCATCAGCCATTTTATCTTCCCTCCTACGACAATATGTTCAAACGCAGCGTTCGTCGCATCTTCGCTCCACTCATATAGGTTATTGTTGAGTGTTCGCAAAGAAAAAAACAGTATCAATCCGATAAAGGGGGTATCACCGCAGGAAATAGCCCATTAGTAGCCATTATCAGGACGAATGATAGCAGCGAAAAGGAAAATAACCATCGTAAGAGCCAAGGATGGTGCAGGTAGTGATTTATCTTGAACATCGTAGCCGATAGTATCTTCATTTGAATCATTCGAATCGGATGATTCCGAATCTCCCTCAACTTCAGGAGCGATTACTTTTATCGATAATTCCTTACTTGTTACGAATAGGCCCGAACCTTCTGACTTTATCGAAACCGTGACGATACAGGTTTTGTCAGGATGATTATTCCCTGCGCTTATGGTAATCATTCTATTTACCGATCCCCCTATTGCGAGATTTATACCATCGAAAACATTCTCTCCACTATAAGCCATCAAAGGACAAGCCTTGATCGAAACCGATGCTTCAGCGATAGAGTCGGCGCTATTACCATAGTTTATGATCGCAATACTCAATTCTTCATCGGTTCCAGCCAATAGGTCACCGACCATAGAGATGGTCGGAACCAAGTGGTGATATGATTCAAATTGTAGATCTTTACTGATTTCTTGATTTGATACATTTTGGGTTTGAATCGACTGAGACGCGGTTAAACTCAACGTCGCATGAATCGAATCGGCCGAGAAGAGGTTACCCTCTGCATCTAGAGCGGAACCAGAAAGAGTTAGATCGAAAGTTTTGTTTGAATTTGCTTCGATGGTAACTTTGCCTGGGTCATCGACTTGAAAATCACCTACGCCCTCGATTGTGAATTCAACTTCAAGAGGTAATGGTCTGCCGTTATCGATCCAAAAAGTCAAAATTAGTTCGAAATCAAATTTATCATCTAAATTCATGATGGCTGGGTCCGTTTCGGACTCCCAACCCAATTCCCAATCTGGGACCTCTGGACCTTGGGCTTCGACCATAGTAGAAGCCAATGATAATAATAACAACATTAAAACAGTTTTTTCAATCATTCAGAACACGCTCTCTTGACCAACACCTTGATCATATTTCGCCTATATCTTGGAGGTAATGAGGTATTATTAACCGGTTTTACCGTTTTGAAAATCAACTGAGCCAACTGCTTGATATCGCCTTGGGCTTGCTCGACTTGTTCATCATGTCGGCGAGGTATGCTTTCTAGTGCTGTAGTCGCAACCCTTAGCGTACTACGGTCATCTGTTTTCCAAGCTGCTGCCACACCGGCTTCCGGGAAATCCCAAGATTCACGAACCCGTAATTTGTGATATGAACCGACCCAACTTGAAATATCATCTGGGAACGTTATCTTTAGAAGGAACTCACCTTGTTCTAGACTATTTTTTTTCATCCCATCGAGTTGATAAAACTCACAAATGTCGACTACTCTTAATCCATTTGGACCAATCAGGTGAACCTTGCCCCCCAAGACCATTATGGTTGGAGCGACATCTCCTTGGTAAGTGGCAACACATAGGTCGTTTTGGTTCGGAATAACTCGACAATCGGCTCCGGTTCCGCAATCGCACTTATGGCACCAATCTATCGATGAGCGCCATTCTTCGCTCTGATTAAACCAAAAACACCGGGTATCTAAGCAAAGATTCCCTCCGAGGGTGGCATTCCTTCGAATCAATGCCGAGGCTACTTTTCCAGCAGCACTAGCAACCAATGGGTGAGCCATATCCGATTCTGAAATATCATGCAATCTGGCCATACAGCCTATTTCGGTCATCGTAATCGTATCCAGGCCGGTGATATTTGCCAGCGAAATAACATGAGGTTTGGAATTGATGTGCCATTTGTAATTTGGAATTAGATCGGTCCCACCAGATATCCAGTCGAATTCTTGGCCATCGGCAAGAAGTTCGGCGGCTTTTTCACACGCATCTTCGATGGATTTCGGTGAATGGAGTTCAAACGGAGGCATCAACATCAGTTATCACCTTCCATTTCTCTTTGCTCTTTTTTGAGCCAGATAGAACCGGCTAAACCGAGTTCAGCCAACTGTTCAGGAGTCGGTTTAGTCGACATCTTCCAACCATCTACTTGGTCTTCCAAGGGGATATTCGGATCAAATCCAAACAATACCCCATTAACATAAGCGTCGGTATCTTCAGACCGCTGGCGTCGATTATCTCTTACTTCGTGTTGGGCTGCTCTTTCGACCAGTTTGGTTTGAAGGGCGGAGAAATCCAATCTTGGAACCGGAAGGTCGGCAACATCTTCGATGCCTTCAAGTTTCATCTTTTTCGCAATCGCAGCCCAGACCTTATCAGGCGTGAGTGGCAAGTCGTTGACTCGAATGCCTATCGCATCGTAAACCGCATTAACCACCGCTGGCAAAATTGGCAATAGTGGCCCTTCCCCGGCTTCTTTGGCTCCGAACGGACCCTCGGGGTCACACGATTCGATGATGATAGGTGTCACGTGGGGCATTTCATGAACCGAGGGGATTTTGTAATCGAGCAAATTCGGATTTTGAAGATGCCCAGTTCTACCATATACCATCTGTTCAGACAATACTTGGCCTAAGCCCATATGGCAAGAACCGATTATTTGGCCTTCAACGGCCAAAGGATTGAGCGCTTTTCCACAATCGTGAGCCGCCCAAACATTTGTGCATTTTATCAGGCCGGTCTCGACATCGACATCGACTTCAGCAACGTAGGCTGAAAAGGAATATGCTGGAGCAAGTCCTGCTGCTGCACCTTTGTGAACCCCTCCCATCGGCGGACTTCGGTAGGCGCCACTAGCGATGAGTGAACCTTTGTCCTCCTGAGCTTTGTGCAAGGCTTCAAGATAGGACATCGATATAGAGGGGTCATGTTTGTAGTAAATTCGACGGTCGTTCAAGACTAATGCGTTAGGATGGTATCCTAGGACATCCCAAGCTGCATTGAGCAATTTATCTTTGATTTCCAATGCGGCTCTTATCGCAGCATTTGCATTCATGAAGGTCACACGGGAAGAGTACGAACCGAGATCGACCGGGCTAGTATCGCTTTCATGAGACCGAACATGGATCATCTCGATTGGTAGTGCTAATACTTCGGCCACCACTTGTGCGATTGCTGTGGTCGAACCTTGGCCGATTTCGGCAGCGCCAGTATGAACGGTAACCCCGCCATCCATGTCGATTTGAATATGGACGGTTGCGTGTGGGAAATTGTTTGGATCCCAATGTATGGGCAATCCAGAGCCAGAAATGAAGAAGCCACAGCCGATTCCAATCCCCTTTCCAAGTGGTAATTTACGGAATTTATTATCCCAATCACTACCTTCTCTTACTTTGGATAAGGCTTGACGCATTCCATTCGAGGTAATTCTGAAACCGGAGATTGTCCTCGAATGGGGTGGAAGGAGATTTGCTAATCGCAAGTCGATAGGATCGACCGCCATTTGTTCTGCCATATCGTCTAGACCGACCTCGACCGCACATCGAGTGTTGACCGCTCCATGGCCACGCATTGCCCCACTAGCGGGCTTATTGGTCCACACCCGAGCACCGGTATAGTGGAAAGAACCTAATTCGTAGGGTGCGGTCGCTAAAACCCCATTATAGTACGAGGTTACATGGCCAAAAGAAGCGAAACCGCCGCCGTCGATTAGTGCATCTATATCGAATCCTGAGATTCGACCATCGTCATCGGCGTACATCTCAACTTCGATAAGCGATGGATGGCGGCCTCGGTTAACCCAGAATACCTCTTCTCGATCAAAGGTTATTCGGACCGGGCGACCAGTTTTTCTCGAAAGGATTGCAGCACACATCTCGTGCGGGAATGGGTCTGATTTTCCACCGAATCCACCGCCGACGAATGTGCGTATGACATTGATTTGGTGCATGGGGACTTCCAAGACAGTCGCTAGTGCTCGATGAGCATAATGAGGGACCTGTTGTGGAGTATACAATTGAAGTCTTCCACTTGGATCCCAATGAGCAACAACCGCGTGAGGTTCGGTGAATCCATGGTTAACTCCCTTAAATTTCCATTTCCCATTATACATTGCCGTCGGATTATCGACCAAAGTTCTATCACCGAACTCTTGGAATACCCGCTTTTGTAAATTGGTGGTTCCAACATGATATTTACCGCGCCAATGAATCGGCTCATCGACATCTTCCAAGCCTTTTTTGATATCGTGAATCGAATCAAGAACTTCGTATTCAACCTCTATCAAAGCGACCGCTTCTCGGGCGGTCGCTTCATCTACGGCTGCTACGCAAGCGACCAAATCACCGACGTGACGGACCTTTTCGACCGCCATGGCGTGTTCGTCTTTTGTCACTGGTAATACGCCGAATGAATTTGGTGCATCTTCGCCGGTCGCAACCGCTAAAACACCAGATAAAGCTTCAGCCTTCGAGGTATCGATACTCTTGACCTTAGCATAATGATGTGGTGAGCGGACAATTCTTCCAATGATCTCCCCCTTGAGTCGGACATCGTCACCATACCATGCTTGACCGGTTACTTTTGCATTGGCGTCTACCAGCGGAGTTCGCTTGCCGACAGTAGTGCCAGTTCGGGCTCTGTCATGTATGTGAGCACCTGCTGGCTGTGATTCTTTTCCGCCGACAGTTTCGGGGATGAAATCGGTATCTCTGGGCGACATCATTGGCTTGGAACCACCAGAACCAGGCGGAGAGAATCTCTGCTTACCGGCGATTCTTTTTCCATCTTTCCGCATCTGTTTATCAGAAGAACCTGGTTGTTGTTTGTACCCTCCAGACATGAGATCATCTCGCATGGCCCGGAGGCATTGTCGGTTCATCTGGTCCGAGTGGGTGCGGGTCAGGATGAGGGTTACTGGCGGGTTGTTTTGATTCTGATTCACCACGATTAATCGCGGCTGCTGCTTGGATAGATTCTACGATTTGTTGATAGCCGGTACAACGACAAAGATTTCCTTCAATCGCACATTTTACTTCATTGTCTGTTGGGTTGGGATTATCGTTGAGAAGAGCCTGAGCTGTAATCAAGAACCCAGGGGTACAGAATCCGCATTGAGAACCTCCATGGTCACCAAAACATTGCTGAATCGGGGCGAGGTGGCCGCCATCTGCTAATCCTTCGACGGTTGTAATCTCCTTTCCAATGACTTCTGCGGCCATTGTAAGACAAGAAAGCCGTGGATTTCCGTCTATCATCACAGTACAGCATCCGCAAGTACCCATATCGCAACCGCGCTTAACTCCGAGTGTGCCGACCTTATCTCTGAGCACATCGAGTAAAATTGAATTGGTTGGTGCGAGTACCTCTCTTGGTTGGCCGTTTACACTCGCTTTCCAAATTGAGTTTGGCCCTGTTGGAATCATCGCAATATGCTGTTCGCCAACCATGTAAGGACACCTACGGTGTCATGGGAAGCAGCGGCCCTCTTTCAGCATTTGGCTATAAATTGAAGATTTTTATTCACTCTTCTTCCCACGAGCCCACATCTTTTCCAATAACAATGGGACATTGCTCAAGGTTTCAGACTAACCATCTCAAAGTCATCTTGACCCGGTTCGGGGTTTTTCCAATTCTCATCGCCTGGAAGAATTAGGCCATCTCCAATATCGGTGAGTTCTTTGGCCAAGTTTTTTTGATCGTTACAGATTTTATCCCAATCTATATCCTTCATTCTCCAGCGGCGCCAAAGATTCATATTACGCCAAGCATTTGTTCCTTTTGAATAGAGTTTTATCTGCAATTTTCCGGCGGTTGGCATCCATAATAGCATAACTGGGAAAATAAAGTAAGAGGGGATTGAGAAGAGGAATGGCAAAATTAAACCGAATTGCGAAAATTGGGCTAGTGGACTAGAGTTTGCAGTTATCATCCAAGTGAAAAATGCTGCTGCAAGAATCCAACTTAGTGGATAGAGAACGAACGCAGTATAGAGTTTGAACGCACCTCTTCTATCGGATTTCATTTTTTTACCGATTCTCCTGTCTATCACAACGACCCCTAAATATGGCGGAATAGAGCCGGCCAAAGCGCTCCAAGTGACAAAACCGAGCATAAATGACCAAGCGAATAACCAATTCCAAATAGATTTGATGAAACCTCGGTTTGTTAATAATTCTGGTTTTGAATCCAAATTTCTTGGCTTAAGGCCTAAATTGGCCAGATTGTCCATATGGGCTCTGGTTCTTTGTTCCAGCCTTAGGCTTTTCTTGGGATCTTTGATTGCCATCCATTCCCAAGCAGCTCTAACCCTCCGAGCCCCTAAAACGCCCTCGCCATACGAGGTTCGCAAAGCAAGGTCTGGATTTTCCCTAGCTCTTTGGGCATGAATTATTGACCTTGCTTGCCAAATTAGTTTTCTATTTTCCCACGATTCTACCGATTGTGATGCCCTAGCAATCTCACCAGAGATAATTTTGACCAATTCAGATTCGGACGCAATGATTTCAATCGGTCTTTCGGCGGTGAGAGCGACCCTTTCTCTGAATTGATATCGCGCGCTATAGTGTATCCCAATCGGGACTATAACCGGAGGATTTTCCACTGCTAACTCTTTTGCCCTAATGGCAATTTTCGCCGCACATGCTCTGATCGTTTTAGTGGTCGATTCATCATTGGAACCGCCCTCGGGGAAAACTATGACATTCTTGCCCGAAGCGACTTCATTGGCAACTAAATCAAGTTCTTTTTCGTCATCGATAAATCCGTCGAAGGCAACTTGAGGTCCGGGTAACATCCCTTTGGTTAACATATGGTCGAATAGACCACCTTTGTGGGTTGAAATAATTACTGCGCCCCTGTCCATGGGAATATTTTCGAGGTCTATCAAATCGATTTCTCTGAACCAAGTCGGCAATAGGCGGCGACTGAACCAACCCGAGATGCCCATATATGCCGCTTAATTGATTACCACTTGATTCCTTTGGTAGAAATTTCAAGGAAACCGAGGTTTCAAACCAAACCGTTGGGTCGGCCATAGCACGGTGGCTTGAATGGAGACCTCTAAACGATTAGCAGCCCTGCTTACCTTAGCACTTTATTTAGGTCCTTTATTGGTTGCTGCAGTCCCAGTCTCGGTAGATTCAACTAGCGAAGAAGTTGGCTGGTGGACAGACACAACCGTCGATAGAAACGGCGATAAAATCGGTGATATGGTCGAGAGGTTCATCGACTCCCCGCTATTTCTAGACGAGAATAATACCTTGCCAATCATCGTAGATTTCGACCATACTCCCGGTCAAGATGAAATCTCAATGCTCGAACAGGAGGTTGAATTCCAACACCAATTCACTCTACAACGGATCGATGCTCTTGCTGGCCGAATACCGGTCAACCAACTTTTGACCGCTAAGGATTTGCCAGGGGTCGTAATGCTAGAACTCGATGGTATACTCGAGGTGACCAATGAGGTTGCTAGAGCCAACCATGGCGTAAACGACGCATTCGATTATACCGGCTACGATGGCTCTGGAGCCACCGTTGCAATCATCGATACCGGATTGGATGGAAACCATTCAAGTTTGGACGACCTCGATGATGACCCCACTACCGATGACCCCAAAATCATCGCATTCTATGATGTAGTGAATAATGCCGACAAAACCAATGGTAGTGAGATTTTCCCTTATGATGACCACGGACACGGCTCTCACTGCGGCGGTACAACCGCAGGGACTGGAGCACCAGATTATCTCCACATTGGGATGGCTCCTCAAGCACGCTTGGTCGGAGTCAAGGTACTCGATGGTGGCGGATCTGGTAGTTTCGCTGGCGTGATGGGAGGGATGCAGTGGACTATTGATGTCATGCATCAATTCAATATTAGGGCAGCCTCGATGAGTCTTGGCGGACCAGGTCCAATCGAATGGACATCTTCCGAGGAAGATAGTGTAAACCGAATGGCTAACGAGATGGTCAGAGCGGGAATCGCTTTATTCATCGCCGCAGGAAATTCAGCCGTCAGTGCTCAAATCGGCACACCAGGCTCAGCAGAAGATGTGATCACGGTCGGTGCCATCGACAAGGATACCGGAATTGCGATCTACTCGAGTCAAGGACCGACCGAAGAAGGACGGGTAAAACCAAACATAGTGTATACCGGGTCTGATCTTATGTCGGTAGCAGCCAATACTGGCGACCAATATACTGCTATGAGTGGGACCAGCATGGCCACCCCTGGAGCGGCTGGAGTCAGTGCTCTAATGTTCCAAGCAAACCCCGACCTCTCCCCCTTTGACATTCGAAATATCATGCAGGAAACCGCTACTTATCGAGAATGCCACTTCATGGGAAAGAATGAGCCTTGTGCCGAAGATTTAATTCCAAAGAACCGCCAAAACAATGTCTATGGTCACGGCCATACCAATGCTTACGAAGCGGTGATGGAAGCTGCTGAAAGGTCTTTTACTTTCGACAAGAACATCGAATTGAATCTTACAAGTACGACCGAAGCAGGAACTGTTCACCTCATGCCCGGCCAGTCAATTACGGTTTCTGTGAATCAAGGCGTTGATACAATTCAGTGGATGTCAAATGATTTACGCGACGATTGGTCCAATATCCACAGTTACCAAAACGACGAATTATTAGTCCTATCATATGAAGAAATCGTCCATGAATTAGAACACTTACCGGGTATCTCACTATTCGATAATCACACCCTTTCAATGCGTGGAATCGATGGAACTAATTCGAGCCCATTGATCACCTTCGATATTATGATTCATGAAGATGGAGGAACTAGTATTCAAGAGAGTAATTCTAGCATGGGAGTTGTTGTATATGGCTCCATAATCGCTGGAATTATACTGGTCGTGATTTTATTGGCGGCGATGGTGTCGAACAATAAAATTAAAGTGAATTTGGTTCAAGACGACGATATAGATTCGGTTGTCGACGCCGAACTAATTTGATTAAACCATCTGGCTCATCGTCTTGCCGGCTCAACCTTAATTAAGTAAAAGTATTTATTATTCATTGAGTAATATGACTGAATTACCTTCAAGACCATTCAGGCCGACACATACCAAGGCCCCAACCCGTCGAGGAACTTTAACCGAAGGTTATGCGCCGACTGCGAATATAGTTAGCACTCCTGCAGGACATGTTCCCGCGAATGCTGTCGAAACCGCGATGCAAAAATTTGCTCAACTCATACTATACGGTATTGCGATGATCGCTATTTGGGGCGGCATTCTTTCGATCGCTTTTTCAGAGGATGCAACTAATCTCAATTTCTTGATATTAGGGGTCGGTGGAATTGTATCTGCTTTGATGGCTATCGGTTTGGTTGAATTTCAACGCAGAAAAGGTGGCGATGAATTACATAGCGTTCACGATTATTTGATTGGGATCGGATTCTTTTTCTCAGCAGTAGGAGTTTTGTGGGGCACTCGTTGGTTGATCGGATTAGCCGCAAGCAATGGGGTCGATTGGCTAATCCCCACCGATTTGCCATATTCAGATACCGATTGGCATCCATCATCGGCCGCAATCTACGTACAACTCTCTGCATGTATTGCACTCATCCTCGCTCAGATGAGTTATTTGGACCGCCTAAAAGGACAGACCACTTTCGGTTGGTCGGTCACAACTTTCACCCCCCTCGCATTAGCATTTGTAGGGATGGGTCCTTGGTTGGACTGGTCTAATAATATCGTTTCATACGAGCTGGGGATTTCTATTATTTCACTAACAGCACTTGCAATGTGGCTGTCTTTACGCTCGAATAGCGGAGTTATCTTCGCAATCGTTGCCGTTACTAGTGGGTTGATTCCGCTAATGTATGAAATGATGAATGATGTAGAGTCGAGTGGAATGGGCGGAGCACTTTCATTGATGATATTCGTTATTTTTGCTCAAGGATATTTGGCCTCGGATAATAGGCTGAGACAGGACTTGATGCAATGGACTTCCGCTCTTTTGGTTGGCGAGGTAATTATTGCGATGATCTTTGCTAGAAGTGATGATTATAATTTAATTCTCGGATTCATCAGACCACAAGAGATACCATTGATCGCTGGTGTAGTGACGATTCAAGTCGTTCTTTGGTTATCTGTCATGATCGCTTATTTCCCTGCGACCCTAAAGCGGAGGATTCCATGGATGCCTATCGGCTTAGCAGCCTCGCTCTTCATAATAGAGCCTCAAGCCAGTATCATCCCTTGGGTTGTAACGATGTTGATTCTACCGTATTTGCTCATCGTCTCAAAAGTAACCAGAGCGTGGGTAGCAAATTGGACTTTTATCGCTGCGGGTGTATCGTATTTTATCCAGAGTTATTTGAGTGGCGGATTCCATTACCAATATCTCGAAGTGGTCATCATTTTAGCATTGCTTGCTACTGGTGAAATAGGCCGCCGCAAAGGAGCTTTGGGAGATTGGGCCCATTTCGTCACCCTTGGTTTGATGGTGCTATCGGAGTCGGTTCTGTTCGGTGATGACCCGATAATTCCATGGGGAATTGTCCTCTACACCATCGGAAGTTCTTGGTCGATGATGGATCATGCACAAAAAGAAGGTGACAAAAGAAAATCCTTGGAAGCGTCTTCTGCCTTATTCGGATCGATGGTGATGGCGGTTATCCTTTCGTGGCGAGGGCGGCTTGACGTACCCCTACCGGCTTCGATAGATTCGGCTTTGAGCGGCTTCAATATCACACTTGCAATTGTCGGATTAGGTATTTATTTCAGTATGTTGAAATTCAAAGAATTCGAATCGGATTTAGGATTGATGTTCGCTTGGACAAACTCGTTCAAGAAAGCCATGTTACCTGTTTTTGATGCTACGACCAATACTTGGATCGTTCCTGAGGCTCCACAAAAGGCAGAACCTACCGGCTGGGGCCCGGTCGCAAGAGTTAGTTTACTTGGGCCAATGATGCTGTTTGCAATCGCTCTATCGTCGGTCACATTGGTTGCATTAGCAACCAAATTACACTGGGTTTTACTAATGATTGTACCTATTGGGATTATTGTAAAAGAGGTTATGGAAGAAGAAGAATCTTCATCCCATAGTAGAATGATTGCGACTTGGACTATATTCTTGGTCGCCTTGCCTGTATCTGTAAATCTGATTTTCGCAGGGACAGATACCTCTCAATTGCTCATCACAGCAGTAGTGCTTGATGGTTTATTGCTTGGGGGGCCACTTTTGGTTTCGTCGATGCTTAACAACAAAGGTATTAGCGATAATAAAATAGATAAAACCGCTGACCAATTTACTCTTCTTGGCCTTCTCGCATTAGGACTTCTAGATGCGAGTGGAGGATTGCTCTTCCTCTCTATGTATCTATTGGTATTCAGCCGAAGTCTAAAGCATCGCCAAAACCTAATCTTAATCACAGCACCTATCGCGATCATACTATTCGGGAATCGATTTGCTTGGGAAGGTGCGGTTATTGGAGCTCTATTCGATTCTATCAACCTTATCGCCTACGACATGAATGAGGTCGTCACGGTGTTTGACATACCCCGTTTCTCATGTCTAATCATGGCGATAACATCATTGGTCATCCTTGGAAAAGGAGTGGTCGACCGACGCCAAGGTCTCGAATCAGGAGCAACTGAAACCCCTGTCATCATTCCGGCGATTTGGCTCAGTTTAGGAATGATAGGAGTAATGCCTGAAGCTGCGTGGCTATTGCTGAGTTTAACTCTATTCATGGGACTATATTCGTGGCTTTCCGGTAGAATAGACTTCATCCCATTCATGCCGATTGCACTATTGATCTCGTTCTGGTTCGGCTTCACCGCCGATAGTAATTTTTCCCACTTTGATGGTGGGGATATTATGTCCTATACTATGCTTGGAACTGGTTTGTTCACTATGGCAATAAACCGAATGGCCGATAATGGAATTCTGTTTAAATGGGCCGATTCACCGGTTGATAGTACAGATCAAGTAGCCTCTAATTTCATCCTGAAATCGGTTCAAGGCCGTGAAAAGTTAGTCGAAGTAATGCGCTATTGGACCTTGATTTGTCTGACCATGTCCTGGACTGCGTTCTATGGAATCGGTACATTGGTAGGTGCGATTTGGGTGACATGGGAGGTATTCGTCAATGGTCATAAGCGAGCCTTGCTAGGAATGCCACTTCTGCACGCTATGGCGGTTTGGAATATGATGGACCAATTAGATTCAACTGAGGTTTCACAAGATGCTGTAGTTGGTACCGTGATGATATTATACGGTTTACTGATGACCATCATCGCCTCAAAACCTGAACTCGCTTGGTCTTGGAAGACCTTTGATTGGAACGATGAATCCGATTATTATTCTTGGATTGACACGGTTGGAATGTTTGCAGTCGGCTATTTCCTAATCGGTTTAGCATGGGCGATTGGAGAACTCGAAATCGATGCTCTGATGTGGGTGATGTGGGCTCTATATCTTTCTGGAATCTCGATCCAAGGATTCAGAGATGAGACCGAAACACCTTGGCGACGTGGCATCGGATCTTTTGGAGTGATCTTCTCGCTCTTCATGCTCTCAACCACTTTCCAAGATGAACTCTACTCCTATGTTACGTGGATGTTATTGGGAATTATCGCATTTGGATTCGGAATTTTATACATGCAAAGGATGGGCGAATCCAGTACTGTTTTCGACCTAGAACCAATCAATGAAGACGTGATTTACATGGCGCCAACCGAAGGGGTGAAAGAGGAGGATACCCAAGAGATCGAAGAAGATGCTCAAGAGATCGAAGAAGATGCTCAAGAAATCGAAGAAGATACTCAAGAGAACAAAGAAGAAACTCTGATGGCTATTCCAGAGCCTGTTAAGGTCAAAGAAATTACTGCTAGCGATTACGACATTGTTTTACACCCATCTATGTTTCAAGGAATCATCGCTAATCTAAAAGCCACCCCTCATGATGGTTATAGACCGATAGTTTCAATTTTGCAGAATGGAAATATTAAAATTGATTTCGTCAAGATCTGACAGGCCTAGAAAAACTTGATGTCATATCGAACCGCCCATGGGTTTAAATGGACAAAAAGTGGACCCCAAGGCTCTATTTTTTGAGCCTACTTGCTCTTGGTATCTCCGGCCTGTATTATGGGCGGTACGAACAAGAACAAAACTACCATCAATTCGCTGATAACAGGATGTTTTTAGGAATACCTAATGGGATAGATGTTATGTCAAACCTTGCGATTGTATTCCCTGGAATCGCTGGTATCGCATTCGTACACGAGCGTCAGAAAAATAAGTATCAATGGGCTGATAGTTTCGAACCAACAATTCTCTATTGCTTGTTCTTCGGCATGATCTTGACCTTTTTTGGCTCGGTATGGTTCCATCTAGATCCGAATAACTCAACCCTTGTTTGGGATAGATTAGGCATGGTGATTATCATGGCGTGTTATTGTTCTCTCATAATCTTCGACCGATTCGATTCTAACCTAGCCGGAAATATCCATTTCCCATTAATTATAATCGGTTTCTCCAGCGTGTTGGTTTGGCAATACTTTGATGATTTGAGATTCTATTTTCTGTTCAAAGTTCAAGTCTTCTTTTTGGTCCTAATTCTACTCAAATATGGAAATAAAAGTTATGACCGAGCCAAAGATTACCTTCTATCCTTGGCATTGTTTGGGCTTGCTACAGTCTTTGAATTTACTGATGAAATCGTCTTCGATACATTGGTCATCATCAGCGGACATTCACTAAAACACATCTTCGCAGGTGTTGGCTTATGGTGGATAATGGCGATGACGAGAGATAGAACACTCATCGGCAATCTCGAGTGAAAATCGCGGCCTCACCCTGGCCTACTCCAACACAAAGGGTTGCAAGACCGGTCATTATTCCTTTGTGGCCTTGTGAGCGCTTTAACATCTCGTGAAGTAAAGTGACCGTGATTCTAGCACCTGAGCAACCTAATGGGTGACCTAAAGCAACGGCACCGCCGTTGACATTAACAATGGATTCATCTAAACCAAGCGCGTTAACACAGGTTAGAGCTTGAACTGCAAAGGCTTCATTGAGTTCGACCAAATCAATATCCGAAATTTGGATCTTTGC
>Ga0114997_10000833_pt1 | contig 25709 bp, 33 predicted proteins | sample ArcticOcean_MG_C_2_FD_87045 | JGI IMG/M metagenome (GOLD analysis project Ga0114997, IMG submission 87045) | Marine microbial communities from western Arctic Ocean - ArcticOcean_MG_CB4_136 | ecosystem: Environmental > Aquatic > Marine > Oceanic | place: Arctic Ocean: Canada Basin | collected... | reverse complement strand
AAGGAAGCGATCGCTGATATGAAAGCTTCTCTTTCAAAACCGATAACAATACAAATCTCCAAAGATCGTGCCGAAACCAAAACATTAGAAAAGTGGCTTAAAGAATCAATTAACCCATTGACAACAAAATATAAGTTAGAGGATGGGAGTGAAATCTATCTCGGCTGTGCTAAATGTATTAGAATGGCAGATGGTTCTACCACCAATCCCTACAATAAGAAAAAAGTCTATGAGCCCATCATTATTGATAAAGTGCCGATTGTTGATTTCTACGCTAACAGCGATGGACAAGTTAATGCCATGGCTGCTTTGAACAGTGCAATCTTGTTTCACGCTACCAGGCTACTTGGCCAAGACATTAAAAATCACTTGACTACAGATATGTTTGGTGATGTAACTGACCATGAAGGGATTGTTATACGAAACCTTAGTTCAGAAGATTTTAAAATTACTGGTGAATTTATGGTCGATGATTCTGGTGGTTTTGCGGTGGCGCGTGCACCAGAAAAAGATGAGCGTTTACAAGAAGAAGACGAAGAACCGTATGCTGATATTGAGATATTAGATGACGAAGACATGGATCCAGTAATTGATAATAGCATTCCTACCACATACGCTATTGTGCCCGGGGCATTTAAACCACCGCACCGAGGCCATGCTGATATGGTGAGAAGGTATGCTACTGGTGATGGTGTTGAGAAGGCCGATGAAGTACATGTTATTATTTCGGCGCCGTTGGAACGTACCCGTTCACTCAGAGATGGAAGAGTTATTGATCACAACAATGCTATATCGTTATGGCATGAGTTATATCCAGAAGTGGCTAGTCTGCCCGGGGTAAAATTTAAGACTGCGCCCTCCGATATGAAATCACCGGTGACTGTGGCGTTTAAATATATTAGTGATGACAGTCCACTTCCACTTAAAGACGGCGATAAAGTGATTTTAGGTGCAAGTGATAAACGTGATAAGAAAGGCGCGCCCGATTGGAGGCGGTGGGATAGCATTGATAAAGAAAAACATGTTAAGCCGGGTATAGAGCTTTTATCTGGCGAGGAATACGCAGTGCCAGCACTTGAACGAGCTAGCGGCGAAGGGTTTAGTGCTTCTACCGCCCGAGATCTAATATCTGATCTGATAAAGAACCCATTAGATGCAGAAGCGTACGCAGAATTAGCCGAATTCGTGCCCGTAGATAAGTTTCCTGCTCTTTTTGATGAGTTAGGGTACCCAGAGCTTAGCAAAAAATATAGAGGCGACACAGCGGCAGTGGAGATGGAAGAAAGCTCCGGAGCTGGAGCTGTGTCCGGGGGAGGGATAGCATCTGGCTCGCCCCCTTTACGCCGACGGCCATATGGATCGGATAAACCCGATAAGAAAAACGAAAGTACTGATTTAGATTTAAGTTTGATTGAAGAGGTTATGAGACTAATTATAGAAAAGGGAATTATGAGATGAATAAGCAAGAAAAGCTCCTTAGAGAAAATATAAGACATATGATACGTATTGTCAAGCAAAGAACAGTATCTGATGAAAATAAATTACGGGAGATGATCCGAGGATTTACAGAATATGAAATTTCTACTATGTTTAAGGAAGGACAAACACCGGATGTGAGTCCAACTCCAAATAAATCAACTGGAATTAATGTGTTAGAAGAACTGCTTAAAAAGATAGTACCGGTTGTAGAGACAGACTTTAAATCTCTTACCACCGATTCAGAACAAAGACAATCATTTAGATCTCACATCATTAATGCTGTAATAAATACCCTCACACCAGCAAAGATTAATACAGAAGCTGGTGAGGAAGAACTTCAAGAATATGGGGATGTGGAAGAAGAATTAGATATTGTTGTAGGCGATACTCCTGATGACAAATTTATTGATATTCGAACTGACGCGGAGCGATCGGCAGAAGAGGATCCTGAAGAAGAAGAAGACCCAAGAGATTCATTTGGTGCTGGAATTGGTGGAGACGAGACCGGCCGCAATATGGCTTATCAAAGCTTTAAGAAAATTGAAAGCAGTATTATTGATTCATATGAGCTTCTTAGCAACGACGAAGACCAAGAATTATTTTATGATTATCTAATTGCAAACCTCAAATTATATTTTGATAAGTTCGAAGAAGAGTTAGCCGGCAGTGTTGAAGAACCATCAAATCAGGCATATGATATGGCCAAGGATGATGTGGCCGGTGATGCCGGTGATGAAGAAATAGAGTTTGAAGTTTAATATTTGTTAAATTGTCACTTGACAAAATTAAGCAAGCGCATTACATTATTATTGTGTTCTGCAAATGATAGTAATGATAGTAATACTGAATGATAGTAATATATTGATATGAAAGAAACTCATAAAAGAAAGAACTTGACAACTACCAACAAGAGTATTATACTAAAATTGTGTTTGCAAGATGAGATACTAACACAGATTAATAAACTATCACTTGAAGATCTTATAGCAGTTAAATTAGAACTGTCATCTAGAAATATAAATAACAGATTATATGGTTTTGACTTATGGAGAAAATCAAGTTCTATTATGAAAGAAGCTTTACTTAAATTTGCTCTATCAACAACTAACTCTAAAAAAGATGCTGCAAGGTTTCTGAATTTAACATATATAGAATTCAAGCGAGTAATCAGGGATTTTAAAACAACAGAACTTTTTAAAGAAAATAATTAAATCATTCGGTCTTAAAAATATCAGGTAACGGTGGCTCCATATCTATTATGAGCCGGCAAAGCACTCACAGTTAAATTTAAATAAACTATAGATCAGGTGTGGTGACCAAAAGATCCACAACCGAATGAATATTTTACAAAAATGTCTAGTTATTAACACAGGAGTAACAAATGATATATTTTTTACTATCAATGTTAGTATGTTGTAAGCCATCCATTGTAAATATCAATGATGACGCAGATTCCGCATCAAAAGCCCAGCAAACAGAACCAATTCGTGTGTTAGAACCCGATGGTATCATCGCGGCAGAAGATTGTCAACATGTTGATATGGGGGATAAAGCCTGTAACTTTAGTTTAAAAGATCAGAACGGCGATGTTTGGAGCTTATATGATTATGAAGGTGATATTATATTATTAGATTTTTCAACAGTCTGGTGTCCACCCTGCCAAGCCGCTGGGCACTATACACAATCATTGCAAGACGATTACGCCTCAGAAGGTGTACAAATTGTTACGGTTATTATTGATGGTCCAAGCTCATATATTGAACCCACAGGGGTAGATATAAATACCTGGGTTTCAGATCATAGTATTACATCAGCACCAGTGCTACAAGGCTCAAGAGACAAAATGCTGGATCCTGCCGGGATTGTTGGGTATGCTATCAGCGGTTGGCCCACATATTTATATTTGGATAGAGAACTTAAATTTTATTCTGGCCACTCCGGGTTCAGTGAGGAATACACAAGACAAATGATAGATAGTAAACTATAATGTGGAAAGTATATAAATGGGATGGCCATTACATCCGCGGAGAATTAATTAGCTCTCATACAACAGAAGCTGCAGCGCTTAAGAAAGCAAAGAAAACGATTAAATATTTGAAAGCGACAAAGCGAACTTCCACAGGACCATCAGATGTTGGTGGGAAAAAAGAAATAATTATATGGCTCGATGGAGTAGGTGGTACTCCTCTTGGGATGATCACCAAAAAGATAAATAAAAAAATTAAAGGGGATGCAAAGGTTTCGACAGAGTAAGAAAGAAGAAAAGTGCAAGTAGTCTAAGGTACCAGCAGACTTTAAATGCAGATACAAAAAAATAATTGCTAATAACAATAACAACTTCGAATCTGTCCGCTTAGCGGCTTAATCGGGAGGTTGATTAGAACCTTCTTTCCAATCTAATCAAAACAACAGACAAGTTGTAAAAATCAAAACCATTTAAGGCAACAGGACGGTAAGCTTTAAATTATAACCGTATAGCTTTTCAGTTTGCGATTTAAACTGAATATACTTGTGAATGACTACAATTAGACTTATTTTGGACGCGGGTTCGATTCCCGCCGTCTCCACCATTTATCATGTTCGGTTTTTATTTCAAATGGTTTAGAAAGGAACTTCCTAAAGAGGAAGTCCCCGGCCACGAATATATCGATCAAATTGAACAAGCATTATGGGAGATCAAAGAAGAATATGATCTTCCAACAGAAGAAATAAATATTATTGTGAAGTCAAAGAGAGAAAACATTGACTTTTTACATAAATCTGGGAAGAAAACTCGCGAACCAAAATAGATACTAATAGAGATAAAAACTAAAGGAAAGGAGGTTTTTATGTTAAAAAAGATATTTTTGATGTTATCTATATTGAGTTTTGGGTGTATGAAACACACGGTAAAGCCTTCAAACGCTGGGATTGCTGGCTTTTCAGGTGAAAACTTTACATCAACTGATAGTATGTGTATCAACGGTATTGTAGTAACCATTGACCAAGCATGTATTACAGAGATGACAATAGAACAAACAGATACGTATGTTTTGGTTGGATGTACAGAGGTAAAAGATAAGTCGATTGACTGGAGCAAATACAATATTATTGCTCTCATCGACCCGCGAAAGCCCGATCCACCCCATTCAACAATAATCTGCGTTGACCCAAAAACAAGGCTTTATTTGCAGCGCCTGCCGACAATAAAACGGTGAAGATACAAATAGCATTCTTTAAAGGTAAAGGTAGCTATGTAAACTCGGTTGTTCGCTGGTGGACAAACAGTATATACAGCCACGCCGAAATAGTACTACCTGATGGATATACATGGATAGGAATAAGTCCATATTTGAAATCTAAAGTTGATGAAAGAAAAAAGATATCCTTTCAATATAAAGACTGGGATCTCATTGATATCAAAGTCACTGAAGACCAATATAATATAATAATGGAATTCTATGAAGATACAAAGGGACAAGGATATGATTGGATTGGGATGTTACTGTCTCAGTTTCTGCCATGCAAAATCAAGCATAAAAAGCGCTGGTACTGCAGCGAATGGATATCTTATGCACTACGTATAGCTTGTATAATAGATTGGCGTAAAATAAGAATATATGAACGAAAAGACCTATCCCCGGCAGTTTTATACCAGTTGTTAACGGATTGCGAAGATGAAATACCAAGTTGATGAATGGGTTACATATTGTGCTTTCCCAGATTCAGAATTTTCAGTATTAAGCGAAGAAAGAATAGAATCTGTTATTTTAGAAGTTTTAGACAACGATCTATTATATGATTACCGAATATGTTTGAATGATGGCTCAGCAAAAATTACCAAAGCTAAAGAAAAGAATTTGTTTGATATTAAAAATATAAACCTACAAAATAATACAAGAAAGTATTAAAATACTTAAAAGGAGAAAACATGAGTGATTCAGAAGAAAAGCGGCCAACTGTTATGGTCTCCGGTGGATTCGACCCGGTACATGTCGGACACATTCGTATGATTAGAGAGGCCGCGGCCCATGGCGATGTTATCGTTATTGCCAACTCGGATAAATGGCTATTCCGCAAAAAAGGTTTTAGTTTCATGGAATTTAAATCTAGATATGAGATTCTTGACGCTATCAAGGGGGTCATTTTAGTTGACTCCGTTAACGATGATGATGGAACAGTATGTAAGGCTATTGAAAGGCACAAACCAACATATTTTGCAAACGGTGGAGATCGCGAACATAATAACACACCTGAAGTATTACTTTGCCAAGAACTTGGGATTAAGCTTTTATGGGGTATTGGCGGAGAAGAAAAAATTGATAGTTCTTCTGATTTAGTTAAAAAAACCCGTGATTTTGAGGTCCCACCGAAAAGAGGTACACCTAAACATTCGGGTAGATAGAGTATATTGTGCATTTAGCTTATATTTATAATATGGTAGAAACAATGAAAACATTAAAGTTGGATTCATCATTTCGTCCAATAGATGTTATAGACGCCATTGAAGCACTAGTATTATGCGTGATTGGAAAAGCATCTGTAGTAGAAAGTTATACCAAAGAGATTAATTCTGTGTCTGAGACTTTTAGACTACCAGCAGTGATAGTACTTAAACGATATGTTAAGTTCCGTTTTACGACCATGGCATGCAATCGTTCAAATGTTTTGTGGCGAGATGATAATCAATGTCAATACTGTGCTAACCATTTTACTGTTGAGAAGCTAACTCTTGACCACATTCTGCCAAAGAGTCGCGGCGGTAGGAACTCCTGGGTGAATTTGGTAGCAGCTTGCAAAAAATGTAATCAAAGAAAAGGCAATAAAACGGCAGAGGAATCAGGGATGTACCCAATAAAAAAACCAAAACTTCCAAATACAAATGTTTTAAGATCAGTAAACAAGAGTCAAATTAGTCCAAAATGGAAGAACTATCTGTGGGATTTTAATGTTTCTTAAAGAAGCCATCCCATGTTATTACTCTGACTACGGCTACCGCGGCTTTTATTATCCTTCAAATATAAAGGGTATAGTTAAACAGAATTCTGAATATGTGAGAATGCCATGGATATCCGGAACAAATGACGGATTAATAGCAATAAAAGTACAAAAAAAGAATATTTTACCCTTGACAATCAACGGAGATAAGGTTAAGATACTATTATCCAAAGAACACGAACAAATAATCGTATGGATTGACAAATAAAATGTGGAAATATTTTTTTAGTAAAAAGGAGAAAAAAATGAACGACACAACGACCACCAAAGCAGTTGAACTACTGCAGGGTAATTTAGCCCTGCAAAACACAGTAATCAAAAACCAAGATAATAGGATCACATCTATGCAGATGAGAATTAGCTCTTTAGCTGATGAAAATAACGATCTTAGAACGCAACTAACAAAATTTAAAGAAAATGTGGCAGAAGACATCAAGTTTCTTTATAACAAGTTAACATAAGTGACATTAATCGACAAACTTAAGAATCTTAATATTCCTGACAGTGAGCTGGTTACATTGAAGTATAGTGACGGCACAGAAGTTTTCGTTCATAATGAAACGGAAATAGAAGATGCTCTGTCTGAAACAGACGTGGTAGCTACCTTTGCCGAATTAATTGCGACACCGGGCCTTCGTGTTTCAACCCAATTTGGAGTTAACGTTATAGAGCGTCTCCGTGAAGACGAGCATCTTAACGACTACAAACGCGATGGAGACTTTGCGACCTTCCTAGCAGATGTAATTAACGAGAACTTCTATGAGTATGATTTTATTGAATCTTCAATTGAAAAATACGATTACAAGCGCGGTTTCTGTACTCTAAGTGCTAATGTAAAAGTGCCACTTTCAGATATCATCAAACACTCACCATATTTGAGTGGCTGGGAAATCTCTGTAAAAACAGATAACGGCGATTTGACTCTCGAAGCTTAACTCAGAGTTAAACTCTTACCTATATATTGAGTCATATCTTGGGGTGTAGTTCAATTGGCAGAACGTCTGGTTGTTACCCAGGAAGTTGGTGGTTCGAGTCCATCCGCCCCAGCCATTTTTATATGTATATATCCAGGTGTAAACTCATTACAAAAGATTCATGAAATCCAAGAAACTACTCAAAGTGGGAAACAGAGTTTTTGTAAAATCCTTTGCTGGACCTGATGTATATGTTACACTAAAAAACCGGTACATCGCATCTGAGTCAAAACTTAAATTAGGTGTTGATGGCTGGGAAGCACAGATAAAAGATAATAAAGAGGTTGAAAAACTCCGTAAAGCAGGAGTGCCCTATGATAAGGGTGAGGCGCCACCAGTCTGGGTTTTTGACTGGCAAATCATTTAGAGAACAAACTTTCATATTATGACTATTTAATTACAGTCACACAGGCGGAACATGTCAGATAAAGATAAGAAAAATTATGTTTTAGACACTAGTGTTTATTTAACAGATGCAAACTCAATATTTAAATTCGGTGAAAACGATATTTATATCCCTCTTAAAGTTTTGGAAGAGGTTGATAAACACAAAACTCGACAAGATTCAGTGGGCGCCAATGCTAGACATTTTATTAGGACGTTAGACACTCTAAGGGCCGCCGGCTCGTTAGAAACTGGTGTTCCTTTAAACGAAAGTGAAAATAGCGGCATCCTAAGAGTAATATCATACTCTTGTTTGAAAGACATAATATTTCCGCCTGACTTAGATATCCGGATACCAGATCATATTATCATAGCTACAGCGTTGGCTGTTCGTACTATGGATAAAAATAAAACAATTATCGTTAGTCGCGACATTAATATGCGTGTCATCTGCGATTCTATTGGTTTAGAAGCACAAGATTACATTTCTGAAGAAGTCGTGAATTCATCAGATGATTTATACACTGGTTTCGTTACACAAATCGTGGATGAAGAAATAATAGATCGTTTTTATGATGGAGAAGACATTATAATTGATCTGGATGCCGATGACACACCCTGGCAACCAAACCAATATGTTTTGATGGTATCTGATACAAATGAAAAAAAATCTGCTCTTGCACGCTTCGATGATTACCGCTTACCACTAAGAAAAATTATTCACAAGGATATTCCAGATTGGAAGATATCTGCCAGGAATAAAGAACAAATATTTGCCATTGACATGCTAATGGACCCAAATATAAAGATTGTGTCTTTAATCGGCCGTGCAGGTAGCGGGAAGACACTTATGTCCATTGCTAGTGGTCTACAGCAGACAATAGGTTTAAGAGCAGAGAACAACCACTACGACCGTCTTATTGTATCAAGACCTATCCAACCACTTGGTAAGGACATCGGTTTCCTGCCGGGTACTATGGAAGAGAAAATGCTTCCATGGTTAATGCCGATTCAAGACAACCTTAAATTTTTGATGGGTGATAAAACATCTTTAGAAATGTATATAGAGAAGGGCAAAATTGAGATTGAGGCGTTAACATACATCCGCGGCCGCTCAATAGCCAACGCCTTCATCATTATTGACGAAGCCCAAAATCTTACAAAGCATGAAATAAAAACTATTATCACACGCATCGGTGAAGGAACAAAAATAATCCTAACAGGTGATGTAGAACAAATAGATAATGTATATGTAAATGAAACATCCAATGGTCTTGTTCACGCAGTTGAAAAATTCAAAGAATATACGATAGCCGGCCATATGACGTTCCGAAAGGGCGAACGTTCTGAGTTAGCCACACTAGCATCAAAAATATTATAGACATTAACGCCAAGATGTGTTATTATACAAAACAAGGGAGAAATATATGTCTGAGAAAATAATTACTGAGGAAGAAATACACACAAACCCTTTTCTGGCCATGGTCGTAGAAAAGGATTCCGAGCTTAAAACATATCTTGTAGAATATGTAGGAAAGAAACTTGACCAGGAAGATGTGACAGTTGACATGATATCAGAAGTATTAGCGTTAGACTTTCCAGAATTCGTGTTTGCGTTCGCAGAAGAAAACTTTTTAAGAGGATATCAATTAGGATTAGATGATGCTACAGGAATACATAAAGAAACAACAAGACAAAAATCAGAAGGGTGACTTTTACACATCTTCTGGTATACACGTATATCATAAAGAACAATTTCATTGTGATGATATTGCGCTAGAACGCGCCGTCGCGAAATATGAATCAATAATGCCTCCCCACCTATTATCTGAAATAGAGATGATAATTGTAGGTTGGTTTAAAGAATTTGATGAACGTTCTCTTAGCGCGCTTTATAAAGACGGCGCCATCTATATTTCTAGTTTTCAAGATGATAATCAAGAATTATATGAAGATCTTATTCATGAGACGTTCCATTCTTTGGAATCGACATATGGGATGTCGTTTTATGGCGACGAAAAGATAAAAGAAGAGTTCCTGAGAAAGAGAAAATATCTACATGATATTATGTGGCAAAAAGGGTTTAAGATACCGCTAACGGTTTTCATGGATGTTGAGTACAATGAAGATCTAGATTTATTTTTATATGAGCAAGTAGGATATGATAAATTATCATCATTGGTAATGGGAGTATTCATTGATCCATACGCGGTTACCTCGTTGTCAGAATACGCAGCCACAGGGTTTACAGAATATTATACAAATTCAGATCACAAGTACCTCCAGAAAGTAAGCCCGGCTTTATATGAAAAACTTATTTTACTTCAAAAAGAAGAAGCCCTTGACAATCAATACTAAAACGGTTATGATATAATATAACTGGAGTGGCAATGTCACATATATCGTACTCGGAACTTAAAGACTGGGCTTTTTGCCCGTTTTACCACAAACTAACACGCGTCGATAAAATCGATGGATTCAAAGGTAACGCATATACAGCCTTTGGAAGCGCCATCCACTCTGTCTGTGAAAAAAAGCTTTTACATGAAGAAGTTGACGATGACTTCTTCGTACAAGAATTTGAAAAGAACATAAAATCTCTTGATGATGATATCGAAATTAATGAAAAGTTAGTAAGTGATATGGTGGGCCAAGGAAAAGAAATCCTCCCCGAGATTGAAGATGCCCTCGCTGACTATTTTGACGAGTTTGAAGTGATGGCAGTTGAAATGCCCCTTATGGAAGCCATTGAAAACGATGACAAACTCTTTAAGGGCTATATTGATGCTGTGGTAGCCACCCCTGATGGAAAAGTCCATATCTTTGATTGGAAGACATGTTCTTGGGGCTGGGATTCAAAGAAAAAGAGTGACAAGCTTGTGACGTATCAGCTTACATTATACAAACACTTCTTTTGTCAGAAGATGGGAGTGGATCCAAAGGACGTTGAAACCCATTTTGCACTACTTAAAAGAACAGCAAAGAAAAATAGAGTTGAGTTTTTTAGAGTAACCAGCGGCACAAAAAAAACTGAAAATGCTCTTAAACTTTTAAGAACCGCGTTGTACAATATTAAAAACGAGCGACATATAAAAAATCGTTTGTCATGCACTGGTGGATATGGGTGTAAATTTTACCGGACAGAGCACTGTCCATGAGGAATAGATGCAAAAAAAGAAGATTCTGGTCTTAAGCGACCATCCGCTTTCTCCTTCAGGGGTTGGCACACAAACAAAATATATGATTGAAGCGCTGCTTAAAACAGGAAGATACCAATTCTTGTGTTTAGGCGGCGCTATTAAGCATCACAACTATGATCCGGTTTTAGTAGAGCCATACGGCGATGATTGGAAAATATTTCCTGTAGATGGTTACGGTTCTCCTGAGATCATTCGTTCTCTATTACAAAATGACCGGCCTGACGCCGTGTGGTTTATGACCGACCCCCGTTTTTATGAATGGTTATGGGAAATAGAAAATGAAGTCCGTGCTAACGTTCCAATGATGTATTATCATGTATGGGACAATTTTCCATACCCAAAATTCAATGCAAAATACTATCGTTCAAACGACATGGTGGTATGTATATCAAAAGTAACACACGAGATCCTACAAAATGTAGCTCCCGATGTGGAATCCTGCTACCTACCACATGCAGTACATTCAGAAATTTTTAAACCACCGTCGTCAGTAGAAGAGATAGCCAGAGTCGATGAGATCCGCGCCACAATTAATTCAAAATCAACTTTTAAGAACAAGAACAAAAAGATTTTCTTTTGGAATAATCGGAATGCGCGCAGAAAGCAAAGTGGAACTCTCATTTGGTGGTTCAAAGAATGGTTAGATAAAGTCGGTCATGAAAAAGCTTGTTTACTAATGCACACTGATGCACGTGACCCGCATGGCCAAGACCTTCCGGCTATTATCGAAAGACTCGGACTTAACAACGGACAAGTTTTGATATCAACTAATAAGCTATCTCAAGAAGACATGTCAAATTTCTATAAGGTTGCTGATTTTACATTAAATATATCAGATGCCGAGGGCTTCGGCCTAGCAACTCTGGAATCGTTATCTTGCGGAACACCAATAATCGTTAACATGACTGGCGGATTACAAGAACAAGTGACGGACGGTGAGAGGTGGTTTGGTTGGGGAATTCAACCCGCTAGCAAATCAGTTATTGGTTCATTACAAGTACCATACATTTATGAAGATAGAATAAATCAACAGGACTTCGAAAAAACATTGACTAAAGCACTTAAACTTACAAAGAAGAGGTATAAAGACATGTCGGCAGAAGGTCGCGACCATGTTCTTAAGAATTATAATTTTGAAAGTTATGAAAGCGGATGGGTTGAAGTAATGGATAAATTTATAGAAAAGAACGGTTCATGGAAAAACAGAAAAAATTATATTCCATGGAACCTTTCGGAGATATCATGAGACAAAAAGTTATTTTAAAGGGCCCTGTGCTCACCCGTAGTGGTTATGGAGAGCAGGCGAGATTCGCTCTAAGAGCCCTGCAATCACGAGAGGATCTATTTGACATCTACATCCAACCCCTATCATGGGGTGCCACAACTTGGATTAGTGAGCAGACGGAAGAAAGAGCGTCCATTGATTCTTTAATTAAAAAAACAATTGGGTTTCTTCAGCAAGGTGGAAAGTTTGATATGTCTTTACAAATCACGATCCCCAACGAATTTGAAAAGATGGCATCTGTCAATATTGGTTATACAGCGGGGATTGAAACAACAGCCTGTTCAGCCGAATGGCTGCAAAAGATTAATTCTATAATTGATCGCGTTATTGTTGTATCAAGCTTTTCTAAGGGCGCCTTCATAGACTCGTCGTATACCGGTGAAGTTGATGGACAACCAATGACATTAAAACTTGATAAGCCAATAGAACATGTTAATTACGCTGTTAAAGAATTTGAGGATCTTCCAGAACTGGAGATAGATCTGGATTATGATTTTAACTTTCTAGTCATGGCCCAATGGGGTCCTAGGAAAAATCTTCCCAATACTGTAAAGTGGTTTATAGAAGAATTTCATGATGAAGAAGTCGGACTAATATTAAAGACAAACCTTACTAAAAATTGTCTGATCGACCGCGAGTTAGTTCATTCTAGACTCAAGGATCAATTTAACACGATGTTCCCTGATAAAGTGTGCAAGATATATTTGTTGCACGGTGATATGACAGAGACAGAAATTCACTCGCTATACAAACATCCGAAGGTAAGTGCCATGGTTGCACTACCTCATGGTGAAGGATTCGGGTTGCCTATCTTTGAAGCAGCTTATAGTGGTATACCCGTCGTAGCGACCGGCTGGTCGGGCCACCTAGACTTCTTGGTGGATGCATCAGGAAAAGACCAATTTTATAATGTTGCGTTTGATATAAATCAAGTACAAGCAGAAGTCGTCTGGGAAAACGTTTTAATCAAAGAATCACGATGGGCATACCCGAGAGAAGGTTCAGCAAAAGAACAAATGCGCAAATGTTATGAAGAAAAGAAAGACAGTTCAGAATATGCATTGGAATTAAAAGAAAGATTCAGTAAAGAAAAAATGTATGCTCGGTTTGTGGAATTAATGGTTGAGTCAGCCCCGAAAGAAACGATTGTGAATGATATGGATGAGATCGAAAGGCTTTTTGCAGAGTCACTTTAATGATAGTATTTGTATCTGATTTATTTGTTAAAGATTATGTGGGCGGCGGAGAGCTTTCCACACAAAGCTTAATTGAAACGTGCTTGTTACCACCGGCCCAAATTAATTCTAGATTTTTAACAATCGAGATGATGGAGCAACAAAAGGACTCCTTTTGGATCTTTGGAAATTTTAGTGAACTTAATATAGCTTGTATGGTCTACGCGATAAAGAATTTAAACTATGCAATATTAGAGTATGATTACAAATATTGTAGATATCGCTCTCCTGAAAAGCATGAAGAAGAGGAAAACGCCTGTGACTGTGAAAAAGAACAGTTAGCTAAAGCAGTTACAATGTTCATGTCCCATTCCAAAGCAATGTTCTGGATGAGCAAAAAACAACAAGATCGTTATTTAGAAAAATTTGATTTTTTGAAAAAAGCTAATAATATAGTATTAAACTCAATGTTTTCGGAGCAGACCCTAAACTATATCACGAGTCTAGAAATAACTAAAAAGACTAATAAGTACTTAATCCTGAATTCTACTTCGTGGATCAAGGGCACAAATGACGCAATTATATATGCTGAAGAAAATAATCTTGAATACGAGTTGGTTTGGGGATTAGACTATAAAGAAGTACTGCAAAAATTGGCTTTGTCTAAAGGAATCATATTCTTTCCAAAGGGCGGCGATACATGCCCACGCTTTACGATAGAAGCCAAGTTGCTTGGCTGCGAGTTGATTATGAATGACAATGTACAACACCGCGATGAAAAGTGGTTTGAGACCATTGAGAGTACGAAAGAACACATGTATTCTAGAACGGATGTATTCTGGGAACATATTGAAAATGTGTGGAATGTTGAGGTTCCCTCAACACCAGCACAAGAAGCAACTCAAACATTTAGAATTATTGTTCCATTTTATAATGCCGAAGGGTTTATTAGCAGATGTATTTATAGTCTTAAAAGACAGCAAAACAAGAACTTTAAATGTTATTTAATTGATGATATGTCCGACGATAAATCAGGACAGATAGCTGCTTTATACACAGAGAGCGACCCTCGGTTTGAACTAATTCAAAACGAAGATAAGAAATACGCTCTTGGAAATATAGCTGAAACCATTGCTTCAATACATGATATTAATGATAACGACATTATCATACTTTTAGATGGCGATGATTGGTTATCAGCGAACAGTGTTTTAAGCCATCTAGAAAAGGTATACAACGATACCAATTGTTTAATGACCTATGGAAGCTATGTATACGCCCCAACCGGCCAGAAGGGTGTAGAACCCTCCGAATATCCAACTGATGTGATACAAAACAATACATATAGGACGGATCAGTGGAGAGCTAGCCACTTAAGAACATTTAAATACAAGATCTGGAAAGAAATTAATCAAGATGATTTAAAGAATGCCGATGGCTATTACAAAGTAGCTTATGACCAAGCTATAATGCTACCACTGTTAGAAATGTGCGGCCCATCAGCCCACTACATCCCTGAAATCATGCATGTATATAATCGCATAAATCCGCTCAATGTAGATAAAATAAAACAAAGCGAGCAACATCAAACATCTCTTGAAATAAGATCAAAAGAACCATATCAGAGACTATAAATGAATATCGTTTTAGAAAATGTTAATCTAAGTAGCAATTCCGGACCCAACTCATTTGGACAGAAACTCCACAAGTATTTACCGCACGTAGGGGCCACTGTTGATAATAAGGAAACACCAGATGCATACTTGTGTTTTATTGAATCAACAAGAGAAAAGCATAATGCTCCACTCTATCAGCGCCTCGATGGAATATATTTTAACACCGCCGGCGACTACACAGCACAGAACGCAAATATAAAGAGAACTTACGATATGTCTAAGGGGATCATTTTTCAATCTAACTTTAATAAGGATTTGACCTTTAAATATTTCGGTGAGCACAACAACTATGCGATCATTCATAATGGTGCTGATATGAGACTAATAGAAAACACGGAACCGGTTAACATTGATAAATACGAAAATGTATGGTCTTGTGCTTCTTCTTGGAGACCACATAAGAGACTGTCAGAAAACATTAGTTATTTTTTAGAACATTCAAATAAAAATGATGGTTTGATTATAGCCGGGAGTGTTGACAAACGATTCACACATGATAGAATACATTATGTGGGAGAGCTAACAACGCAGAAGCTTTTTTCGTTGTATAAAGCATCTAAATACTTTTTACATTTAGCATGGTTAGACCATTGTCCTAATGTTGTGGTAGACGCACATGCCCATGACTGTCAAATAATTTGTTCTTCTGCCGGCGGTACCAAAGAGATTGCCGGCCATGATGCGATAATTATACAAGAAGAACCATGGGACTTCAGTCCAATTGACCTATATAATCCTCCACCACTGGACTTCACGAAGAAGGTTAAGAACATCTGGCATAAGAATACAGAACCTGATATGATGCATGTAGCAAAGAAATACTTTGATTTTATTAGTGGAGATATCAATGGAAGTTAAATTGTTAGACTTAACAAGACAATACCGTCACATCAAAAATGAAATTGATCCGGTCGTTCAAGCGATAGTTAACTCACAACAGTTCGTTAATGGACCAGTTGTAGAAGAGTTTGAAAAGAATTTTGCGAAGTTCTGCGATACAAAGTTTGCAGTTGGATGTTCCTCTGGAACTGACGCTTTGCTTATGTCTCTGATAGCTTTGAACATCGGAAAAGGTGATGAGGTTATCACCACCCCATTCACATTTTTTGCGACTGTCGAGGCTATTATTCGTGTCGGCGCCACACCGGTGTTCGTGGACATTAACGAAAGAACATTCAACATAGATGTGTCACAGATAGAAAAAGCGATAACAAGTAAAACAAAAGCAATCCTCCCAGTTCATTTGTTCGGCCAATGCGCTGAAATGGACCAAATCTTATCGCTGGCCAAAAAATACGATCTAAAAGTGATAGAAGATGCCTGCCAAGCCATCGGCGCCACATGGAAGGGCCACAAAGCCGGCTCAATGGGTACTGCAGGCTGTTTCAGCTTCTTCCCGGCCAAGAACCTAGGCGCCTTCGGCGACGGCGGTGCGGTAACCACCAACGACGAAGAACTCTATGAAAAAATGCGTCAAACTAGACAACATGGAATTGATATGAGCAACGTGTATCATTATAAACATGTTGGTGGGAATTTTAGACTGGATGCTCTACAAGCCGGCGTACTAAACATTAAATTGCGTCACATAGAAAAGTGGCAAGCACAAAGAAATGAAAATGCTAAAAAATATAATGAGATGTTGTCTCAAACTAGTGTGACCACTCCAACTTGTCATGAAGAATGCTATCATGTATACAACCAATATGTTGTGAGAACGAGTGGTAGAGATAACATGAAGGCGAAATTACAGAGCGAGAATATTGGATGTGCAGTATACTACCCATATCCAATTCATACACAAGAGTGTATATCACAATATGGATATAAAGAGGGCGACTTCCCGGTCACAGAGCGCGCTTGCAAAGAAGTGCTAGCGCTGCCTATCTATCCAGACCTCAAGGATACAGAACAAAACTTTGTTGCTGATCAAATCAAGCTTATAACAAAACAAATACTTAAAGGAGTATAACCATGGAAAGAAAACATTTGCTTACTACAGGACTAAAAAAATACTTAGTCACCGGTGGTGCGGGCTTCATCGGCTCACATCTATGTAAAAGATTATTAGAAGATGGACACAGTGTGGTGTGTGTTGACAACTTCTATAATGGAAATCTAAACAACATTCGTGGCCTCTTCAATAACAAAAACTTTTGGTTTGTTGAAGAAGACATATTAAATTTTGATAGAATGAAAGAAATAGCCCGAGGCTGTGACCATATCTTCCATCTCGCTGCCCAGATACATGTTGAGAAATCAATTATTAGGCCGGCCGAAACTTTGGAAATTAATTTATACGGTACCAAAAATCTACTTGAGATCTGTACACAGAATAAGAATATTTCCATGACATTAGCATCCTCGGCGGAGGTTTATGGAGAATCGCCCGGCGCCCACTCAGAGAGTTCTCCTTTAAACCCGCAATCACCATATGCTGCTTCTAAGGTCGCGGCAGAATCACTGTGTGTTTCTTATAGCCATACTTACAGTTCCAATGTACGAGTCGTGAGAAATTTTAATACATTTGGGCCCCGACAAAAATCTTCTGGATATGGTTCTGTAATCTCAATATTTTGTCGTAGGGCCCTGGACGGCAAGCCATTAATAATATATGGTGATGGAGAACAAACAAGAGATTATCAATACATTGATGATGCGATAGAAGGATACATTTTATCTGAACATCTCCCAGCCGGCCAGATCATTAATACAGGATTCGGCATAGACCACAAAATAATAGATATTGCAAAGACAATTATTGAGATCTGTAATTCAAAATCTACTATCGTATTTGATGAACCGCGTGTGGGAGAAGTCCACAAACTTAGAAGCAACATAGATAAAATTAAGGGCTTTGGGTTTACTCCACAATATACGCTTAGAGAAGGCTTGGAAGCTTACATTGCATGGCTACAAAAATATGATTTAGATAGTCTTGGAGTTATGAAGTGAATAAATCTAAGGCTTGTATCAATATTCTCTCGTCTAGAAATAAGTGTATCAAACCCTGTATAAAATCACTGTGGGATCATTACAACCATAAGCATGACTATCCGGTGTATGTATACTACTTTGACGATATATATGATTCAGAAGAATTTAGACAAGATATACGTAATGAAACAAGCGAGAATACACACTTTATTTCAATCCCTTATAAAACACCAGAGCATATCCCAGAGCAAGAATTATTCTATAATAGAAGTGATGTATGGTATGCCAAAACACAGTTTTCAATCAATAGAAAAGGGTACCTCCATATGTGTCATTTCATGACGAACTTTTATGGATACCCAGAGACTGAATTTCATAAATATGATTATGTTTTAAGTATTGATGACGAGTCTACCTTTGAAAAAGACGTCCCCTACGATTTCTTTGATATTATGGAAGATAGAACCGAACTGATTGGCGCCATCAAAATAGTAGATCAACATGTCAAAGTACCACATCAAGGAAACTTTGATACAAGAATAAACTTGTGGAACTTTATCCAAGTATATTTGAATCACTATAACATAACCCCTAAATCCCAATGGATGAGAGATCTTTTAGAGGATCCTAATAGCGATCATAACTTTCATTTTTTCCCATCTGGTGATTCGTATGTCTTTAAAATGAAGCTGTTTGAAACCGAAGAGTGGAAGCAGTGGATGCACGCGATCAACACCTTTGGTGGAATATACAAATATCGTTGGGGTGATAACATCCTAAACAGTCTGTTTGTTAAAATCCATTGTGATTACGATATCTACGATTTTAAAACGGTGGATGAGGGATATCATAACCAAGCCGGCTTGAGACACCTACAAGATTATGCACCGGGCGTAAAAGATAACTCAATATGAGAATTCTTTATATTGATTATGGTAATGTCACTGATGACACTCACATATATCAATATTACGGTGATTTATACCGTGAACTAAAAGAATTAGCACAAGTAACTCTTGTTCAGGGTGCACCAAACGATATAAAAGAATTATTAATCAATTTGGGCCATTCGGTTGATTGTATAATTTTTGGTTTAGGATACTTTGCACAAGGCAATATCGCTTTTTATAATGAAATCAAGAATTTAAGTAAAATAAAGATACCGGTAGTTTGTATGATACACAAGCCACAAACCATGTTGGATGAAAAACTAAACTTTTGTAAGATCAACAACATCAATCTCATTGTAGATTCGCATAGCTCATATAAAGATTTTGAAGAAAAAACAGGAATTAAAGCCATTCGCTCTCCATTCACAGCAACCCCAAAGAATTTCTACCCAAGAGATGTGGAGAAGAAATTTGATATCGGGTTCAGTGGCGCCCTACATGGTAAAGAGAACGATGGTAGTCAAAAGATCTTTGGACCGACTGGCAACCTAAGAGAAAGAGTACATGAGAAATTAGTCGCAAAAAAACGGAACATCTTTTGGAACTCAAGTAATACAATGGAATACAGAATTCGCTCCGTTGAAGAATACGCCACTAAAATAAACGAATGTAAGATATGGCTGGCAACAACAGGCCCCATGTTAGATGTAAGCCCTAGATATTTCGAAGTAATGCTATCAAAAACTCTTCTGTTATGCAACGATATGCCTGAACAATACGAAGATTACTTGACAGATGGTGTAAACTGTGTTACATTTAATAATGATTTAGATAATTTTGATGAGAAGATAGACTATTATTTAAATAACGAAGAGCCAAGACGTAAAATAATTGAAACTGCTTATGAAACAGCGCTTAACAATTATACATGGAAACACATGGCACAACGTCTGCTAACCAATATAAAGGAATTATAACTAAGATGAGTAAGTACAACCCTTGGCCCCTGGGTAAATTACCAGCAAATTTCAGAAGACCAGAAATCAGTATGTTGGAAGAGGCTGGATATGAAATTAATGATCCCCGCGATGCTGTAACAATCTTTGAAAATAAGATTGCAGAATACGCAGGTAGCAAATACGCGGTAGCTGTAGACAGCTGTACTAACTCTATTTTCTTATCATTGAAATATTTAAAAGCAACAGAACAAATTACGTTTCCATCTAGAACTTATGTGTCAGCACCTATGGCCGCAATTCTTGCCGGCTGTGATATCAAGTTCGTTGACTACGAGTGGAGTGGAACCTACCGCCTTGACCCATATCCCATTGTTGATAGCGCAGTACGATTCACAAAGGGGATGTATGAGAAGGGAACTCTTCAGTGCCTCTCCTTTCAAATTAAGAAGCGCCTCCCAATTGGTAAAGGTGGCATGATCCTAACTGATGACCCGGAAGCTAACCGTTGGCTCCGGTCGGCACTTTTTGAAGGGCGCCATCTTGAGTCTCCTTACGACGAAGACGAGTTTGAATTCATCGGACACAATATGTATATGACGCCGGAAGATGCTGCTAGAGGCATTTTACTTTTTGAGCAATTAGCAGAAGAACACCCGGATTCCTGTACACATGCTGACTACCATGATTTAACAACTAAACAGATTTTTAAGAATGGTGATTTTTTGAGAGAAAGAGACTCAGAGTATCTGTTATGAGGCTTGAACATGGCAAGTGATAATATATTTTTTGATATTTCAAGGCTTAAACACGTTGGCAAAAACGTGATTATAGGAAAAACAACCCGCATACGACAACCAGAAAAAGTGAGTATCGGTGATAATACAATTATTGATGATTTTACTTATATTTCTTGTGCGGCAGAAATAGGCAATAATTGTCACATTGCTTCCAACGTATCGATATCTGGCGGCAAAGGAACTTTTACCATGGGAAATTACTCAACAATATCAAATGGCTGTTCAATCCATTGTGCTTCAAGCGACTACCGCGAGTGCTCAATGGATCTCCCGTCAGTTCCTGAAGAAGAGCAATTTGGGGGAGTGATAGCAGATATACAGGTTGCAGATTTTGTCACAGTAGGGGCCCATAGCTGCATTCTGCCCGGCGCGACCCTCCCAGAGGGCTCTGCGTTCGGCGCTTATACCATGGTTAAGCCAACAAACAATTTAAAAGCCTATCACCTCTATGTTGGCTCTTCATGTCGCGACTTAGGCTCGCGAACGAAAAGAGAGCTTCTAGAAAAATACAAATACAAGTTTTAAGGAGACAAAATGAATGTACTAATTTTAGGGTCAACCGGTTTCGTTGGCAAAAATCTATTGGCCAGATTACAGAAACAGACGTTTTATAAGGTTGTGGGAGTTTCCAGGGCAACTGGAACAGACATCTTAAACTACGAGCAGATAGCGCAATGTATCAGAAATGTTAAACCAGATATAATTTTTAATGTTGCCAGCCATGGCGGAAGCTTACATTATGTTAAAGAATATGCAGCCCATGTCTTTAGTGATAATCTGCAGATGGCTTTGAATTTATACCGTGCAGTTAAAGAAGAAGCCCCCGACAGTAAAATTATTCAACCATTCTCCAATTGCTCGTATCCCGGCTCAAGTGCTGTACAAAACGAAGAGAACTGGCTAGCCGGCCCGGTCCATCCATCCATCTTTTCTTTTGGAAACTCGAAAAGAGCAATCTACTATTTGTCAAAATGTTATCATGAACAACACGGCCTAAAGACAGTTAACCTACTGCTTCCCAATACATATGGCCCGGGCGATTCTTGTGATCCAAATAAAACACATGCTTTAAATGGAATGGTGATCCGCATGCTGAAAGCAAAGCAAGCTGGAGACAAGGAATTTGTTGTATGGGGTACAGGCTCACCCGTAAGAGAGTGGGCATACATCGATGATTTCGTTGAAGCTCTTGTGCTAGCAATAAAAGTTGAACACATGGAATACCCGCTTAACATCGGTCAAGAGAAAGGGTATTCAATCGCCGAATCTGCAAAACTGATCAAAAAGGTTTGTGGGTTTGAGGGAGATATCGTGTTTGACACTAAATACCCGGATGGAGATGCAGTCAAGATCCTGGGGAACAACAAATTAAGTAAAACATTCCCAGAGTTTGAGTTCTTCGATCACGAGCAGGGAATTTTCAATACAGTAAAATATTATGAAGATAAACTATAAACGAATAGGTTTAAAGACTATTGATAGGGGCGGCAGCAATTTGTTATTAGCCCTGTTTCATTATCATGATGAATTTTATTCCTTGTCTGAGAAGATTGCATTTGATACTAGAGACAATAGTAACTATCCAAAATTTGTTGATCCCTGTTTGGTGGAGGTTAACACGATTATCTCACCGTCCGCCAAAAAACCTCTTGTAAACAATGATAAGTTATTTGTTGAGTGGTTACACCTTCAACATAACTCCGTGTTCGGCAAGAGCGACGGCAACAAAAAAATTGATAAAGTAAGAAATATAGTTTCAAAAATACCTAGAGAGACAGTCTTTAATTATAGCGGAACCCCTTATGATCATTACAGATTTAAGTATGAATATCGCGACTTTGAGTATGATAGAAAGTGTTATATAATAAGAAATCCGTTTAGAGTGGCTATTTCTCATTTACGTCATTTTTATAATATGAGGGGCTCACCGTGGCAAAAATTAGATGGATGGAAAATTAAAGAAAAAGTTCTAGAAAGTGTCATTGACTGGACTTGTGAACAAATAGAAGAACTCAAGAAGGATACAGAGACTCAAATTAATAGCAAGATGATATCTTTAGAATATTTTATTAATAATTTTGAAGATGAATTACCTAAATTAATTAACTGGGCAGACAGTGATGCTTCACCAATCATAGATCGCAACATCGGAGAACATTATTACAATAATGTTCTTTCACCTTGGCACACAGTTAACTGCAAACAAGTGCCTAACGAAGCAGGTTGTTTGAAGAAGGCCACCGAAATAAAGTGGGCCGGCGGCTTCAAGCCCACTGCAAAACCCACGCTTGAGAGGCTGATGCACGAAGATATACACCACTTTTTTGCAGATGTCAATCACAACAGCCAAATGATTAAATATTTAATCAAGTTGGGCCCAGACAAGTTTGATTATTGGTATAATGACAAAGACCATAATTATGCGAATGAGTTAAATTTATTTTGACAACACAGCAATATTGGATTATAATAGGAAACGGGAGATTTTAAAATTATGAAAAAAGTGTTTATAACAGGCGGAGCAGGATACATTGGTACCACATTGGTACCGAAGCTATTAGAAAAGGGATACGAAGTTACAGTATACGATAGCTTATTATATGGTGGTGATGGGCTTATGCATAATTTTGCAAATCCAGGATTCACTTTTGTGCGAGGAGATATATTAAATAAAGATTTATTGCATGCTTCCATGAAAGGCCACGATGTGGTTATTCACTTAGCAGCCATTGTCGGGTATACCGCTTGCCGCCAAGACGAAACGAATTCATATCGTGTTAATCACGAAGGCACAATCAACGTTGTAGAGGGTCTAGACGGCTCGCAATTACTTCTATACGGCTCCACTGGCTCTAACTATGGTAAAGTGGAAGGAATATGCACTGAGACATCCCCATTGACACCTTTAAGCATCTATGGCAAGAGCAAGACAATGGGTGAAGAGGAAGTGATGAAATATGCCAACAGTGTTGCCTTCAGATTTGCAACAGCATTTGGCATTAGCCCTAGATTACGATTAGATCTATTGGTGAACGACTTATCATATCTAGCACATACACAGAAGTACATCGCGATCTACGAGTCTCATTTTATGAGAACCTTTATTCATGTTAGAGACATAGCAGATGTTTTCATCTTTACAATTGAAAACAAAGACAAGATGTCCGGCGAAATTTATAATGTTGGATCAAATTCTATGAATTATTCTAAGGGTGAAATCTGCAAGATGATCAAGGATAGGACAAATTGTTATGTACATTATGCTGATTTTGATGGCGACGCCGACAAGCGTGATTACATTGTATCATATGACAAAATAAACAAGTTAGGGTTTGATACAACAATCGGTGTTGAGGAAGGAATTGATGAGTTACTTACTATCTTCCCAATCGTAAAGATGGAAAACAAAAGATATAAGAATGGATAAAATATTGTTAATTGGGGGCTGCGGATATATTGGCAGTCGCCTGTTCCAAGTATTAAGTGATAAACACGACGTTGATTCAGTCGACGCTGAATGGTATGGAAATCATATCAATAAACTCAATGTTGTTAAGGATTTTGGAACACTTACAAAAGATGAGTTAGCACCATATGATGTGGTGATTCTCCTCGCCGGCCATTCAAGCGTCAAGATGTGTGTTGATAACGCAATTCCTACTCTGAAAAACAATGTTGTGAACTTCGTTAATCTACTTGAGAAACTTGATAAAAAGCAAATGTTTATTTATGCGAGTAGCTCATCGGTCTATGGAGACACCAAAGAGAAGATGGTGACAGAGGAGTACAACCAATTTGAGCCAAACAATTATTATGATTTGTCCAAACATGAGATTGATTCATACGCTAAACTTTCGAGTACAAAATACTTTGGATTGCGTTTTGGAACTGTCTGCGGCGCCTCCCCAAATCTTAGAAATGACATTATGATTAACGCCATGACTTTTAACGCCATAAAGAATAAGAAGGTGTTTTGTTTTAATCCAGAAGTCCACCGACCAATTTTAGGAATTGAAGATTTATGTGCTGCAATAGAAACAATAATTGAAAAGGGCACTTATGAAGATAGCGGTTTTTATAATCTTGCTTCTTTTAATTCAACGGCAGAGAAGATCTCCAGGGTGGTAGCTCATCAAACTGGAGCAGAATTAGAATTTGTTGTTGAGCTACCAGAGACAATCACGAATGTCAAGCTACAGACGAAGGCATATAACTTTCTCATAGATTCTACTTTGTTTGAACAAACATTCAACTTTGAGTTTAAAGAAGACATAAACACAATTGTTAGATCTTTGGTTGACAATTTTGATAACATGAATAAAGGAAACCGGTCGGATGTCAGGATATACTGAATTAAAAGAATGTAGGGTATGTGGAAACGAAAATCTCGTTGAAGTCCTCGACCTCAAAAATCAACCACTTGCTAACAGCTATCACAATGGCAGCAACGAGCAGGAAACTTATCCGTTAAAGATTAACGTTTGTAACGAGTGTTTCCACGTACAGTTAAGTGTGGTTGTTGATCCGGACTTAATGTTTAAAGATTATCTGTATGTAAGCGGAACCAGTAAAACACTCCATGCCTATTTTGAAGATTTTGTTCTGCTATGTGAACAATATAGCCGCGGCCGAAGAGTTGTGTTGGACATCGCTTGCAACGATGGTACACAACTACACAAGTTCAAAGATAGGGGATGGAAAACCTATGGTGTTGACCCAGCCAAGAACCTTCACAAGTTGAGCGGTATAGAACACAATGTAGTATGCGATTACTGGAGTACAGAGATAGCAGAAAGTCTTCATGAAACATTTGATGCTATTGTAGCGCAGAACGTTTTTGCTCATACTAATGATATTCATGAATTTTTGAAAGCATGTGCGATAGTCACTGACGAGAAGAGTAATATATTTATACAGACGTCTCAAGCAGACATGATTGTTAATAATGAATTTGATACAATTTATCATGAACATTT
>Ga0114997_10000831_pt1 | contig 25715 bp, 24 predicted proteins | sample ArcticOcean_MG_C_2_FD_87045 | JGI IMG/M metagenome (GOLD analysis project Ga0114997, IMG submission 87045) | Marine microbial communities from western Arctic Ocean - ArcticOcean_MG_CB4_136 | ecosystem: Environmental > Aquatic > Marine > Oceanic | place: Arctic Ocean: Canada Basin | collected... | reverse complement strand
TTATATTTCAAGAATAAGAGAAGATAAAACACAAAAAAATTCTATTAATATGTGGGTAGTGTCAGATAATTTATTAAAAGGTGCGGCTTTGAACGCGGTTCAAATAGCTCAACTTTTATGTGAGAAGTATTTAAAATAATTTAATGAAAGATAATAAAAATCCAATTTCGCCTCATCTGCAAATTTACAGGTGGAATATTTCATCTTTGCTTTCAATAACTCATAGAATTGCAGGTGTTGTAAATCTATTGGCATTAATTTTAATGTTCTTATGGTTATTAACTTTCAGTCTTGGTGAAAGTAATTATGAATTATTTCTAGTAGTAATTAATAGTTTTGCTGGAAAATTTATCTTAATTGGGTTTTCTTGGTCAATGAGTTTTCATATATTTAGTGGTTTGAGACATTTAGCTTGGGACATGGGGTATGGATTTGAAATTAAAACTGCAAACATTTCTGGGGTCATTGTAATTATTTCTTCTTTAGCTATGACAACTATATTTTGGTTATTAGGAAGAGGTTTTATTTAATGAACGAAACAAGAAAATGGATTTTTCACCGAATAAGTGCTGTAATGGTAGCGCCACTATTTGTTTGGGTCTATTTTACATTAATTTTACTTTCAACAAAAAGTTACCAAGAAGCTATTTATTTTTTTGAACATTCAGTATTTAGAATTTTAATGACTGCTTTATTTTTTATTGGTTTTTTTCATGCTAAAATTAGTCTAAATGAGATTTTTGAAGATTATATTCATAACAAAAAAATCAAAGATGTCGCAAATATTTTAGCTTTAATATTGAGTATAACGATCCCAGTAATAACTTTAATTTTATTAATATAGAAAATTTAATGAGTGCTTATAAAATAATTGATCATGAATATGACGTTTTAGTAGTTGGTGCTGGAGGTGCAGGATTAAGGGCATCTGTAGGATTGAGCGAATCTGGTTTAAACACAGCTTGTATTTCTAAAGTTTTTCCTACCAGAAGTCATACCTCTGCTGCGCAAGGTGGAATATCTGCAGCACTTGGAAACGCAGGTGAAGATGATTGGCGTTGGCATATGTATGACACAGTCAAGGGTTCAGACTGGTTAGGTGATCAAGATTCAATAGAATATTTATGTAAAGAAGCACCTAGAGCTGTTATTGAATTGGAGCGTTATGGTGTTCCATTTAGCAGAACTGATGATGGAAAAATTTACCAGCGCGCTTTTGGAGGGATGACAAAAAACTATGGCAATTCTCCCGTTCAAAGAACTTGCGCAGCAGCAGACAGAACGGGTCATGCTATTTTACATACTTTGTACGGCCAGGCACTAAAACATAATACAAAGTTTTTTATAGAATATTTTGCTTTAGATTTAATAATGAAAGATGGTGAATGCAAAGGAGTTATCGCTTGGAATCTTAATGATGGAACAATACATAGGTTTAGATCTCATATTACTATTATAGCAACCGGAGGATATGGAAAAGTTTATTATTCAGCAACAGCTGCGCATACTTGCACAGGAGATGGTAATGGTATGGCATTGCGTGCTGGATTGCCTTTACAGGATATGGAATTCGTCCAGTTCCATCCAACAGGACTTTATGGAATTGGTTGTTTGATTTCTGAAGCAGTAAGAGGAGAAGGTGGATATCTATTGAATTCTGAAGGGGAACGTTTTATGGAAAAATATGCACCAAGTGCAAAAGATTTAGCTTCCAGAGATGTTGTGAGTAGATCAATTGCAATAGAAATAAATGAAGGAAGAGGTATTGGTGATCAAAAAGATCACGTGCATTTGCATATTAGTCATATAGATAAAAAAATAATTGAAGCTAGATTGCCAGGAATTTCTGAATCTGTTGAAACTTTTGTTGGAAGAGATGTAAGTAAAGAACCAATACCAGTTGTACCAACAGTTCATTATAATATGGGTGGTATACCCACCAATTATAAAACAGAGGTTTTAACAGTTAACGGCAAAGATAAAGTTGTGCCGGGTTTAATGGCTATAGGTGAAGCTGCATGTGTATCAGTTCATGGAGCAAATAGACTTGGATCTAATTCATTAATTGATCTAGTTGTATTTGGAAGATCAGCTGCACAAAGAGCCATAGAATTAGTAAAACCAAATACACCACATGAAAAAGTTTCACCAAGCGAAACTGAGAAGTGTCTTGACAGGTTTGATAGATTAAGAAATGGCGAAGGTGCAAACAAAACATCAGAGCTAAGATTATCAATGCAAAAAACAATGCAATCTAAATGTGCAGTTTTTAGAAATGAAAAAACTCTTAAAGAAGGTGTTGATGCAATTAAAAAACCATATGAAGGTATGGATTCGATATCTGTGAAAGACAAATCATTAATATTTAATACAGACTTGATGGAAACCCTAGAATTTGATAATCTTATTAGACAAGCAATAACAACTATAGAATCTGCTTACTCAAGAAAAGAGAGTAGAGGAGCTCATGCTAGAGAAGATTTTCCAAAACGTGATGATATTAATTTTATGAAACATACTTTAAGTTGGCATAATGGAAAAGAAGTTAAAATTGACTATAGACCAGTAACTTTATCTACTATGAGTAATGATGTTCAATCCTTTCCACCAAAAGAAAGAATTTATTGATGACACAATTTAGTCTTCCAGAAAATTCTAAAATTTTAAAAGGAAATTATTTTCAGGACACAACAGGATCCAAAAAAATAAAAAAAATTCATATTTATAGATGGGATCCAGATAAAAAAGAAAATCCTAAAATTGATACTTTTGAAGTTGATATAACAAAATGTGGAAATAAAGTACTGGACATTTTAAACAAAATTAAAAACGAAATAGATCCTTCCCTTACTTACAGACGATCATGCGCGCATGGAGTTTGTGGGTCATGTGCAATGAATGTTGACGGAGTGAACACACTTTCATGTATGAAATCTCATAAAGATATAAATGGAGATATTAATATTTACCCACTTCCACACTTAAAAGTAATAAAAGATTTAGTTGCAGATTTAAGTACATTATATCGTCAATATGAATCAATTGAACCTTGGCTTAAAATAAAAGATCAAAAACCTCAAGAAACTGAAATTAAGCAATCAAAAGAAAATAGAAAAAAACTTGATGGTTTGTACGAATGTATTATGTGTGCATGCTGCTCAACATCTTGCCCAAGCTATTGGTGGAATGGAGAAAAGTATTTGGGACCAGCTGTTTTACTACAGGCGTATCGCTGGATAATAGACAGTCGTGATGAAGAAAGAAAAGAGAGATTAAAAATTATTGCTGATAAACTTAAATTATATGGATGCCATACAATTATGAACTGTACTAATTCTTGCCCAAAAGGGCTAAATCCAGCAAAGGCAATAAGTTCTCTTAAGAAAATGCTTGCAACAAACTAGAAGCTTAATTAAACCATTTTATTAGGTTATGACAGAAATAAAACATTTTGTTGATGGTAAAATTTTTGAAGGCTCTTCAAAACGAGCTGGGAAAATATTTAATCCTGCTACTGGAGAAGAAACATCTAAAGTTAATTTAGCTTCAAAAGCTGATATAGATTTTGTGGTAGAAAAAGCTAAGAAGGCATTTAAAGGTTGGTCAAACAAACCTCCTGTTATTAGAGCTAGAGTTCTTTTTAAATTTAAAGAACTTATAGAAAAAAATTCTGATGAACTTACAAAGCTAATCGTTTCTGAGCATGGAAAAGTTTATGATGATGCTAAAGGATCATTAACTAGAGGATTAGAAGTTGTTGAATTTGCATGTGGTATACCGCAATTACTAAAAGGAGAATTTACAGAAAATGTAGGAACCGAAGTTGATAGTTGGTCTACCAGACAACCCCTTGGAGTTTGCGCTGGTATAACTCCATTCAATTTTCCAGCAATGGTACCGATGTGGATGTTTCCTTTAGCAATTGCTTGTGGAAATACTTTTATATTAAAGCCATCAGAAAAAGATCCTTCTTGTTCAGTTATGTTAGCTGAATTGTTTAAGGAAGCTGGATTACCAGATGGAGTTTTTAATGTTGTTAATGGTGATAAGGAAGCAGTTGATGCTCTTTTAACAAATAAAGATATAGCCGCTATAAGCTTTGTTGGATCAACCCCAATAGCAAAATATATATATGAAAATGCTGCAAAAAACGAAAAAAGAGTTCAGGCTTTGGGTGGAGCAAAAAATCACTGTGTTGTAATGCCTGACTGCGATCTTGATCAAGCTGTAAACGGTTTAATGGGAGCAGCTTACGGATCAGCGGGAGAAAGATGTATGGCACAGTCAGTTGCTGTTGCTGTTGGAAATATTGGAAATAAATTAGTGAATCAACTAAAGATAAAAGCTGAGGCACTTAAAGTTGGTCCTGGTTTAGATAAAAGTTCAGAAATGGGACCTTTGATTACAAAAGAACATTTAGAAAAAGTTAAAGGATATGTTGATCTTGGAATTAAAGAAGGAGCAAAACTTGTCGTTGATGGCAGAAATATTAATCTTCAAGGTTTTGAAAAAGGCTTCTATATAGGGGGATGCCTTTTTGATAATGTAAAACCTAGTATGAGAATCTATAAAGAAGAAATATTTGGGCCAGTACTTTCAATAGTAAGAGTAAAAGATTTCGAATCGGCTGTAAAATTAGTTAATGAACATGAGTTTGGCAATGGAACAAGTATTTATACTAGAGATGGAGATGTAGGGAGAACTTATGCTAATCAAATTCAAGTAGGGATGGTTGGTATTAATATTCCTATACCAGTCCCGATGGCTTTTCATAGTTTTGGTGGTTGGAAAAGATCTCTTTTTGGTGACCAACATATGCATGGACCAGAAGGGGTTAGATTTTATACTAAACTAAAAACAGTAACATCAAGATGGCCTTCTGGAGTAAGATCAAATCCAGAATTTACTATGCCAACAATGAAGTAACATTATGAAAAAAAAAATTTCTTTAATAGGTGCAGGACAAATTGGTGGCACCTTAGCCCATTTGATAAGTATAAAAGAGCTAGCAGACGTTGTTCTCTTTGACGTAGTGGAAGGTGTTGCAAAAGGTAAAGCATTAGATATTGCTCAATCGACTTCAGTTGATGGATATAGCATTAATATTATAGGAACTAACAATTATGAAGATACTAAAAACTCGGATGTAATTATAATTACAGCAGGTGTTCCAAGAAAACCAGGAATGACACGTGATGATTTACTAGAAACAAATTTAAAAATAATTAAGCAAGTGGCTGATGGAATAAAAAAAACATCACCTAATGCTTTCGTAATTTGTATTACAAATCCACTAGATGTTATTGTTATGGCTTTTCAAAAGTACTCTGGTTTACCAACAAATAAAGTTGTTGGTATGGCGGGAATTTTAGATTCATCAAGATTTAAATATTTTCTTTCACAAGAACTTAAAGTTCCAGTTAAAAGTATCAATAGTTTAGTGTTAGGTGGTCATGGTGACACAATGGTACCTATGCCTGATCATACTACAGTTGATGGAAAACCTTTGAGTCAATTAATTAAAAAAGAAAAGTTAGATTTAATAATAGAAAGAACACGCAAAGGAGGAGCAGAAATAGTAAAATTTTTGCAAAAAGGTTCAGCTTTTTATGCGCCAGCAGCGTCAGGAATCGAAATGGCTGATTCCTACATAAATAATCTAAAAAAAACCTTGCCATGTGCTGCTTACATAAATGGAGAGTATGGATTTAAAAATTTATATGCAGGAGTCCCCGTTATCATTGGTAACCAAGGTGTTGAAAAAGTAATTGAGATTAAATTAGAGCAAAGAGAAAAAAATAATTTTGAAAATTCTATTAAAGCCGTAAAAGAACTTTTTGAATCTGCGGTTAAAATTGATCCTAATCTAGGAAAATGAAATTTAATGATTGCAGAAGTAGCTTCTTATAAAAACAAACTGTTTGTATTTTTTTTATTTATATTTTCAATAATTATTAATCAATATTATGGAAGTCGTGGAGTATTTCCAATAGATAGTTTTCTTCATTTTGATAATGGATATAGATTATTAAATGGAGACAGCCCTTTTTCTGATTTCTGGACTGTTTCAGGACCCGCAGTAGACTACATACAAGCTGCTTTTTTTTATATTTTTGGTGTTAATTGGAATAGTTACGTTTTGCACGGTTCTTTAATTAATGCGCTAGTAACTATTTATACATTTTTTGTTTTACAGCAATTCAAACTTAAAGCTAATTTTTGTTTTTTGTACTCATTACTTTTTTGCATTTTAGCCTATCCATCAAGTGGAACCCCTTTTGTTGACCATCACTCTGCTTTTTTTTCATTATTAGCCGTTTATAGTTTCTTGCTAGCCATAAATAATAAGAAAAAAATACATTGGATATTAATTCCAATATTTTCTGGTCTAGCTTTTTTTTCAAAACAAGTCCCAGCTGCCTATATCATCTTAACAATAAGCCTCCTCTTATTGCTGTACTCTTATAAAAAAAAAACATTTATATATATAAATTATTGTTTACTAAGCTCAATTATTTTTATTTTTTTGGTTTTTATTTTTGGTAAAGCACAAAAGATAGAATTTTCTTCTTTTTTAAATCAATATATTTTTTATCCTCAAACCATTGGATTAGGAAGACTAGAAAACTTTCATTTTACTTTTCAGGGTATAGTTGCTCATTTTAAGTTTATTTATCTTGCTATTCTTCCTCTATTTTACGTCCATTATAAAAAAATTTTTAATGTAAAAAGTTATTTCAAGAGTGATGAAATTTATACTTTATTAATTTTGTCATTTTTAACCTTTTTTTATATTTTGCACCAGTTGTTGACAAAAAATCAGACTTTTATTTTTTTTTTAATTCCTCTTTTAACTGCATTTTCACATATCTCATTAAACAGTTTTAATTTAAAATCAAAAAAATTAGTTTATGCAATTATGATATTTCTTTGCATGTTCTCTGTCATAAAATATCATCTAAGATTTAATGAAAGCAGAAAGTTTCATGAGCTAGCAAATGTTAATTTTAAATTATCAGTAGGTGCCGAAATTATTGATAAAAAACTTGCTGGCCTAAATTGGATAACACCTGAATTTAACAACGATCCTAAGGAAGAAGTTAATACAATAAATGAAATAAAAAATCATCTAGAACGCGATAGAAGGAAAAAAATGCTCATAACAAATTACACATTTTTTTCTACCATCTTGGACGAAAATTTATTTTCTCCGAGCTGGGCTTTTACATCTAATGGAACTACTTACCCCCTTCCTGGAAACAAGTATTTTAAAAATTATAAGCAATTAATGATAAAAATAATAAAAAAGAATAAAATTCTAGTTATTTACATTGCTGGGACTTTAGAGGATAAGCATATTTATAATTATATTAACCAAAATTGCTTTAAAGAAAAATTTATATTAAAGAGTTTAAGAAGTTATGAAATAAAAGATTGTAAGGATTTTAGTAGTTAAACCTAATAAAATTTTATATTTAAGTATTTTTAATTATAAGGAATTAGTTTAATGGAAAACAAAAGAAGTAACGAGATAAAGAGATTAGAAGGTCCGCCAAAAATAGTAAAATTATTTTCTAATACAGAAATACAAGATATCTTGAACTTGTATCATTCTTTACCTGTTACAACTCATAATAAAAAACAAAATATAATAAAAAAAAGATGGTTACAAAATTATAATAAATCTTTAGATAATTTATATATTAATAAAATGGCTGAAGTATTAGATGAATTTCAAATGGATAACCTGAGCTCTGATAAAGGTGAAGATTTTTATGGCTTGTTTCATGAAAGCTTTTCACCTCTTAAATTGCATGTAGATTCTGGATTTCAAGACAAATCTACAATTTATAAACAAGTAGTTACTCCACTATCTCCAATAGGAGAAACAATTATTTTTAAAAATAGATGGTACGGAAAGTCTACATCTTTTACTATAGATACCAATGAACTGAATTTTGTGCCTAAGCCTGGGCAAAATTATAGATCTAGAGATCATCTTGGCACAATACAGTTTGATAAAAAAATGCATGAAAAATATTTGAAACATATAGATATTAATAATCTTAAAGGCTTAGAAGTTGAGCTAGTATATAAATGGAAAGTTGGAGAAACACTTATTATGGATAGAAGTCATATTCATTGTTCATCTTCCAATATTGTTAATAAAAAACTGGGGCTAACAACTTTTACTAAAAAAAAATAGAAAACTTAAAAAGTAGAATTTTTACAATAATTTATGAATATTCATGAATACCAAGCTAAAGATCTTTTAAAAGAGTTTGGTGCTCCTATTCCAAAAGGTGTTGCAATTTATGATGTTAATGAAATTTTAAAAAAAATTAAAGTCTTAGATACTAATAATTTAATAATAAAAGCACAAATTCATGCTGGTGGAAGAGGTAAAGCTGGAGGAATAAAGATAGTAAGTAATCAAGAGGATTTGCTTAAAGAAGCAGCACACATGTTTGGTAAAGTTTTAGTTACTAAACAAACAGGAACAAAAGGAAAAAAAATTAAAAAAATCTACATTGAAGAAGTCTCTAAAATTAAAAAAGAATTTTATTTATCATGTTTAGTTGATAGATCAAGTGCAAAAATTGCATTTATAAGTAGTACTGAAGGAGGAATGGATATTGAAAAAATTGCAAAAGAAAATCCTGAAAAAATTATTACAACAAAATTAGACTTAAAAGAAAAAATTTTGGATAGCGATATTTATAATATTATTAAAATTTTTAAATTAAATGTTAATCAAGAAAAACAAGCCTCAGCATTAGTTTGTTCAATCTACAATCTTTTGATTAAAAAAGATGCAAATCTAGTTGAAATAAATCCTTTAATAATAAATCAATCAGAAAATCTTTGTTGTTTAGATGCAAAGATTAGTTTTGATGATAATGCAATGTCTCGACAACCAGAAATATTAAAACTTAGAGATCTAAATGAAGAAGATAAAACCGAGGTAGAAGCACGTAAACATGATTTATCTTATATTAAACTTAATGGTTCAATTGGATGCATGGTTAATGGAGCTGGATTAGCAATGGCTACTATGGATATAATTAAGCTTTACGGTGAAGAACCAGCAAACTTCTTAGATGTTGGTGGTGGCGCATCAAAAGAAAAAGTTGTAGAAGCTTTTAAAATAATTTTATCTGATAAAAATGTTAAAGGAATTTTAATTAATATTTTTGGAGGAATTATGAGATGTGATATATTAGCAAAAGGTGTAGTAGAAGCAGCAAAGCAGACAAAATTAGAAGTTCCATTGGTTGTAAGGTTGGCAGGAACCAATTCTGAAGAAGGAAGAAAAATACTAGATGATTCAAATTTAAAAATCTTATCTGCAAAAGATTTAAATGAAGCAGCTAAAAAAATAGTTGAAGCAGTGAAATAATATGTCAGTATTAATTGATAAAAGTACAAGAGTAATCTGCCAAGGTTTTACAGGACACCATGGAACATTTCATTCAGAACAAGCTATAAAATATGGAACTAAATTAGTTGGTGGAGTAACTCCTAATAAAGGTGGACAAAATCATTTAGGTCTTCCAGTTTTTAATACTGTTGAGGAAGCAAAAAAAAAGACTGAGGCAAATGTTACTGTAATTTACGTACCAGCAAAATTTGCAGCATCTTCTATTATTGAGGCTATTGAATCAGAAATGGAATTAATTGTATGCATAACTGAAGGTATCCCAGTTTTAGACATGGTAAAAATAAAAAAAATTTTGGAAAATAGTAAAAGTAGATTAATTGGTCCAAACTGTCCTGGAATAATTACGCCTGAAGAATGTAAAATTGGCATCATGCCAGGTAATATCCACAAAAAAGGATCTGTAGGAATAGTATCTAGATCAGGGACACTAACATATGAAGCAGTTTCGCAAACTACCCAAATAGGTTTAGGACAGTCTACATGTATAGGAATAGGAGGAGATCCAATAAGTGGAACTAGTTTTATAGATTGTTTAGAGCTTTTTTTAGAAGACCCCAAAACCGAATCCATCCTAATGATAGGAGAGATTGGAGGTACATCAGAAGAAGAAGCGGCAGAATTTATTAAATCTTCAAAAATTAAAAAACCTATTGTTGGATTTATAGCTGGAATAACTGCTCCTCCTGGTAGAAGAATGGGCCATGCTGGGGCTATTATTTCAGGTGGAAAAGGAAATGCAAAAGATAAAATAGAAAAAATGAAATCATGCGGTATTTGCATAGCTGAGTCGCCAGCATTAATTGGCCAAACATTGCATGATAAACTTGAAAGATAATTTTTTAATTTTATAATAAACTAGAATTTATTTTAAAATTAATGGACTCAAATAAAAACAATAAAATTTTTGAAAAAACATCATTCTTGCAAGGCACTAACAGTCCTTTCATTGAAGAGCTTTATCTGCAGTACATAGAAAACCCTAAAAATGTTCCACAAAGTTGGGCCGAATTTTTTGATGGTCTCAACGAAAAACAAGAAATCATAAAAAAGGAAATTTTGGGACCCAGTTGGGCTCCTAAAAAAAAATATATAAAAACTGAATATGAAGAAGAAAAAAAAGATCCTATTGCAGGAAAATATAGATCAGATGAAAATTATGAAAAAGAAAAAGAACAGTCGGTAAAAGCTATTGCCTTAATCAGAGCTTATAGAATTAGAGGACATCTTATTGCAAAGCTGGATCCGCTTGAAATGATGGAAAGAAAATACCTTCATGAACTACACCCAGACGATCATGGTTTTAAAAAAGAAAATTATAATGAAAAAATTTATCTTAATGGATATTTAGATCGCTCGTATGCAACAATTCATGAAATATTAGCATTTCTTAAAAAAACTTACTGCTCAACTTTAGGTGTTGAATATATGCATATTTCTGACCCAATTGAAAAAACGTGGTTTAGAGAGAGAATGGAAAAAAAAGAAAATCAAATAAAATTTACAGAGAATGGTAAAAAATTTATTTTGAAAAAAATAATCCAGGCTGAAGCATTTGAAAAGTTTTTAGCTATCAAATTTGTCGGTACAAAAAGATTTGGGTTGGATGGTGCAGAATCGTTGATACCTGCACTAGAACAAATTATAAAGCGTGGTGGTCAGTTGGGAGTTAAAGAAGTTAAAATTGGAATGCCACACCGAGGAAGATTAAATGTTTTAGCTAATTTATTACAAAAATCCTATAAAAGAATTTTTAATGAATTTGCAGGTGAATTTAGTTCTGGCCCAACAGATTCTGCTGGTGATGTAAAATATCATCTTGGAGCCTCTTCTAATAGAGAATTTGATGGAAACCTAGTACATGTTAGCTTAACCGATAACCCCTCACATCTTGAAGCAGTAAATCCAGTAGTGCTAGGGCAATCGAGAGCAAAACAATTTTTTCATAAAGATAAAAAGCGTGAAAAAGTTATACCAGTTTTACTTCATGGGGACGCAGCTTTTGCAGGTCAAGGTGTTGTAGCAGAATGTTTCGCAATGAGTGGACTTCCAGGGCATAATATTGGAGGCACTATTCATATTATAATTAATAATCAAATAGGTTTTACGACAAACCCAAGGTTTGCAAGATCTTCTCCATACCCTTCAGATCTAGCAAAAATGGTTGAAGCTCCTATTTTACATTGTAACGGAGATGATCCAGAAGCAGTAGTCCACTGTGCAAGAATTGCTATTGAATTTAGACAAAAATTTAATAAAGACGTTGTTATAGATATAATTTGTTATCGAAGATTTGGTCACAACGAGGGAGACGAACCTTCTTTTACTCAACCATTAATGTATAAAAAAATTAAAAAACATCCTTCAACACTTAATGTTTATGGAAATAAACTTATAAAAGATGGAGTTATTACCAAAGAAAAATTTGATAAAATGAAAAAAGAATTTCAAGATCTTCTCGTCGAACAGTTTAAAAATGCAAAAAGTTATAAACCAAAATTAGAATGGTTTGAGGGAGTTTGGAGCAGATTTAAACCTGAAAAAGGTAAAGATAAGAGAGGAATTACGGGTGTATCTTTAGAAAAAATTAAAAGAATTGGTGAAAAAATTGTAAAAATTCCTGATGGTTTTTCTGCACATCCGACAATAAATAAAATTTTTGAAAATAAAAAAAAAATGTTTTTAAGTGGGAAAGGATTTGACTGGTCAACAGCAGAACAACTAGCTTTTGCTACGTTATTAGAGGAGGGATTTCCAGTAAGACTTTCTGGACAAGATTCTGGAAGAGGAACTTTTTCTCAAAGACATTCTGTACTTAGGGACCAAGCAAATAACAAATATTATACTCCTCTAAATAATATATCAAAAAAACAAAAACGTTTTGAGGTTATTGACAGCTTACTTTCTGAGTTAGCTGTGCTCGGCTTTGAACATGGATACGCTTTATCAGAACCAACAACATTAGTAGTTTGGGAAGCCCAATTTGGAGATTTTGTGAATGGCGCACAAGTTATAGTAGATCAATTTATTGCTTCTGGTGAAAGAAAATGGTCAAGAGCAAGTGGCTTAGTTATGTTGTTACCACATGGTTATGAAGGACAGGGGCCCGAACATTCTTCTGCACGACTAGAAAGATTTTTACAGCTGTGTGCACAAGAAAATATACAAGTTATGAATTGTACAACTCCTGCAAATTACTTTCATGCTCTACGAAGACAAATGCATAGAGAATTTCGTAAACCTCTTATAATAATGACACCAAAATCCTTATTAAGAAATAAAAAATGTGTTTCAAATATAGAAGATTTTACTAGAAAAAATTCATTTCATAGAGTGCTTGGTGATCATGCAGAAAGTAATGCTCATGACTTTATCAAACTTGAAAAAGACGCTAAAATAAAAAAAGTAATTATTTGTTCAGGAAAAATTTATTTTGATCTTTTGGAAGCGCGAGAGAAAATTAAAAATAAAAAAGTTTTTTTAATAAGAATAGAGCAATTATATCCATTTCCAGTAAAAACGTTAGCAAAAAAATTAAAAAGATTCAAAAAAAATTCAAAATTCTACTGGTGTCAGGAAGAGCCACAGAATATGGGCGCTTGGAATTCGGCGCGTAACTATATTGAGTGGTCATTAAATTACATAAAAGCTGAAAATAATAAGGTAGAATATATTGGAAGAAAGCCTGCGGCATCTCCAGCTACTGGGTATATAAAGAAACACCTTGCGCAACAAAAAGAAATAATAGAAAAGGTACTAAGCTAGATTATGACAGAACAAATTTTAGTTCCACCTTTAGGAGAATCTATAACAGAGGCCACTGTATCCAAGTGGTTAAAAAATGTTGGAGAAGAAGTTAATACAGATGAACCTATTGTTGAACTAGAAACAGATAAAGTGAATGTTGAAGTACCGTCTCCATCAAGTGGAACACTTACTTCAATTGAAGTAAATGAAGGGGACACAGTTGAGGTTGGATCTATACTTGGTGTTGTTAACAAAGGAAAATCAAATTTACCAAAATCTTCTAAAACAAGTTTAAAAGATCAAAATAAAGATTCGAATATTTCACCTAAAAAAAATATTTTAAAAAAAAATAAATTAGAAGAAGAAAATATACCCTTTGAGCTCATTGATGAACCCTTTGAGATTATCAATGACAATAAAGATGAAATAAAAGAAGATGATCAAGATAAAAAAATAGAAGAGAAACCCTTAAAGCTTGCTGATGATTATAAAAATAAAGATGATAATGAACCCTTAGTTTTAGATACTTTGGCAGAAGAAAATATAAATGAAATTGAAGAAAAGAAATATGTACCACCAAAGCGTAAACAAAATTTATCACCAGCTGTTCGAAAAATTGTTGAAGAAAATCAAATAGATATATCTGAGATTATCGGAAGTGGAAAAGATGGAAGATTAGCAAAAGGAGACCTTTTAAATCAAATGGGAAGCGCACCTCAACCCTCTAAACGTAAGGCAACACATGGCCCCGAGGAGCGTGTTCAAATGACTAGGTTGAGATCAACTATTGCGAAAAGATTAAAAGAATCACAAGATAATGCTGCTATGTTAACTACTTTTAACGAAGTAGATATGCATAACATTATGCAAATGAGAGAAGATTATCAAGATGACTTTGTTAAAAAATATTCTATCAAATTAGGATTTATGTCGTTTTTTGTCAAAGCAAGTATTGTTGCTTTAAAAAATTTTCCTGCTGTAAATGCTGAAGTGGAAGATAATCATATTATTTATAAAAATTATTATAATGTTTCTATTGCTATAGGAACAGAACGTGGTTTGGTTGTTCCTGTAATAAAAAAAGCTGACGAATTATCATTTGCAAATATAGAAAAAAATATCTCAGTATTATCTGAAAAAGCTCAAAGAGGAAAAATTACCATTAATGATCTTCAGGGTGGAACTTTTACAATAAGTAATGGAGGTATATATGGATCAATGCTCTCAACTCCAATTTTAAATCCTCCACAGACAGGTATTCTTGGTATGCATAATATTGTCGACAGACCAGTTGCTATAAATGGAGATATTATTATAAGACCAATAATGTATTTAGCTCTTTCTTATGATCACAGAATCATAGATGGAAAAGAAGCTGTGTCTTTTTTAAAAACAATAAAAGAATGCTTGGAAGAACCGCGTAGACTATTTTTAGATCTATAATAATGGAAAAAAACTTTGATGTAATTGTTATTGGAGGAGGCCCAGGAGGTTATGTATGTGCAATTAGATTAGCACAATTAGGTTTTAAAACAGCATGTGTCGAAGAAAGACAAACTCTAGGAGGTACGTGTTTGAATGTTGGTTGTATACCATCAAAAAGCCTACTTAACTTATCTGAAAATTATCATAAGGCAAAAAACGAATTTAATCATTTAGGGATTGAGACTGATAAAATCAAACTTAACCTTTCTCAAATGATGAATAATAAAAACAAATCAGTGTTAACTCTTACAAAAGGCGTGGAGTATTTAATTAAAAAAAATAAAATTGTTTATTTACAGGGGACCGGTTCAATAACATCAGAAAATACTGTTACGGTTGTGGACAGCTCCAAACAAAAAATTAATTACCAAACAAAAAATATAGTAATAAGCACTGGTTCTACCCACATCTCTTTAGCTGGAATAAAAATTGATGAACAAAACATTGTGTCTTCCACTGGAGCTTTATCGTTTGAAAAAGTTCCAAAAGATTTAATTATAATTGGTGGAGGCTATATTGGCTTAGAAATGGGATCTGTATGGAAAAGATTAGGCTCAAATGTAACAGTAATTGAATATTTAAGTCATATTATTCCTGGCATGGACAAAGATATTTCAAATGAGTTTCTGAAAATTCTAAAAAAACAAGGTATTAATTTTAAATTAAATACAAAAGTAACTGCTGTTAATAACTTAAAAGGTAAAGCGGTTGTTAATTTTGTAAACAACGAAACTAAAAAGGGAGAAAGAGTTGAAGTAGATAAAGTTCTAGTAGCAGTTGGAAGAAAACCTAATATAAAAAATTTAAATTTAGAAGAAATGAATATTAAAATAGATGATAATGGGAGAGTTAAAGTAGATAAAAATTTTAGAACATCAATTAAAAACATCTATGCTATTGGGGATGTTATAAAAGGCCCTATGCTGGCACATAAAGCAGAAGATGAAGGAATGGCAGCGGCTGAAATAATTGCTGGCCAGTCAGGCCATATAAACTACGATGCAATTCCTTCAGTAATTTATACTTCACCTGAGGTTGCCGCTGTTGGTAAGACGGAAGAACAGCTTAAAAAAGAAAATATTAGTTACAAAGTTGGTAAATTCCCATTTTTAGCAAATTCACGAGCTAAAGTTAATAATGAGACAGATGGATTTGTAAAAATAATTGCTGATGCAAAAACAGACAAAGTATTAGGAGCTCATATGGTGGGTCCACATGTTGGTACTATGATTGCCGAAATGGTACTTGCAATGGAATTTGGAGCTAGCGCTGAAGATATTGCAAGAACATGTCATGCACACCCCACATATGCTGAAGCAATAAAAGAAGCAGCGTTAGCAGTTGATAAAAGACCAATTCATTATTGAAAGATTTAATATTTTTTTGCTAAAATTATGATCAAAAAGGCAATGATTCTTGCAGCAGGCTTTGGCAAAAGACTCCATCCGCTGACTCTAAAATATCCTAAGCCATTATTAAAAATTGGAAATGAAACTTTACTTTTCAAAACCATTAAGCTTCTTACAAAACTAGGAATAGAGGAAGTAGTAATTAATGTACATTACTTAGGTGATCAAATTATTAATTATATAAATAACAATAAATTTAAAATTAAAACTACTTTAATTAATGAAAAAAGTAAAATACTGGACACGGGTGGAGGAGTATTAAATGCTATTAGTCATTTTTCAAATTTACCTTTTATAATTATTAATCCCGATACAATTTGGAGTATGAATTATGTAAAAGAGATAAAAAAAATGGAAAATTTTTTCTTTAATAATAATAAAATTAAATGCTCTTTGCTTGTTGTAAGAAAAGAAAAAAGTTTTGATAGATCATTAAAAACAGACTTCATTTTAAAAAATAATCTCATTAAAAGAACTCAAGATAAAAATAATTTTGAATATATTTATACTGGTTTACAAATTATAAAACCGGAAACATTTTCGAACATTGATAAAAAAGTTTTCTCTATCAATGAAACTTGGGATAAATTAATAGAAAATGGAGAATTATATGGATTCGAGAGTAGTGCTGACTTTATGCATGTAAGTACCTTAAAAATTTATCAAAGTTTAGAAAATTTTTTAAGTATTAGATAATATTTTTTTAGCCCTTTTTGCATCCAGATATTTATATTTCTTTAAGACTAAATCTTTATCAAAAACAACTAAAAGCGGGTTCCCAGTAGGTACTTCAAAATCCATAATTTTATTATTTGAGATATTAAAAATTTTTTTGCATAAAGCTCTTAATGAGTTTCCGTGAGCAGAAATTAAAATATTTTTATTTGATAATAGTAGTGGTTTTATTTTTTTTTCGTAGTATGGAACCACACGTTTAAAAGTACTTTCCAAAGATTCACTATTTGGAATTTTGTCGATAGGTATATCTGCATAAATACTATTTTTTGAAGGATGGTAAATGTTAGATGACTGCATTGGGGGAGGAGGCACATTAAAAGATCTTCGCCATATATTAACTGTTTTGTTTCCGTGTTTTTTAATCATTTCATCTTTGTTGAGTCCAGTTAAACTTCCATAATGTCTTTCATTTAATTCCCAAGCTTTATTAATTGCAACATTTGGATCATTTAAAACATTTAATATTATACTCAAAGTTTTAATTGCCCTTTTTTGTACTGACGTGAAGGATGTATTAAAATCAATTTTTAATTCTTTAATTAACTTTCCAGCTAATTCAGCTTCTTGTTTTCCTAAATCAGTCAAATCAATATCTGCCCAGCCAGTAAATCTTCTTTCTTTATTCCACAAGCTTTGACCGTGACGAACTAAAATTAAATTGCTCATTTGTTACAAAATATAATATAAATCATTATAACTATTATCTTTAATAATGTGATTAAATTTTTAAATTTTATTTTTTATTTATCCATACTATTTCTTATTATATTAAGCTTATTTCCAGGATCTTTATTAGGTTTATTATTATATGGAGATTTTAGTCAACAACCTGGCTCATTTAAAAATGCTTATATAACTATTAATAATCATTTTATTTATTATTTTTATGTATCTTTTCTAGGATTCTCTATCAATCAAAGTCAAACAAGATTTAATAAAATATTTTATAAATTATTTTTTTTATCAATAGTCCTTGAGTTTGCCCACTTTATATTACCTAACAGAGCATTCGAACTGACTGATTTAATTGCAAATATTTTAGGTGTACTACTTGCTTATTCTTTAGTAAAGATTTATCTACACTTTAAGAAACAATGAATAAATTTGATGAAAGAAAAAAAAGTTTTGAAAATAAATTTGCAAGAGATCAGGAATTGCAATTTAAAATAGCTGCTCGAAGTAATAAATATTTGTCAGAATGGGTAAGCTCTAAATTAGAAAAAGATGAAGACCAATCAAAAAAATACCTACAAGAGTTAATCAAGGCTGATATGGAAGAGGCGGGTAGTGAAGACGTATTCAGAAAAGTAAAGAAAGATTTTCAAACAGCTTCTATCAGTATTACTGATTCAGAAATTAGAAACCAAATGGAAAGCGCTCTTGCCCGTGCAAAAGAAAATTTTAAATAAAAATTTTTTTTATTTTTTTATTTTTTTATTTTTAGTTTCTTGTAGCTCTGTTCCAAAGAATACATCAAATGCTTGTAAAATATTTGGTGAAAATTACTTATGGTATAAACATGCAAAAAAAAGTTCTAGAGTTTATGGTGCGCCAGTTCATATAATTTTAGCATTTGTGAGCAAAGAATCTGGTTTTAATCGATGGGCGAAACCAAAAAGGAAAAAAATATTTAAAATAATTCCATACAAAAGGCCATCAAGTTCGTTTGGATATTCTCAGGCAGTAAAAAAAACATGGCAGCTGTATAAAACTGAAACTGATAATCCTTTAGCTTTACGTACCCGTTTCAGAGATAGCGTTATGTTCATAGGCTGGTATATGAAAAAAACTAATAAGATTAATAAAATTCCTCTTGATGACTCATATCGTCAATATTTAAATTACTATCTTGGATGGGGAAATTATGCAAAAAAAACTTACAAGACTGATAAAAATGCAATTCTGTATGCGAAGACTGTTCAAAAAAAATCTAAAATTTACAAAAATCAATTAACTGAATGTCGTGCAACCTTGGATAAAAGAAAGTATATTATTTTTTAAGTTCTTTGTTTAATTGAATATCTATAGCATCAATACGTTTGGTGTTTTTTGTAAGAAATACATACATTGCTGGAGTTATATAAAGTGTAAAAAATGTTGATATTAACATTCCTCCAAAAATAGTAGCTCCAACTGCTAATCTACTGCCTTCACCTGCTCCAGGACCTATATTGCCAATAAGCAAAGGAACCATTGCAATCATAGTTGATAAAGAAGTCATTATAATTGCTCGGAATCTTCTCTTACAAGCTTCCAAAGCTGCACTTTGAATATTTTCTCCCGCTCTTCTCAGTTGATTTGCCCAATCTACAATTAAAATTGAATTTTTTGTTGAAATTCCAATTAAAATTATCAATGCAATTTGTGAAAACATATTTATGCTTGAATTAAATAATAAAATAAAAACTATTCCTCCAAATACACTTAAAGGTACAGTCAACATGATTATAGCTGGGTGAATGAAACTATTAAAGTTTGCAGCCATAACTAAAAAGGCTGTTAGTAATGCTAAAGCAAATATAATAAATAATTCGTTACTAGTTTCTTTCAATTCTTCAGACTTTCCTTTCCATTCTATTCTTGCCTCAGGTATTGTTTTGCTCACTGTTTTTTCGAGATAATTAAGAGCATTAGATAGTGAATAATCACCAATTAATCTGGCGCTAATAGTAACCGCACGTTGTCTATTATATCTTGCCAAAATTTTTGCAGAACCCACTTCTTCAAATTCTACAAGATTAGCTAGAGATACTAATTTTCCTGATGTATCTGAACGAACAAAAATCTTACCCAAACTTTCACTTTTTTTTCTATTTTTAATATCTGATTGCAAAATTATTGGGTATTCTTTACCTAATTGGTTAAACTTCGTGACAGTTTTTCCTGAAAATAAAGTTTCTATAGTTTGACCAATTGATTGAATGGATACTCCAAGATCTTGGGCTTTATTTCTATTTATTATTAATTTAATTTCAGGCTTATTTTTTGAGTAATCGGACTCAATAGCTGCTAAATTTTTATTTTTTCTTAACTCATTCATTATTAGTTTTTGCCAATTTTCAAGTTGTTCATAACTTTTTCCGAGCAAAACCATTTGAACTGGTTTGTTATAACTACTAACTCTTATACTTTGAGGAGAAATAGGAAATGCTAAGGCTTGTGGCACAGTTACAATTTTTCCAATAGCTTTTCTCATAATTGTTAATGTGCTTTCACTTCTATCACTCCAATCATCAAGCAAGGCAATAATAATAAAACTGTTATAAGATTTACTTGCTCTTCCAAAGCCGGGGACTCTCATTATCATTCTTTTATAAGACTCTTCTTCACTTTTTACTAAAGGTGTAAGTCTTTTCTCTATTTCTTCTGCTTTATCAGATGTATATTGAAACGAACTACCTTCGTCAGTTTTCCCTATAACTAAGTAAACACCCCTATCCTCTTTTGGAAGCAGTTCTTTAGGTGCAAAAATAAATAAAATTACAGATATAAAAATAAGTGAGATCATGAAACCAATTATAATTTTACTTTTAGTTATCCAGTAACTTAAGGTTTCAGCATAAAATTCAGAAAATAATTTATAATATTTATCAAATTTCAAAACAATTTTTGTTTTTTTTGTATTTTTATTTAAAAACTTACTACCTAACATTGGTGAAAGAGTTAAGGCTACAAAAGAAGATACAACGATTGCAAAAGTTAAAGAAATTGCAGTTTCTTTAAAAAGTGTACCTGATATTCCTTCAATAAAAATTAGGGGTAAAAAAACAGCAACCAAAACTAAAGTGGTAGAAATAATTGCAAAAGTTATACTTTTTGAGCCTTTAAAAGCAGCAACTAAAGGAGTTTCTCCATTTTCAACTCTATGATAAATAGCATCAGTCATAATAACACTGTCATCAGTTATTATTCCAATTGCTAATATAAAACTTAAAAGCACAAAAATATTGATAGACAAATCAAATATCCAAAGTCCTAAAAAAGAACTAATCAAACTAACAGGCAGTGCAACCGCGGGGACTATAACAGCTTTTAAGTTACCTAAAAAAAGATAAATAATTATAACAACCAAAACGAATGCAATTAATAGCGTTTTATAAACTTCAGATATGGCAGCATTAATGTAGGTTGCCCTATCAAAAGAAACGTCTAACCTTAATCCTTCAGGCAGAGTTTTTTGGACTTCTCTTATTCTTTCTTTGACTTTTTTTGATAATTCGACCGTAGAGGCTCCAGATTTTGCATATATCCCAATTCCCACAACCTTATCATTAGATTCTCCAACTTTACTTATTGATTTAAAAAGAGTTTTTTCTGATACGGGGCCATACTTTACTTCGGCAATATCTCCTAAATGTATAATGCTATTTTTATTTTTTTTAACTGGCAACTGTTTTATTGAAGACAAATCTTTGTATGCTTTATCAAGATTTATTGTTAAATCAATATTAGCTGCTTCTAGACTGCCTGCTGGCAAGCTAATATTTTCTTTTCTTAATGATTGTTCAACTTCTTGAACTGTAAGATCATTTGCTACTAACTTAATCGGATCAATATAAACTCTTACACTTAATTCCCTAAGTCCACCTACAAGAATTCTCCCAACCCCCTTTACATTAGAAAAGCTATCAACCAAGTATCTTCTAGTGTAATCCCCTATTTCTAAATCAGTCCAGGTAGAACTTGAAACACTAAGCCACATACTAGTTGTAAAACCAGCACTTTGTTTTAGTATCTCTGGAGGTCTTGAATCCTCAGGCAAATTATCAGAGACTCTCGATACTCTATCTCTTATATCGTTTGCGGCAGCGTCTAAATTTATGTTAGTTTCAAATTCAATTTTTATTGTACTTCTTCCATTTTCTGATGTTGAATCTATATTTTTTATACCTTCTGCTCCTCCAATGACATCTTCTATAATCTCAGTAATTTCACTAGATATAACCTCTGCACTTGCACCTTGATAATCAACTTGAATTTGCACCACAGGAGGCTGGAGACCTGAAGGCAACTCTCTAACAGGCAATTTAGAAAAAACAAATAAACCAAAAACAACAAGTATCATTGAAAAAACTGCTGCAACCACTGGTCTCTTAATACTAAGTTCGGTTATGTACATGATTATTTTTATTACTGTGATTTAATAATAGGTTTTATTTTCATACCCGGCCTAACTTTTGTCAAACCTTCAGCTATTATTTTGTCTCCTTCAACTAAACCATCTAAAATTTCAAGATTACCTTGATTTCTAACTCCAGTTTTTACTTCCACTTTCTTAAGCATATTATTTTCTATTATTTTATAAATAAATTTTTTACTTCCTTCATACATGACACTTGTATCAGGAACGCTTAATGCATTTTTATCATTATATAATATTTTAATTTCTAAAAGTGATCCTGGGATTATTTCAAAATTTTCATTTTGAATTTGTGCTCTTGCTAAGATACTTCTTGTTTGAGCATCTACACGTGATGCCACTGACTGTATAATACCATCGTACATTTTGTTTTTGTATGCTGAAAATTTGGCTTTTAGTTTAAGGTCTTTTTTTAGTATTGCAGCATAAACTTCAGGTATCTTTAAATCACATAATACTTTTCTGGAATCATCTAGGGTTAAAATGATTGTGTTTTCAGAACCTAAGCTACTACCACTAATACCTCTCTTGCCCAAGATTCCTGCAAAAGGTGCAGTAATACTTTTGTCAGCTAGTTTAGCAATAACATCACTCTTTTTAACTCTTACATTAAATTTTATTGGTTCCAACAATTCATTTTTTTTAATTTTGTACGATATTGTTTTACTACTTAAAGAGGTACAATAACTTTCTAGAGTTTGGTTAAAATTTTTACTTGAAACAATTTCAACGATTACACCTGGTGGAGGACGTTTAGAAAATTTTTTCTTAAAGTACAGTCCGACCGAATAACGCCCAACTACAACTAGAGCAATAACAATAAAAAAAATTACAATTCCAATGGTTATTTTTTTTGATCTTTTCATTTATTTTTTCCCGTACTCAGTCCAACTACCAATATACATTTTGGTCATATAATCATCATTTACTATAGAATATGCAAGAGCTAGACTTGCCGCTGAGACCGAACTTCCACAACTCATAACTATTTTATTGTTATTAATTCCTTTTAAATTGAATATGTTTTTTAATTTTTTTTTATTTAAAAACGTATTATCTTTTATATTTATCAGTTCGCTTAAAGGTAAAGATTTGGATCCTTCAATAGAGCCGCTCTTAATGCCTGGTCTTGGTTCGGGTTTCAGTCCTAAAAATCTATTTTTACTTCTGGCGTCCAATACAGTAAATTCCTTTTTTTTTATATTTTCTTCAATTTGTGATTTTACTTTAACCATATTATAATTTTCTCTAGCTTTATATTTGCAAGGAATTATTTTAGTTTTTAAGCTTGTAACATTTTTATTTTCTAATTTCCATTTTTTCATTCCTCCATCTAATATTGAAACTAATCTTGGGTCATGTCCAAAATAAATAAATTGAAACCACGCTCGACAACTTGAAATTAAATCACTATAACAATAAATAATAATTCTATCAGTATTTAAGATGCCCAGTTCTGAAACAGACTTTTCATGACTTGTGATTATAGGCAGGAAATGATTATGTGCTAAATTTTTTCCCTGGTTAGAATTTTTATCTAAGTCAAAAAAAACTGCATTTTTTATATGCTCGTTATTATATTCTTCAATTGCATTTCTATTTTTAACTAAATGCCAAGAAGCATCAATAATTTTAACTTTATTTAAATTATCATTAAGCCAATCTGTTGAAACTAAAGTCATCTTTTATTTCGTTTTTCAAGATATTTTTGATGGTATTCTTCTGCTTTACAATAATTTTTTTCTTTTCTAATTGTCGTAACCACCTTTCCTTTAAGCTCCTTGTTGACCTCGTCTAATACTTTTTGAGCAGATATTTTTTCTTCTTCAGTGGTATAAAAAATTTCTGAGCGATATTGATGTCCAACATTTGGGCCTTGGCGATTAAGAGTAGTTGGATCATGGATTCTAAAAAAAAATCTAGTTATATCTTCATAGGAAATTATTTTAGGATCAAATGTAACTTTAACAACTTCTATATGTTCAGTATTTCCGTCACAAACCTGTTCATAACTTACTTTTAGATTTTTTCCACCACAATAACCGCATTCAGTAGAAATAATGCCAGCTATTCCTTGGTATTCAGTCTCATCCCAAAAGCAACCAATTCCACCTATAAATATTTGCATAATGTTTTATAATTTAGTGGTAAATATAAATCAATTTATCAAAATGATCAAAAACCAAAACCATCTTGGCGCCCTTTGCATGATATTGAGCGTTTTATTTTTTTCTTTTATGGACTGCTTAATTAAGATAACCGCAAGTGACTTTGCTGTTGGACAAGTTATGTTTAGTAGAGCTTTATTTGGGCTAATTCCAATATTTTTTTTAATACCTAAAAATCGATTTAAAGACTTTTATAAAACAAAACATATAAGTCTCCATTTTCATCGAAGTTTTTGGGGTTCTATTGCCATGTACGCTATTTTTGTAGGAATTAGGAACTTAGGACTTGCAGAGGTGACATCACTGGCATTTTCTGGGCCAATCTGGGTAGTTATATTTTCTATTCTTTTTTTAGGAGAAAAAATAAAAGCTAAGCGATGGATTGCGGTCGGGCTAGGATTTTTTGGAGTTCTTGTGATTTCAAAACCTGGATTTGATAACTTAAATTTTTATTATATATACCCAGTAATATTTACTTTGGGTTTTGCAAGTGTTTCAATTTTTATAAGAAAATTAACTTTAGTGGATGAACCAATTTATTTAATTGCTTTTTATTTTTCAATTTGTTCAGGAACTATGGGGCTTTTAACTTTACCATTTGGTGGATGGATTTTCCCATCAATATATGAATTAAGTTTATTAATTTTAATAGGTCTTTTTGGAAGTGTAGCTAACTTGCTTTTAACTCAGAGTTACAAATTAGCTGAAGTTTCTTTAACAACGCCTTTAAAATATTTATCCCTAGTTTTTGCTATTATTTTTGGATTTTATTTTTTTAATGAAAAACCAACTATTTACACATTATCAGGCGCAGGTTTAATTGTTATTTCATCTGCAATAATTTTTATTAGAGAACACCAATTAAAAAAACCTATTACACTTCCTAGACAACAATGAGAAAACCCCCTGCATACTGGTATAAAGCAAAAAAAATATTATCTAGAAGAGACCCGGTGTTAAGAAAAATAATAAAAAAGTATAACAAAGGTTTTTTAGCTACTAAAAATAAACCCTTTTTTTCGTTATGCCGCACAATTATAGGGCAACAAATAAGCACTAAAGCTGCAGATTCAATTTGGTTAAAATTTGAAGCAAAGTGTAAAAAAAAAATAAACCCAAAAACTGTATTAAAATTGTCCACTCCTGCTTTAAAAAGTGTAGGTTTATCACGTCAAAAAGTTTCTTACTTAAAAAATATTGCAAAAAATTTTAATAATAAATATTTCGATATTAAAAAACTTAAAAAAATGAATGATAATGATGCCATAAATTACATAACACAATTAAAAGGTTTGGGGGTATGGAGTGCTCAAATGTTTTTAATGTTTAATTTAAATAGATCAGATATGTACCCAACAGGTGATATAGGATTGCTAAGGGCTTTATCGCTAAATTACAAAACATCATACCCACCAAGTAAAAGATTTTTAGATAAAATTTCTAATCTTCATTTAGGTTATAGAACTGTTTTAACTTGGTATATGTGGAGATCAATAGATCCTGTTGATGTTGAATATTAAAGAAATTTAATTTTTAATATGTTTAAACGCAAACTAGCAATTTGTATTACTTGTTTAATTGACTCATCA
>Ga0114997_10000830_pt1 | contig 25721 bp, 11 predicted proteins | sample ArcticOcean_MG_C_2_FD_87045 | JGI IMG/M metagenome (GOLD analysis project Ga0114997, IMG submission 87045) | Marine microbial communities from western Arctic Ocean - ArcticOcean_MG_CB4_136 | ecosystem: Environmental > Aquatic > Marine > Oceanic | place: Arctic Ocean: Canada Basin | collected... | reverse complement strand
CTGAATTCCAACTAACTGACCAATTACCCGGATTCGGATTAGTTGTGTAAGTCAATGAAGTCTGATTCATCGCCTCACTGAAAGTAATTACAATACTGGATGTAGTGGAAATACCAGTTGATTCATTGTTTGGTGACGAACCACTGATGTAAGGGCTAATTATATCAGCTGATGTAAAACTCCACGGATTGGAAACTGAACCAGAAACTAATTGATTACCAGCAGTATCCTTGGCTCCTGTAACCTGTACAACATAGGTAGTGCTACTCGCAAAGTCATCGTGAGATATAGTAACTTCAGTGTATCCTGAATTCCAGGTGACAGTTTGGTTGGTTAAGGACGGTGATATAGTATAAGTGAAATTAGAAGTTGAAATCTGCTCGCTAAAGGTAATTATTATATTCTGATTAATCAAAACATCATTACTAGAATTAGCAGGTGTTGTAGAGGTAACGGTAGGTGCAGTGAAATCACCGGTCGTAAAAGTTAGAACGAAAGTGGAAGCCATATCATTCCCGGACTTGTCCTCGGCCTGAGTTATCTTGAAAGTGTAAGTCGTTTGCTCACTAAAATCTGAATGAGTGAAAGTAGCGACCGTATGGGCGTTATTCCAACTGAGAACCCAACCGCCAGGATTTGGGCTTGAAGAATAACTCAGAGAACTAACATTCATTGGTTCACTAAAGGTGATTACTATGCTTTCGTCTAAATCAATCGAACTACTGTTGTTAGACGGAGATACCGAAGATATGACTGGTGATGTGACGTCAGCAGTTATGAAACTCCAAGGATTAGGAATCGAACCGGAGCTCATTTGGTTTCCTGCAATGTCCTTTGCACCAGTTACCTGTACCGTGTAGGTTGTCTCACTGTTGAAATTATCGTGTGATATCGAAACTACAGTATTGGCAGAATTCCAACTGACACTGGCATTACTAAGCGACGGTGAGACAGTATAGCTGAAAGTATCTGTGTCTATCTCTTCGTTAAAAGTAATGTGAATATCCTGTGAAAGACTAATGCCTTGAGAATCATTTGAGGGGGTTGTAATACTAATCTTAGGTGCAGTGAAGTCACCCGTCGTAAATACAAATGGCATTGGAATACTAGATGAGGTAAGACTATTCTCAGAAAGATCCTTGCCTCCAGTAATATTGAATGCATAGGTAGTTTCCTCATCGAAATCGTCATGAGTGTAAGTTGCTACGTTATTGCCACTGTTCCAAGAGACTGACCAGCCTCCAGGGTTAGGAGAACTACTGAAGGTCACTGTAGATGTATCCATAGCCTCATTGAAAGTGATTACTACCTCGGTATCAAGATCAAGTGAGGTTGTACCATTGGAGGGGCTGGTCAATGTTACGTACGGAAATGAAACATCGACAGTCTCGAAAGTAAAAGGATTGGAGACATCACTGGGATTAAGGTCATTTCCGGCAGTATCCTCAGCCCCTGTAACTTGGAAAGTGTAATCTGTTTCTCCATCAAAATCATCGTGACTCAAAGTGGCCATCTTGTCGTTGTTTGACCATGTTGTGCTCCATCCTCCTGGATTAGGACTGATGGAATAGGTGAAGGAATCTGTATCTATCTCTTCATTGAAATTAATGACTATATTGGATGCAATACTGATATTGACCGCACCATCAGTTGGATAAGTCGAAGTTATCTCAGGACCAACTATATCCTTTGATTGGAAACTAAATGGATTAGAAACGCTACCTGAAGTAAGTGAAAGGCCTGCAATATCCTTGGCTTCTTCAATCTCAAATTCGTAATCGGTCTTGCTTGCAAATGGGTCATGAGTGAAAATAGCTACCTTGTCACCATTGCTCCAGGAAACCGTCCAGTTGCCCGGGTCCGGCGAACATGAATATTCCAAAGTATCAGTGTCAATTTCTTCATTGAATGTTATCTTGATGGTCGCAGTAATAGCAACCCCAGTGGAATCATCTACTGGCACCGTAGAAACAATGTAAGGACTTTCAACATCTACTGTCGTAAATGAGAATTGGTAAGGCGAATTTACCCAATTTTCTTCGAAATCTTTAGCACTTGTACTAACAGTTACTGTATACAATGTTCGAGAAGATAAATCTTCATCAGCTTCAAATGATAAAGTTGTATTACCATTACTCCATGAAAACTCTTCTAAATCAATATCGCCTGTGATGGATATTGCATCCTCTGTTGCTGTGGTGTTCATTTCCTTACTGAAGGAAATAGTAAAACTTGTGTCCAATGCCACATTTGTAGCATCCTTAGCTGGTGTTGTCCAATTGACACGAGGTGCATCATTATTTTGATAATTCATGTAAGGGTGCCAATCACGACTACCGCCTCCAGCAAGAACATATGGATCTTCCCCAAAACCGTCACCATCATCATCATCACCTGAATAATCTGACCAATAATTGCCCTCAGAACCATCATCCCATTCATTGTCGGCATCAGAATCATCATATGCTGTCAAAAAATTGTCCATAAAATTATTATGATGGAAGCTTCCGCCAGAAGTACCAGTCACATGAAGTCCTGCCAAAGTAGTATTCGACAAGCTATTACGGGAAATTATACTATTATTAGAGGTGTCAACCCTTATTCCATAATATCCATTACAATCTATATCATTATTCTGGATAATATTATCTTCAGATTCACCGTAAAGACCAATTCCTGCATGAGAATTCTGTTCTATAGTGTTGTATCTAAGTAGATTATTTTCACCTCCATTGATATACACTCCAAATCCAGACGTAGACTGACTAGGTGCGAAGCATTCAGGATTACCTGAACCACCAAGAGAATTACTGGTAACAGTTACCTGTACTGTTGACCATGGGCTCCAGGCTCCATTTTCATCTAGAACACGAGAACTCAACGTATGATTGCCCAAACTAAGAATCGTACTTAATTCTATAGTGCTTGAAGACCCTGATGAAATTACTCCATCTTTGTCTGATACAATTTCAGTTTGTACTACCGAATCCGAACTTAGATAATTGGCATTTGCTGAAAAATGAGGCCATTGGTCTGTATTATTATGTAGCAAGAGGTCGCTTGAATCCCTAACTACTTCTGAAATTCTAAACTCATCAATCTTACCCGGAAAAATACTGTAATGTCTACTTGCCTCTATAGATTGCCCTTGCTGAGAGGTTCCACCTATTGCACTCGCATAACTGCCTGTATTAAGAGAACCATCAATTTCATTAGTTCCGATTATTTGACCATCAAGATATAATTCAATCTTATCGCTTTGCTTGTAAGTAACTGCAACATGATGCCATTCTTTTATTCCTACCGTCTTGTTCCCATATATCTTATGCCAACTACCATCTATTTTGTAAGAAATTACAACCGTACTATTATTCCTGCAGAAAGATATTTCCAAAGCCCCCTCTTGTGACCCACCATATAATGTCGCCATGCAAGGGTCCGTTAGATAGTAATTAGAAACATTTTGATAATTAAAATCCTCAATTAAAAACCAAGATTCAATTGTTAATTCAGAAGGTGGCGTGTTATCTGTCAAGTCTTCAAAAAGAAGAATATTACTACCCTCATACAAATCAATCGCATTCGAACTGACACCTAGGCTCTGCTCAGGTGTGGCCAAGTCATGGTAGTCATAGCCAAATGCGGATGATACGTATTGAGCCCAACCTGAGCCTGTGTACCAATAAGAATAAAGTTCAGCATATACTTCAGAATCATGTACACTGAATGCACGGTATCTTTCTTTCGTATCACCACAACATCCATCGGGATACTCCTCAAGAGTTATGGTCTTATCAAAATCCCAATATGCCAAAACATCATTTGTCCAATTATCTGATGGCGATATTTCAAAACCTCTCTCAAAAGATGAGGGTAACGAGAACATCGTAGAAACTGGAGGAGTATTGTAATTAACAAAAAGATTTTGATGGTCAGGTGTTGTCCAGTTACCATTTGCTAATTTCCCTCTAAACGTAATCCTGTGATCTCCAGAAGTTAACTCAATATCATTGAGTATAAGGGTGGATTCATTCCCAAGTTTTCCATCAATGGATGAATTCCATTCAAATTCAGAATATTGCTGGGACGAATTGTAGCGACCAAAAAGCATTTCAAAACCAGGTGTATTGAAAAGAAAATCTGACGGAAGTAGTTCAACATTAGAAATTCTTATTGAATCCAATACTCCCTTGAACGGACTAAATTCTCCATTATCTCCATTATCTCCAAAACCCCACTCACCAGCTCCAATTTTCCAATAGCTCCAATACGCGTCGCAACACGATATGTCATTCCTAGAATCAACCAAATCACCATCTGCATAAAGGGTAATACGATCTCCACTACCTACATTGGCCCCCTCACTGATTATGACTGCCACATGGTGCCAAAAACCATCGTTAAATGATTCTTCACTCAAGATTTTAGGGAAATCGTTGGAGCTACTATCATGATTCTGGAATCGAAATCCTAATTGTCCTCCCTTAGTTATTATTATTTCCAAATCATGTTGATCTGCCGTTCCACAATTATTTTGTGTAGGGTTTTTACAAAGTCCAATTAAAGTCTGATTTTGGGTCGCTTCAGTTCTGAAAAATAATTCATAAGTGCTTGTTTCATAATCATTAGTATCGAGGCCATTCGACGCAATATTATGGGTGTACAAATAATCGTCTACTCCATCAAATTCAATGCCCGTACCACTAATGCCTGAAACCCATTTTGGACCATTTTTAAGTTCAAGCTCCAACATGCGAAAGACTTCACCATCGGAACCCTGATTCTTTGTGTTAAATGCGTCATCGCCTGCCTTTGTTCCTGAACCTTCATCAAAACTCCAAAATGCATAAGTATTCTTTGTGACTGGAGAAACAGTGGAACTGTCTATCTCATAGTCTATTTTCTCAATATTGAATTCGGATATCTCTGTCTGAAAATCACCTGAATAAATCCGCAAATAATCAATTGCTTCATCGCTCCATGAACCGTCATCGTATTGCACGGCGAACGTGATTTTGTGGAACCCCTGAGACAGTGAAGAAGTATTCAACATCACGTCCTTAGCACTACCTATTCGGCCATCAATAGAAGAATTCCAGTAGTAGGCATCTATGTCGTCCGAGCCAGTTACTGAGCCGTTCAGTACAACAACGTCCGTTCTGGAGAAATTTTCCATCAGGACATTGTGTCCTTCCACAATCATCGGTTGGTCTATTTTCCCTTCAAAGAAATGTGAGTAATGCCCTGATGCACTAAGTCCCACACGCAGTTTACTGCTTCCAGTAGTATCTGGACTTCCATTCGAATTAAGAGAGGCTGTAGCTACTATCTCACCATCGAGGTAAAGTTTTGCAGTATCTTCTTCATCGCTTATGTAAATTGCTGCATGGTACCACTGCCCTTCCTCAATTGTACCCATATTTGAGCCTAATGAATATGAATATACGTACTCGTTGAAGCGCAACCTTATGTAGCTCTGAAGTTCAGCCTCACCCTCGCCATCAGGTTTTATACGGAGGTAAAAATTGGAATCTATATTATCCTCCATCAAATAACCCTCATTATTTGAAGAGGGTAATGAGTCTACATAGAACCAAAGTTGAGCCGTGAAATTATGAAGTCCATCATCTTCTATTAGTTCAGGCATTATGACATAAGGAATTCGGTCCAAAGAATAATCAAAAAGGATGGCATTGTCAAATTTACCATCTGTCCAGGATATATCATCATCTCCCTCCAAACTACCATGCTTGGCATTTCCTGATAAATCATAGGCGGTGGATCCTTCTCCCTCATCAAAATTCCAGATACCGTAGAAATCATAGTTGGAGATGTTGGTATTGTACTGGTGTGTTGTCTCTTCAATATTGTCAATCTTGACTTTGTACGAGACCTTCACGTAAGAAATCGCAGGACTTGTCCATGAACCTTGTGAATCTTTAACGTAGAAATAAATTGTATGATGGCCTGCACTTAAATTATCTGAAGATATTGTCAAGAGCTTTTCATTACCTATGGTTCCATCTATTGATGAATTCCATCTAAATGCAGTAGCGTCGCTTAGTGTTGTGGTCCCATTGAACGTTACATTGGTTCCATGTACTACATCATGAGAAGATATTGAATTTATCTGAGCCACTGGGATTGCTACAGAAGTATCGCCTTGTGGACCGTTGTTACTTATGATAGAGTTTGTTATTTCGTTATCCTCACACTCATTCAAATAAAATCCATACTGAAAATTATTGATTACTGTCAGGTTGTCGAATTTATTGCCATTACATTGATTTTGTGCATTACCGTTTGAATTCTGTTTCTTATCCAGATAGATGCCTATTTGATTACCTGAAATTGTACTATTTCTAACTGTATTGTCGTTAATCTTGGTTCGATAATCTGTTGACGAAGCATAAAAATAAATTCCATAATCATGACCGCTTATCGTATTTCCATCGATTATAGTATTCTTTACCCATGACTCTGTACCTGCTGTAAGATAAATTCCACTAGCTCCATTATTCTTAATTACATTTGATATAATTTGATTGTTATCGGCTTTACCGCCTTGGTCACTTGCATCTATCTTAATTCCATTGCCTGTATTGTAATAAATTGTATTTTGTTTGATTATATTATTTTTTACATATCCGTGGTAATGCCCTCTCAACCAGATACCATGTCCAGAATTATTAGATATTTCATTGTATGATATTTCGTTACTATCAACGTGGTTGTTACAACATTCGTCACCCAACATGTGAATCCCTGTTTTACTATTGAAACTAACTGTAGAATTCAAAACTTTATTGTTTTTCATATAATGTCCACGATCTTCAGTAGTATGCATATAAATTCCAAAATCTGAATTGTGTGTGATTGTTAGATTTTCAAATACGTTATTAGTAATCAGGTCATCGTCATCGCAACCACTATCACATGCATCTGTATTAACTTCTACGAAAATTCCATCCTCTCCGTTGTATGTAACTATTGTATCTTCTATCCTGCTAGCAGTCAATCTATCGTAAAAATAAAGCCCCTTATCATCATTATGTGATATATCCGAATTTAGAAGTTTTAAATTGTAAACTTGAGATTCAGAATAGATTCCACTCTTAGTATTCTCCTGTGAGACAACTTGATTGAATGTGTTATTCTTACTACCCATTAAATCAATCCCATGCCCGGTTGAAGACTTCACAGTAACATTGTAGAAATTGTTCTCCTGAGAAGTTGAACCTCCCATATTTATCCCACTGTAAGTTCCACTTGTACCGCTACTCTGTACCAGAGTATTGTTTACGAAATTATATCCAGATCCACTGAGGTGCAATCCTTCTTTTTCATTACTGAGAAGAGTACAATTATCTATGGTTGTATGATTGGATTTTGAATAAAACAAAATACCAATACCTTCATTATCGGATATATTAGAATTAGAAATTGTAGTGTATTTGGAAGAGTTAAGATTTATTCCAAAATAATTATTGCCTGTAATTAATGCATTTTCAATAATCGTATTTTCTGATTGGTAAACGGTAATTCCATATCTGTCACTATCTTTTACAGTAATATCTTTCAAATTATTACCATCACTGTTTGTTATGTAAATACCATCAATCTCACTATCTGTAATAGTTGTATTAGTTACTGTATTATTAGTACCATAATAAGTCATGAAAACACCGTAACTGGCGTACTCGATATTCGAATGTTCAATATTATTGCCTTCTGTACGCAATCTTATAGTATACCAATCTCCTTTTTGTGGAGAAGAATTGTTTGAGGTAAATGTAATTTTATCATTTGCAGTACCATTTGCATAAAACAAGCCATCAACAACTATTTTTTTATCATTGTTGAATTTAACGGTTACACCTGGATCTATCTTAAGAATAACATCTTCAAGAACATGAATGTCACTGGTAACAACATATGGACTTCCATCGTCATCCCAGGTAGTATCCTCATCTATATCCCCGCCAACGTATGTTGCTGCTGAAACTGTTGGAGAAATGATTAAGAGAATTGATAGGAAACCGGTGAAAGATAATGAAAAAACTAAGTATGCTGAAATGATTCTTTTTAGGCTCGTAGAAAATAAAAGAGAATTAGAGCCCATAATGACTTAATATCTGCATATATTTACCGTTTATCATTAAATAATGACCAAATCCAACAATAATATTTAGTGGATGATAATTAACTATGAGTATCATGGACACAATCAGAATAGGTTTGCATTTCGCACTTTCTCTGTTTATCCTGACCTTGTTATCATCTAAAGTCACAGCAATAGAGCCAATCTGGACCGATAATGAAGATTCTACAATATATAGCAGTGACCTCTCTGATGACGGTAAGATTTCGGTTATTGGCCAACTGGATTATGATGTGAATATCTATGCTAATTCTAGTATAGAAAAAGAACGGAGGTTAGCTGATACACCCGTTTATGAAACTGATGGCACGGATCTAAAGATGGTAGCTATTTCTGGAAATGGGAAAATAATAGGTGTTGCAGGTGAAACTCTCCAGATATATCATAATAATTCAGAGAATCAGATCTGGGAATTTGATTCCGGTGACGTTGTTTATTCAATAAGTATTAATTATGATGGAGATGTAATTGTAACCGGCAATGATGCTGGAAAAATTCAACTTTTCAACTCAACAGGCGGAGAACCTCTTTGGACCTATAATTCTGGTGGAAGAATAAACGCCATTGCCGTCTCGGATGATGGAGAATATATTATCGCAGGCAGAAACAGTGGGAACTTGTATTTCTTCCATAGAAGTAGTAATTCTCCTCTTTGGAGCTATAATGATGGTGGAGGCATAAGCTCAGTAGGAATATCTACGGACGGAAGCAAAATCGTAGTAACAAATACAAATAAAAAACTGTACTCCTTTAACAAGAACAGTAACACGCCAAACTGGATTTATGAAGCTGGAGAACAATTGGATTCCGTAGCTATTTCAAGCAATGGAGAACATATTGTATCTGGTGGAGGGGACAACAAACTCCGATTACATAATTTTGATAACAGTAATCCTGTTTGGATCTATGAAACCGGAGGATGGATTTTGGATGTAGACATATCTAAGAATGGACAGTATGTAGTGGCAGGAGGTATTGATTCAAAGTTTTATTGTTTTAATGTAAAATCGAATAATACCCTTTGGACACATGATGTATCCAGCGCGATACAAACAGTTTCGATATCAGCCAATGGGAATTACGTAATGGGTGGAGGCTATGGAAAGGATGTCTATTACTTTATTTCACCTTTGAATCCTCTTTCATACATAACTCAATCTCCACAAGGAATTGTCATTAAGGAAGACCCTTTGTATTTTGAGGGAGGAGCTGAAGATGAAAGTAATATCACTTTATACAAATGGAATTCCAGTATTGATGGCATTATAAGTGACCAGAACAGCTTTTCAATATCTACGCTGTCGTCAGGTTCTCATACGATAGAATTCAATGCAATCTATTCAAATGGGAATTTGAGCGAGCCTTCCTTTGTCTTCTTTATTGTAAATTCTAGGCCTGCCTCTTCAATAGTCAGCATTGATCCCCTAAATTCAAACTATGGTGAGACTGTCAGTTTTGTGGCTTCTGCTGATGATTCAGATGGAGACATAGAAATATCGGAATGGAGGTCTAGCAAGGATGGATTGATAAGCAATGAACTAAGCTTTTCAACAAATCAACTAAGTGAGGGGGGGCACAATATCTCTTTCAGGGCCAAAGACAATCTAGGAACATGGTCTGAATATTCAAACCAGACCATACATATCTACAGGACCGTGATTCCAAATGCTACAATCCTTTCAGTCAACCCCAACCCAGCTCAATACGGTGAAAATGTAACACTATCTGGAGAAGGAAATGATGAAGACGGTATAATTATAGGATATAGATGGATATCATCATTAGATGGAGAGCTTGGAAACTATAGTTTGCTTGAAACAAACCTTCTTTCACCAGGATTGCATACCATTACTTTCTCCGTCATCGATAATAGTTCAGCTTGGTCAAATACAAAAGAAATCACCTTGATCATAAATAGTAAACCATCTATAACCGATATTACTGTCGACAGGAATGAGGTTTTCAGACCTGGAATCTTAGAAATATCAGTTGATGGCATCGATTATGATGGCTTAGATAATGAAGGTCAACTCGAAGTTGAAATGCGGCACGATGAAACACAATTCTGGGAGAACATTGATCAAAAAACAATTTTGTATGATGATGATCCTTTGGAAAATGTAATATGGTCAAAACAAATTGAATTCGCAACTGATGCTACTACGGGAAATTATCTATTCCGAGCAAGATTGACTGATAGCTACAGCATAAATGGTGATTGGTTTTATCTGAATGGGGACGTAGTAGTTTACAATAGTTTACCAGTTGTGTCACAATTGTCGATTCTGACTACTAACGCTTTCAGGGGACAAAGTTTCAATGGAATGATGATTGGGGCTGATGAAAACACCCCTCTTCTTGAGATTAATCCTGAAATTCAGGCTACCAATGACGGAAGTAATTGGTCTAGTGAATATATTGCAGATATCTTGTTTTTTGAAGGAAAATATATTTTTAATTTTACTACCGATAAGAATGCTATAGTTGGTGAGTATTGGATTAGGGGCCGATTTACAGATCACGAAAACGGAACTGGAAATTGGGTAGTAAGCTCAAATCTTAGTGTGTTCAACAATCCCCCTTCAACGATTGGGCTCCATTCTTCTTTCTCAGAGATTGGAAGAGGGCAAGAATTATCCATGGAAATAGAAGTGATGGATTTTGAGGATAACGTATCTAGCTTAATTGCAATTGTCAAGTACAAATCGCCTCAAGATATTCTATGGCAGAGTGAGCATATCACCAGTATTAATTCAAGCACAGATGGAAAGATTTACTTTTTATTTACACCAAATACGAATGCATTCTTTGGTAGTTACAGCTTTCAAGTTTATTTATTAGATTCATATGGAGAATCATCAAGTCCTGTGAACTACAATAATATTGTTAGCGTAGTTAATTCCAAACCGGTCATAAAAAATATCATTGTACCTGAAATGAATGAAACTTTCAAGAATGATGAAATATTGACTTTTGAAGTAGTGGGTGAGGATTTAGATGGAGAAATTCTATCCTATAGATGGACATCAAACTTAGATGGTATTATTTCTAACAACGCTAAATTTAATATTAAAGCGAGTGATTTGACCTCTGGTCAACACACAATTATCTTACAATTGAAAGATGACCTAGGTGAATGGTCAGAACAAGAATCTTTTGAAGTCACTATTTCTAATGAAATTGCTATTGAAGAAGCTAGTTTCTTTGAAAAACATTCAAACTCGATAACCCTCCTAGGAGATCTGACAGCCACACTATTGATATTGACAGTAATAGGCTATTATTACCGAAAACAATATTTATCTGACTTAGACGGAGGTGAGATAAAAACCATTGTTCTTGACGAATTGAATAAGAGGGAAATCATAGAGTGGGAAAAACCCCATGAACTCCCTGGAGCCTTCCGTGAAAGAATAGATGATGCATGGTTTGGTACAATTATCGAGATGATAAAGGTTAGAAGAGAAAGTTATCTGAATTACCCAGATAACGAAAAAGAAATTGATTTTTTACATAATAACAGAGAACGTTTCACAATATCTTCATATTTTGAAGTCCCGGTCAACCCTAAACAGGTTCTACATCAGTGGGCACTGCCAGAAAATCTAAAAGGCAATATTTATCTTGACGATGCAAGAAAAAAAATAGTCGATGAAGTAATTAATAGCCATTTAAACAAGAATTATGTTATTATTGGAGAGCCTGGAATTGGAAAGACAGTACTACTTTTTGATATCTTTGATAAACTGACTGACAAATTACCCTCTGGAATCTTAACTACAAATTCGCTTGGAAACATACATCAAATTATTGGCATGAGATTACTTTACGATGATATTCCCGAGAATCTGGATTTACTAAATGAAATAGTTGAACGGAAACTACTAGGAATCATCGTAACTTCTAGAGAAGCTGATTGGGAAGCACTTCCCTCCGAATTTCAGAATCATTTTGAGAGAATCACAGTACCTAGCTTTTCAAGCAGAGAAATGAAGAATCTCTGTATAAGTGTACTTGATTCATGGAATTTGGAATATGAAGAAGAAGCAATTAATCATCTTGTTAACAACGCTGAAGGAAGCCCCATCTATGTTTGGTCATTAGTCAAAGAAATGTTACACAAGGATAAGCGCCACCTTACCTTAGATTACCTAAAAAGGAATTCGACAAAAGGACTCCTGAATTATGTTTCTATGTTCTTGCAGCGTTTACTGAAAGAGAAAGAAGAATATCGAAAAGGCAGCTTGCATATTTTAACGCTACTTTCGTTCTTGAGCAATAGCTTATTTGAAAAAGAATGTCATGATGTATACTTTGACAAATTCTCTAAGGCCCTGAATAAACATACCAATGATGTTTTTGATGATGAATTAGACGAAAAATTACTTAGTAAAGCACTAGTCTATCTTTCTGGAGAAGGAAATCTGATTCGTTTTCCTCACGATACATGGGTCGACATCTTACAGGGGCAAGGGAAGTTTAATCCATTTAAAACTGAATTGAGAAAAATTCAGGCTGATTTCATAGACAATGGACTATTCAAAGAAATACAAGCTGAAGTCATTTCAGATGTTTGGGGAGCTGTCCACAAAAGATATGATGAAAATCCGATATCCAACAGAGATTCAATAATTACTTTAATTGAAACTCTGCTAAATAACTTCAGTGTTAGTGAATTAGATGATTTTGGACTTGATTTAGAAATTATGAGAAAGATTGGGGTCTTGTATTCGCATTTGCCCGCTGCAGCTAAATTAGTCTCAAAGATAGACGCAACCAAATCTGTGAAGAATGAAAATATAATAAATATACAAAATTCAATGATGAGCGCATCTGAAATGGGTGCGAATGCTATTTCTCATCCGCCTTATATTATCGAGGAATTGTATATTATCTACAAAGATGGAAGATTGATTAATTCAATCTTGTCAAAAGATGCAAAGGTTGATTCTGATATTATGAGTAGTATGTTGACTGCCATTAACGATTTTGTCAAAGACTCATTTGAAACCACGAAAGATATTGGAACACTAAAATATGGAGAAAATCAGATTATAATGGAAAGGGGAGAACACTGTGTTTTAGCAGCTGTAATATACGGAGAGACAACACGTGAATTAAGATCTAGAATGGCTAATACACTAATGGATATAGAGCAGAGTCATAATAATGAGCTACAAAATTGGAATGGAGATTTAGATGTACTTTCCAATTCTAAATTATTTATTCAAGAAATTATGAAATCGACAGAACATGTAAGCAAATTAATGATAGATTCTTTCTTAACTTTTAAGGACATCAATATGGAAGTTTCGTTTAATGAGTGTGACGGTTTTCTTAAAGTTAAATTCAAGATTATAAATTACTCTAATTTAGACTTGTACAATGTGAATCTTGCTTTAGATTACTCCTCTCAAAAAATGATAATAGCTGCAGTTTCACCAAAATATGAGTTTAATAGCGAGGAAATTAATATTGATAAATTAAGAAAACATAGTGAGAACTCAATTGACATCTATTTTGATGTAATTGATTCGAATAATTTACATTTAGAAAGTCAATTCATGTACAAAAAAGAAGATAAACATTCTTATCCCATAAAGAAAAATGTATTTTCTAAAATTAATTGGAAAGAAAATAACTTGAAAAAAGATATTAAAGAGATAATGTTAGAAGATAAACCAAAGTTTGAAAACAAACAACATGATAAAGAAGAAATTATAATTGATGACAAAGTAGACGACAAATTTGAAGACTTAAAAAAATTACTAGATGAAATCGGTGGAAATGATTAGGACTCTTAATTTTAAGTATAATTTATCTAGGCTATCCCCGTCCTTTTGCATTTGGAAAAACAGGCATTTTACTTGATGGAAAAAGAACTACCTGCTTCGGACGTTACAGATTCAATTCTTGAAGAATTTAACGACTAGCTTAAGAAAAAACACCCAAAACACATTGAAACAGACTATACATTCCTGATATTGGGGCAAGGTTTTCCTTATTCTTCAACTTTTCTCCAGCTATAACATCTAACTCTCTCAAAACGTCAAGTGCCTTAGGGGTATCTAAATCATCATCTAGTGCAGCTTCAAACTTGGAAACCAAAATTGACATCTCTTCGTCATCATTTGGATTTGTAGGCTCTACAATCATGCAATCAACTGCATTAATTCCCAAACGTTCACCTTCTTGGCATGCCATAAGTAATTCCTCAGGAGAATAAGGAGTAAATTCCCGATAATGGTGGTTCAATATGTAAAATCTAAGAGCTGCTGGTGGGCAATCCTTGAAAACCTCTTCTAAAGTTATCCTTTCCCCTCTTGATTTTGATAACTTGCCTTCTGCATCTTCCATTAATCCATTATGCATCCAAAAATCACAGTAATTACCTAAACCCAGCTTTTCCGCAATAATCATCTCAGTTTCGTGATGCGGATAGATTAGATCAATACCACCCCAATGAATGTCTATTGGCAAATCTAATTCTGAAGATGACATCAATGTACATTCCAAATGCCAACCAGGTCTGCCTTCAGGTAAACCTTCGAACGTCCAACTTTTACCACCCACTATGGAAGGGCCCCAGATTAACGTGTCATGCGGACTTTTCTTAGGACCGGGATCGACTTCCGTACTACCTTGAGCTAAAGAATCTTCCAAATTAACACCTAATAATTTGCCGTGCTCGTCCTCTTTTATTGTCAGAAAGATACCTGCATCAGTTTGATAGGCATCTCCAGTATCCAATAAATTCTTAGTTGCTTCTGCAATCGGTTGAACAAAATTTGAAGCTCGAGTATATTTTGTTGCAGGAAGATTAGAAAGTAACTTCATTTTATTAAGAAATTCTTCTTCATATTTCTGTGTAAAAATTAACTCATCTATACCTAATTTAGAAGCACCAATTGCGGTTTCATCAGAAACATCTGTAAAATTTTGGATGTGATTTACATTATAATTATGATAACCTAACCATCTTTTTAATATATCAAAAGAAACATAAGATTTAGCATGACCTAGGTGAGTATCTGAGTATACAGTAGGACCGCAAATATACAATCCTAAAGATTCTGAGTCGGGATTAAAATCTTCTTTTTTGCCGGAAGCTGTGTTAAATAATTTCAACCTTTGTCACCCCCTCCTCTCGCACATATATTTCCTTCATCCGGCCAGTCTTCACCATAATACATGGACATACAATATGATTTTGCATTATATCCTATGGAATCCAATAAATTAGTAACTCGGAAATTGGGAGCTGGAACAAAGACATCAACTATGGAATTATCAGGAATAGATTGGACTGAGGATTGTAACAATCCTTGCCAATTTTTACATCCAGGCTCAACTATCCAAGGGCCAATCTCATACCAATTATCTTCACCTTTGGCCATGATAAATCCCTTAACAACTCCATCTTTATCAAGCGCTACAAATGAACATTGCGGTAAATAGTCATTAATTTCTTTAAGAAACTGTGATCTGTCAGCTCCAAATTGGCGTAAATCCATCGCTAATATTTCATCCCAATAACTCTCTGCTGAAACTATATTGTCATCTGTATCTATCTCAAATGGCTGAAATGATTTCATATCAGCATCTAATCTAAATAATGTGGACATTCCTTCAGCCATAAAATCTAAATTCTTGTAAAAAGAAATAACATCCATGTTAGAGTGTACACGAACTGATTTACACGATTCTAATTTTTTCATGGCTCCTTTTAACAATGCCTCCCCAACACCTTTACCTCGGTGTTCTGAAGAAACTACAACATTACCAATCATCCCCAAATCCCCATAATTAAATGGAGTCACGATACCTAGAAGGTTATCATCCTCATAGGCTACCAGAGGAACACTAATTCGAGAAAGTCGATTCCAATCTTCGGTAGAATTACTCCAGCCCACTTGATCTGTAAGAGACTTGGCAAATTTAAGCTCAGACTCCCTCAAATCCCTAATATTAATCATCCAATAAGCCCTCATCACAGTCTTGTTGACCGAAAGTCAAGAATTTTTTATCACTCCTTTGCAGCTTAAGCCGACAACTACCGTAACCAAAATCCTCTCCACCATACCAATGTGGACAATCTTTGCACTTAAGCATTATACTTGTCTAATAAGCGCGCTAATAATAAGATAGGTGTGATAAAATGTTATAATTACTAGTCTCTTATTGTAATTATATGAATAGAATCTCATCAGTCGTTTTAGCCCTTATGCTAACTTTGACTACCATGAGTACAGGCTCTGTTGAAACCTCTAAATTTCAAGAGAAAAACAACCCATTTAATGGATTCGAAACCGATGGAAATGACACCCTAAACAGAACCAATACATTTCCTTTTGATGTCTTATTTAATGATTATCATGAATACTATGAAGTAATTTCGGAATTACAAAAATTTGCAAACGATTATCCCGATATTGTTGAATTATATACTCTGACTGATATAATTCCGGCAGGCCAAACTTGGCAGGGAAATCAAATATATGGAATTAAAATATCGGATAATGTAGCTAACGAACCTGAATACTATGATGACCCTAATGAAGAAACACTCTTCATAGTTGGAAATCATCATGCTAGAGAGTGGATGAGCGTTGTTACGCCATTATACTTTGCTTATTATTTAACTCACTTTTATGGTATGGATCCAACAGATAATGATGGTGATGGACTTATCAATGAAGATATGATTGATGGAATCGATAATGATGGAGATGGTGAACAGGGTGGTCGTGTGGATGAATATGGTAGAGCTTTATTTGATGGAATTGATAATGATGGAGATGGAATTATCGACGAGGGAATCGATGAAGATCCCAGCGAAGCTCGCGTAACCTATTTAGTTAATCACAGAGAAACTTGGATTGTCCCAGTACTGAATCCAGATGGTTACATGTATGACAGAGAAGATCCTGATCGCTTATGGAGAAAAAATATGCGAGATAACGATCAAGATGACCGATATGGTGGCACCTGTGATGGTGTTGATATTAATCGTAACTATCCATTTGAATGGGGACATAATACTCAATTTACGGCATTAATTGGTGATGATTTAGAACCTGAAATTACTGTTGATGATGATAATATATGTTCAGATGTTTACCATGGACCTAGAGACCAAGTAGATAATGATGGAGATTGTGAGTTAAACTGTGATATTCCATTTACAGGTATTGGCGATCAAAATACACAAACTGGAGTAGATGAAGACCCACCAGATGCTCAACATACTGATGATGATGGCGATGGGAAAATTGATGAAGATAAAGAAGGTGGTTTTTCTGAACCTGAAACGCAAGTAATTGAATATTTAACCTGGAGACTAGACATCTATGAAGATTATCCGCAAGATCAATACCTAGAAGATTACCAAAATGGAATTATTAGAGAAAACTGGCCTGAAATGTTTATAATGAATGATGAAGGTAAAACTATTCGTAACTATAGAACTGAAGCACATGATATGAAACACAATTTCATGAATTCAATCTCTTATCATGCTTATTCAAATTTATATATTTGGCCATGGGGTTACAAGGACCAAGATCCACCTCATGAATTGTTCATGGAAAATCAAGTTAAACCATTAATGAATGTAACTGGATACGGTAATTGGAAAGATGAAGGCGGTTACAAGGTGTCTGGAGACATAAATGACTATCTATATGGGATGCAAGGCTCTTTCTCCTACACTGTTGAATTAAATGCAGGAAACCAAGGAGGGTTAGAAGGGGGATTCCACGCAGACACTCGATTAATTCGTCCAACCGTTAGAATGCATGTCTTAACCAATATCCATTTCTTGGATGAATCACCAGAAGCAAGAATTGGTCAAATGTTCCCAGACTATGGAGACATCGGAGGGACTGGAATACATTCACCTGGAGAAACTATGATGCCTAAATTGAGTATACTCTCTTCAAAAGGTGAAGCTGTAGGATTCCAATCCGATAGTAAAACTGAATTTGAAGAATACTATGCAAATGACAAATTCCCGGTTGAAGTCTTAGCTGAAAATGCACAATTTATGAAGAAAGACTCTCTTATTCTAAAATATAGAACTGAATTGATGTTAGAGGACGAATGGAAAGATGTAGTCATGACTTGTGTCGAAAACTGCGACGTAAAAGACTATTCAGATTACAATACTGATTTCACAGTTCCAGTAAGAAATTCAGTATACAAGGCATATGTTCCAGCTACAGAAGAATCAATGAACGTGCAATTTTATGCGGTAGCACAAGATTCAAGATTAGCAAATGAAAATTATGGAGGATACATCACCACCGGATATGGCGCTTCAGAACCTATAGAAATCTTTGTAGATGACATTATTGGATTTGGAAATGGCATTGTAGATTTCTTCGCTGTAGCAATTATGATGGGAATAATGTATGGCGTTGTTTGGGGTGGATTGTACAAAACGGTAGGAATTGCAACTGAAGCTGAAAGAAGAAAGAATGAAGAAGATGAAATTCCTGAAACCAAAAAAAAGGCTAAACGGAGCTAAACATGGCTGATGAACAACCACCTGAGGAATTCTCTTCAAGACTGGGATTGATTCTAACAACCATAGGTGCTGCAGTAGGTACGGGTAATATTTGGAGATTTCCAAGAGAGGCTGCCGCAAACGGAGGTGGATCGTTTATGATTGGATGGCTACTGTTTTTGTTTGCTTGGTCAATTCCTTTGTTAATGGCTGAATTTGCTATTGGAAAGAAAACTAGGCTAGGTACAATAGGTGCAATGCGCGATATGGCTGGCCGTAACTTCACTTGGCTTGGAATATGGATGATGTGGGTTGGAACTGCCGTAGGATTCTACTATGCAGTAGTAATGGGATGGACTATCCGGTACTTCTGGATTGCATTATCTGGTGACATGAGCGATGCATCTGATACTACTGAGACTCAAGCCTTATGGGATAATTTCATAAGTTCACCAATGGAAGTTGTATTCTTCCAATTAATTGCTGTAGCTTTCTCTGCATTTATCGTTTATAATGGAATAAGTGGTATTGAAAAAGCAAATATGGTACTCATACCATGTCTCGTATCTTTCTTAATTGTAGCCATGATTTATCCATTCTTCCTGAACTTTGAAGGAGCTACTATGGGTCTTAGATTCTTATTCATTCCACAATGGGAATACTTTTTCAAAGGTGAAACCTGGATTAGAGCATTAACACAATCTGCTTGGTCAACTTCAGCTGGATTTGGAATGGCAATAACTTATGCTGTTGCTATGAGAAAGAAGGAAGATATTGGATTGAATGCATTCTTAACTGGACTCGGGAATAATTCAGTTTCATTAATAGCAGGTGTAGCAGTTCTTGGAACTGTATTTGCACTATCTGATAGTACTGCCGAAGGATTAGAAGCCGTTGAGTCGGGATCCTCAGGTTTAACATTCATTCATTTAACTGCATTATTTGCTTCAATGGGAACTGCAGGATGGATTATCGGAAGTATCTTCTTCCTAGCAATGTCTTTTGCTGCATTAACATCTATGGTTTCCACTTTGCAAGCTTGCGTTGTTAATTTTGTAGATATGGGATGGGAAAGAAAAGAAGCTGTTCGTTACATTGCAGCTGCCGTTGCATTAGCCGGTATACCTTCTGCATTTAGTTTAGAATTCTTAGATAACCAAGATTTTGTTTGGGGTACGGGACTTATTATTTCTGGATTAATGGTTGCCATAGTTGTAATGAAATTTGGTGTAAGTAAATTCAGAAAAGAATTGATAAATACGCAATATGCAGATATACAAATTGGTAAATGGTGGGAATACGTTATCAAATACGTATTTCCTATTGAATTCGTTGCTGTATTTGGCTTCTTTATATATGAGAAATTACAAGATCAAAACGAATCTCCAATTGAAGGTATGGGGCTTGGACTTTTCACAATAATTACAATGATTCTTCAATGGGCAATTATACTAATAATATTCATATTTGTACTAAATAATAAGGTAGCCGATAAGACGAAGAAAGGACCAGTCTCAGATGGGAATTTTGATGAAGACGTCGAATGGGCTGAATCTAACTAAACATTCTATTCTAGAAGTTGCGATTTTGCCGCTTTAAATTCGTTATCAGTTAGCATCCCACGGTCTTTTAATTCGCTCAACTTTCTCAGTTTTTGAATTAATACTTCGCGACCATCTTGAACTGCAGTAGTATCATTGAGATTACTTCCCCAATCACTACGTCTATCATTTCTTTTCTGTAAACGAGAACCACATTTACCGCATATTCGGAAATTAGAAGGCGCGCGCACACCACACTTACTACAAACTACGTACAACTCACCAGAAAATACTTTTTTGTGTGAATATTTCTGAGCATTGTCTTCTTCACCAGGAGGTACTTCAGCCTTAAAAATAGGTAACCCTTCATACTCATTAGGAAACCAATCTCTACGAACTGCAGTAAAGGTATCACCCTCTATTGAATGATAATATAAATCCATACGTACTATTTCTTTATCTTTCGTACTAGCTATTACTTCCATTTTAATTGTAATCTGTTCATCCACATCCAAAGTATCGACTATAGTTTGACCTCTAGTTTGGAGTTTATCAAAAGAAATTGTAATATTACGTGCAGAACCATTACCTGAATTTGTTAAATTAACTTCAAACTCATTCCAACTCTCACCCTCTAATACTTGAGATTGTAAAACCTCAAACTCAATAAATGGTAAAGAAATTGTATTAGAACTATTTATGGTCTCATCAGCTAATTTCTTAGCCTCAATAACTTTATCTAACAGGTTTTCCGTTTTGTGTGCAGATTTGACTAAACGCTTACGTTTAACCTTCTTAACCCTTTTTTTCGAATCAAAACTGGTGAAGGATACCTTGTCCGACATCTAATCTAGGATAGTAATGGGTAATTTATACCTTATCTATGCCCTATTCTTTTTCTTCATCAACTTCTTCGTAGTCTACATCAACAACATTATCATCATCAACTTTCTGTTCATTATCAGAAGATTCTGCCTGGGCTTGCTCTTCAGCTGCTTGCTGATATGCCATTTGCCCGATTGCCTGAGATGCTTGCTGGAAATCTTCTAAAGCTTTCTTTAATGACTCTAAATCGTCTTCTCTCATTGCTGCTTCAAGTTTTTCTTTGGATTCTTCAACTTTAGACTTCGTATCCTCATCAATCTTATCTCCTAAATCTGTAATAGCTTTGTCTGTAGCATAAACAAATGATTCAGCCTGGTTTCGTGTTTCAATCAAATCTCGAGATACTTTATCTTCATCTGCATGCTCCTCAGCTTCCTTGATCTTATCTTCAATTTCGTCATCACTCAAATTGGACTTCGAAGTTATCTCAATACGCTGCTCATTATCAGTTCCCAAATCTTTTGCTGTTACCTTCATAACACCATTACGATCGATATCAAAAGAGACTTCAATCTGAGGTGTTCCTCGGGCTGCAGGTGGAATTCCTACTAACTGGAAACGACCTAGTGTATCATTGTCTGCTGCCATCGTTCTTTCACCCTGTAAAACATGTATTTCTACTGCTGGTTGATTATCTGCTGCAGTTGAGAAAACCTTAGATTTATTAGTTGGAATTGTAGTATTTCGGTCGATTAACGGTGTTAAAACTGAACCTTCAGTTTCAATACCTAAAGTTAGAGGAGTAACATCTAAAAGAACAACATCTTTTACATCACCAGATAGAACACCGGCTTGAATTGCGGCACCCATTGCAACACATTGCATTGGATCTACACCTCTCTCAGACTTACGTCCTACGAATTTTTCGAAAGCTTTCTGAACTGTAGGCATACGTGTTGGACCTCCTACAAGAATAACTTTGTCAACTCCACCTGGTTTCATTTTAGCATCCTTAAATGCTCGTTTGATTGGCTTTGCACATTTTGCAATAACTGGACCAACAATAGATTCTAATTTTGCTCTTGTAAGATCATGTTCCAAATGTTTAGGACCGCTCGAATCTGACCAGATATATGGTAAATTTATTGTAGATTTAAGTGTGTTACTCAATTCTATTTTAGCCTTTTCAGCTGCATCACGTAAGCGTTGTTTAGCTGCAGGATCATCGCGCAAGTCAATTCCATTATCAGATTTGAATATATCTGCTAAATAATCAATGATGGCTTCATCCATATCAGTCCCACCAAGTGTATTATCTCCTGAAGTAGAAATAACCTCGAAGATGCCATTATCCATTTCCATTATTGTAACATCAAAGGTTCCACCGCCCAAATCTAAGACTGCAGCAGTATATTCACCTTCTTTATCAAGACCGTAAGCTAAGGCTGCAGCAGTAGGTTCATTGATTATTCTCTCAACTTGAAGGCCTGCAATTTTACCTGCATCTATTGTAGCTTGTCTTTGATTATCATTAAAATATGCCGGTACCGTAATTACGGCTTTATTAATATCTACACCAAGATGATCTTCTGCATCTTTTTTGATTTTCTGTAAAATCATAGCTGAAATCTCTTCAGGAGAATACTTCTTTTTCTTGATGGTTACTCTATGTTTGGTACCCATCTTTCTTTTGATATGCATTATAGTATTTTCTGGATTTAAGACTGCCTGTCTTTTAGCTGGATCACCTACAATACGTTCACCATCTTTTGTAAATGCTACAACTGACGGGAACATCTTTCCACCAAATGTAGAACCTTCTGCTGAAGGTATGATTACTGGCCTACCACCCTCCAAATATGCTGCTTCAGAATTGGTTGTACCCAAATCTATTCCAATTATCATTTCTTTTGCCATCTTATTCACCTTTTATCTCTTTTTTTTCTGTTTTTTCTTCAACACTTTTTGATACTACTACCTTTGCTGGCCGTAGTAATTCACCCTCAAGTTTGTAACCTGATTGTATAACATCAACAATTGTATTTGGTTCAACACCCTCTTTTTCAACTGTTGTTAATGCTTCGTGAAATCTAAAATCAAATTGATCGCCGGTTGGATCAAATCTTTCAACATTTAATGAACTCATAAATGCTGATACGAATTTATGTACTCCTGAAATCCCAGCTAACGAACTTTCTAAATCAGGATATTCGGCTTTATTAGCCTGCTCAATAATCTCTATTACTTCTAAAAAATTAGATACAACTTCCCCTTTAGTTCGAAGTGTTTGCTGAACACTATCCCTATCAATACGTTTTCGGAAATTATCAAAATCAGCTGCCAGCCTCATGAATTTCTCTTGATAGTCTTCAATTTCGGCTCTGAGTTCATCTACAAGCTGTTCTTGTGTTTGAACTTGAGGCTCTTCAATCTCTATTTCTGGAGATTTTTCAACTTTTTTCTCTTCGGAATTCATCGGTTATCAACCTGAGGTTGTCAACCTCTAAATTTAATGAAATAAAGGGCCTATATATAATTTCTCAATTATCGTAATCCAAATTTCTCACGGGCCTCAGCGACTCTCTTACGGTATTCTTTCGGAAGTTGATATCTTGCCAATTGTTCTAACTCAGTCCAATTCTTTTGAAACTCTTTTTTAGAACTTGTAGATACCATTTCCTCAAATCTCATCATATTATTTTTGGTATCCCAAAAGTAATAAACTGAAAAACCAAATATGATGAGTCCCACAATCAAAACCCAAATATCCCAATCCCCTAAAAAATCTAAAATTGCAGTTGGAGCAATCGATGAATCTGAATACCACTGCCCAATCGTTCCAATAAAAAACATAAAACCACTAATTATAGCAATTACTGCACTAGTCGCGAGCATATGCTCTTGCAACCACCCGTTCAGTTCCCTTCTCCATTCACTGGCCATTAGGTGTCTGATTGATGGTGAAGTATAAAGATTACGCAAAAAATAATAATATGTACTCACTGCCTGTAAACATTACATGAACGTAGCTAAGAGAATGGATTTGCTTGGAAGCGAAACTGCATTTGCAGTATCTGCTGAAGCTGCAAAATTAGCTGAAAGTGGAATGAAGATTTACCCCTTCCATTTAGGAGATATCAATCTTCCAACGCCTATTTCTATAGTTTCAGGTGCAAAAGAAGCGATAAAGGCCGGAAAAACGGGTTATTGCCCAGCACCGGGAATACCGGAACTAAGAGAAGCCCTAGCAATTGATGTTGGCAGTTCAAGAGGAATTGAATATAATATTGAAAATGTCTCAATCCAACCAGGAGGGAAACCAAGTATTGGGAAATATATTGCAGCAATGATGGAAAAGGGAGATGTTGTTCTATATCCTAATCCCGGTTATCCTATCTATGAATCTCAAATTGAATTTTATGGAGGTATAGCACATCCCTATGGCTATTTAGACAAACCTTCGGGACTAGAATTAGATTTTGAGGCAATTGAAAAAGGAATTCAAAAAGGTGCAAAACACATATTTTATAATAATTATAACAACCCAACTGGGGCCTCTTCATCTAATACTGAAATGAAAAGATTAGCTAGTTTAGTTATAGAGAATGATATGTTTTTGATCTCTGACGATGCTTATTTTGACACCCTTTTTGAAGGTACGCCACGCTCAATTGCTAGTCTTCCAGGAATGAAAGAACGTACATTAACGATGTATACATTTTCGAAGAAATTTGCAATGACGGGATGGAGACTGGGGGGTGCAATAGGCCCTTCTAAGATAATAGAGCAAATTACAAGACTCAATGTAAACATGGAGTCATGTACAACCCACTTTATTCAATATGCCGGAATAGCTGGCCTTAAAGCCCCAAAGAAAGAAACTCAGGATATTTTGGATAAGTTAAGAATTAGAAGAGATATAATTGTAAAAACTATGAATAGTATTGAAGGCGTTGAAGCTCATTCACCTGAAGCTGGTTTCTATGTTTTTCCAAAGATAACAAGTCTGATGAAGAGAATCGGTTTCAAAGATGTTGAAGAATTTCGAAAAGCAGTACTAAGAGATACTGGAGTAAGCTTTTGTGGAAGACATCATTTTGGAAGGCCTTTGGAAAATGAAAGTGAATCATATATTCGTCTAGCGTTTTCAGGAATAGGTAAAGAAGACTTAAAAGAGGGAATGAATCTATTCAAAAACTGGATAGACTCAAGAATTCAATAATGGCTAAAGCAATGTTTGGAGCTGGATGCTTCTGGGGTGTTGAATATAATTTCTCTAAATTGGAAGGTGTAAAAAGTGTTGTTTCAGGATACAGCGGTGGGAAAACTGAAAATCCTACATATGAGCAAGTCTGTAGTAATTCTACCGAACACGCTGAAGTAGTAATGATAGACTATGACTCAAATATTGTTTCCTATGATTCACTACTAAATTTATTTTGGGAGAAACATGACCCTACCACTTTGAATCGCCAAGGGCCAGATGTAGGCAACCAATACCGTTCAGCAATTTATTACTTTACTGAAATGCAAAGAGAAATTGCAATTAAATCATTAAATTATTTACAAAGTAAAATGACTGACAAAAAAATTGTAACGGAAATTACCGAAGCGAAAGATTTTTGGATAGCTGAAGAATATCATCAAAAATATTTCGAAAAACATCGAATTAATCATTAATAATCAT
>Ga0114997_10000829_pt1 | contig 25742 bp, 36 predicted proteins | sample ArcticOcean_MG_C_2_FD_87045 | JGI IMG/M metagenome (GOLD analysis project Ga0114997, IMG submission 87045) | Marine microbial communities from western Arctic Ocean - ArcticOcean_MG_CB4_136 | ecosystem: Environmental > Aquatic > Marine > Oceanic | place: Arctic Ocean: Canada Basin | collected... | reverse complement strand
TGGTCTATTGTAAACTCAAATGGAAAAATGTGATAGAAGCAACTGACGCCGCAATAGTTTTGTCTGGCAAAAGAATTAAGAAATAATGGAGAGCAACAATGAGTGATGCAGAAGAGAAATTATTATTCGACTATGAAGTAAAAGTCATGGAGCTACAAAGCTATCTCGAATGTAATGAAATATCTCAATCAGAATACGATGAACTAATCAAAGATTTTGCAGATGTCGATGCAATACGAAAAGACATCAAAGATGAGAAGATGAAGATACATGCGGAAATGGTTGTAACACACCTTTCTAAACTATTAACTATCATTTAAGTATAAATACCATTATGGACAAAAAATTCTTAGATTTCGTAGAGTTAGATGAGGGTATCAATGACCCGGGCATCTTCAAAGCTGTGTTTCTTGCAGGCGGACCAGGCAGTGGTAAGTCATTTGTTGTTGGTCAGACTGCACTAACCTCGTTTGGATTAAAACTTATAAACTCAGATATTGCATTTGAAACAGCACTGAAGAAGGCTGGCATGGATGCAACACCCGAGAATATCTACACGGTTAAGGGACAATCACTCAGAGACAGAGCAAAGAAACTGACATCTTTGAAGAAAGATGGTCTACTGAATGGCAGGCTTGGTCTTGTCATTGATGGTACTGGAAAGGATTACCAGAAGATTCAAACTCAAAAGAAAGCGTTAGAAAAAATTGGCTATGATTGCGCTATGATCTTTGTTAATACTAATGAAGAGACTGCCCAGTCTAGGAACATGAATCGTGACAGGACAATGCCCGCTGCCCAAGTCAAAAAGATGTGGGGCGCAGTTCAAGATAACATAGGTAAGTTCCAAAACTTATTTGGTGCTAATCTACACATTGTTGACAACGGCACAGACGCTGACTGGAAAGGTGCTACTCTTGGCGCGTATCGTAAAATTGGTGCATGGGTGAAATCACCAGTATCAAATTACAAAGCTACTCGATGGATCAAAGATCAAAAGAAAGCGCGAGGTCTTAAAGAGGCTGTACCTGCAAGTCAACGAATAGCTAATCGTTTAAAGTCTAGCGGAGTTGATTTAGCAAAACGCGCAAAAGAACGAGCCGCAGAACATGAAAAACTGAAAGCACAGTACGCATCTGATACTGTTAAAGAAGAAGGTGGTGATATTGGTAGAAATAAGTTGATAATGAGAGATCGTCTTGGCAAGTCATCAATGCAACGCAAACAAGAAAAGCGTAAGCAAGCACTGTCAAACAAACTTCCTCCTATTAAGAAGATAGCAGAAGACGCATATGCCAAGAGTGTAGAGGAAGCTAAGTTAGCTGAAGCACAGTCTATTATTAAACCAATTCTGGCATTCACGTGGAATAAGAAAGAATACGAAGTTGCGGCTGGCATTTTGAAGAAGATTGTGGATCGCAAGAAGAAAGAAACTGGTGGCAGAATGCGACATGGCGTGGAATACTATGCCCAACAAGTTGCCTCGCAGTTCCATAGAAATAAGGTTGATGCTAGAACATTAGCCAAATACTATACTGAAGAATACACCGCACAGAAGCATGAATGGGGAACTCCAGCAGGTACTAAACATTACAAAGATATGACTCCTGGGCAGGGAGTGCCGCATGAGCATCATGCCCGTCCATTAACTCGTGAAGAGTTGATCAAGTTGAATGTGATGAACAAGCCTATCAAAGAAGATTATGATCAACCACATGAAGATGACGAACCTGCAGGTGCAAAGACTAAAGCTAAATATGCCGCAGACAACGCAGAAGAAGCATTACTTCTCCCACAAGACTATGAATTTTCTGAAGTAGAAATTCTGGAAATGGAATCAGATATAGAACACATGTCATTTGATGACATGGTTGATCTGGACATGTACGATGATTCAGAACTCGATGAGTTCGATAAGATTGAAGACTTTGAAGCGGATGTTGAAGAAGCGGAAGAAGAAGAACTTACGGCTGACCATGCTCTTGATGAGGAGCTATCTGTTCAAGGTAGAATGAAGCGCAGGTTCCATGCAAGACGCAATCGACAGAAGTTGAAAGTCGCTAGGATGAGAGCCTCAAGAAGAGCTGGTGATCCTGCAAGAATTAAGAAGCGTGCCCAACGTGGCGCAATGTCAGTAATCAAAAAGCGTTTTGCTAGAGGTCGTGATATTAAAACATTGCCGCCAGCAGAGAAAGCTAGGCTTGAGAAGATGACCCAGAAGTTCTCTGGACTTGTGAGTCGTTTGGCTGTTCGTATGGTACCAATTGTTCGCAAGAACGAATTGACTAGGATTAAGAAAGGTGGCGGCATGAAGAAGCAGGCATCTAAGAAGTTCAAAGTTAAAAAAGGCGGCTCATCTAGTAAATATAAAGCTAAGAAGTTTAAGATAGCCAAGCCAAAAAAGAAGAAATAACTATGGCTAAAAAGAAAGAAGAGTTAGTAGATATTGTCAAGTCTGTTCCTCAAGATAAGCCACTCATTGACGATGGTGCACAACGCCCGAGCATAGTTCGCTGGTTCAAAGAGTTTTTCTTTGAGCAGTACGAGTTGACGATATTCTTTCCGGGTGAAGTGCATATTCAGTTTGACGGTACTAGGGTAGAGACATTCGCACCTAAGAAGTACTATGCTAAGAAAATTAAAAAGCTGTCAGATAAGAACATTATCTTTATAGATACTGCTAACATTCGGCACGTTATTAAAGTGACTACTCCTGTTGGATACTCACTAAAGAAAATATATTAATCATGGATAAAAGTGATGGCTGTAGAAGTTTTATTATTTACTGGATTTTCCTCCTACGTAAACACTAATCAAGGTGATACAACCGATCCCATCTACGATGTTTGTAGTAGGGCTTCTGGCACGTATCGAATAGCCACGCATCTAAGAGAAAATCGCCACCTTGATGTTGAAGTAGTTGATTTTGTGTTCTCGTTTACATATGAAGAGTTAGTTGCCATAGTGGATTCTCGTGTGGATGAATCCACAAGAATGGTAGGAATAGGCGGCATATTCTGGCTGGCATCACCAAACGTCAAACGATTATTTAAATATATCAAAGACACATACCCAGACATAATCACTGTTGCCGGAAGTCAAGATATCTGGTCTATCTCACAAATAGGTGTGGACTGGTGCGTCACTGGTTACGGCGAACTTGGAATAAGTTCTATTCTGGATGGCAATCCAAAATATAACGATTGGCAAATTATGCCTGGTGCACCAGTCGTTAAGGTGTTGGACTGCATTCACACCAAAGAACTACAAGCATATCCTATGATGGATCTGTCTATTGATTATGAGGAAAGAGACTTCATACAGTCATTTGAAACACTAAACATGGAGACATCCCGCGGCTGTAGATTTGCTTGCTCCTACTGCAACTTTCCTATCTTGGGTGTGAAAGACGATCACACGAGATCAGCCGAGAATTTTGAATTAGATTTAAGACGAAACTATAAGAAATGGGGCACGACAGAGTACACAATCACTGATGACACCTTCAATGATTACATAGAAAAGATTCGCAAGTATGCTGATGTGGTAGAGAGTTTAGACTTTGAGCCAAACTTCTCTGGATACATTCGCGCCGATTTGATGACACAAAGACCCGATGATATTAAAGAACTCGTTAGAATGCGATTCAATAGCCATCTATATGGCATAGAGTCTACTAATCAGGAATCTGCAAAAGCTATGGGTAAGGGTGGGAACACCGAGAAAATACTGAATGGCATTTTGGAAGCAAAACAGATATTCTTGAAAGAGAATGGTTTCTATGCAGGTGAGATGAGTTTTATTTGGGGACTGCCATATGAGACACCTGAAACTCAACAAAAGACATTTGATTGGATAGATGAGAATTGGCATGCCGAAGCGGTACAACAATTTCCTCTGATGATTCCAAAAAATGGTGGATTGGCTCGCCCAAATAAGATGACTGCAAACATACAAAAATATGGGTATAGGGAGATGCAACCAGTTGAAATTGCGCCCGTGGGAGATAGAGTTGATCATATTTTGGCTGACCCAAATATAGACCCATATTTTAAAGATAGACTGCGGCAGACAATACCCGATGTCAATAGCCATGAATTCATACTTGGAGTTGTATTGTGGAAGAACGAGCATTGGGACTATATCGATGCGTGGGTAGGAGTATGGACGAATCTTCTTGGTCACAAGAGATACTGGGACAGAGGTATACCCGTATACTGGCAAGCAAATTGGCTATCATGTGGGTACTCAAAAGAGGATATGATGAAATCTTTCAGAGAACTGGGTGAAATGATGCATCCACCTCGGCATAAGCAAGTAGAATTTCTAGAAAGCTACAAGGCGAAGAAGCTGGCATGGAAATCATAATCTTTATTTCTTATAAATAATAACAGTAAACAACAAATTCTTGGAGACAAGTAATGTCAATTGAAAGATCGATTAAAGATATCATAAATGGCACCGGTGCCATCATGGAAAACGCAAACATGGACAAACGTCTTGACATGCTTGTCCGTCAGGGTCTAATGCCCGCATCCAAGTTACCCATATTAAAACGCGGTCTTGCTAAATTAAATGGCGGAAAGGCGTTAGCACCTCAAGAACGGGACTCCGTAAACTCTTTAATGAATTCATTCATGTTTATTGTACTTGGAGACGATACTGTATTCAATCGCGCCAAGACTCAGATGAACAAAAATAAGGGAATGCACGAAGACAATGAGCATCCTCTTTTTGGTGATCCAGAAGATGAATTTCTCACTGATGAAGAAGTAGAGAATCTTTTCGGCGAAGATGATTTCGTGTATGACGAAGACTTAGCTGAAGGCACCGATTGCGAGTGCGAAAATTGCGAGTGCGATCCTTGTGAATGCACAGAGCAAGAAGAAGGCGAACTTGAAGAAGCGTATAAGTTGTATCACAAAAGCTACACCGATGCAATCAACACTGCACATGCTCACCACGCTAAGAGTGGTTTAAAAGTATCTGATGATGATAGAATGACTCACATTGGAACTGGAAGCAAAAAGCCAGGTAGCGGTAAGACTACTTCAGTCAATGTTCCTGCAAGTCATCACAAAACTGGTGACTCACATACTATACACACTCAAGTGTATAATAAAGGTGGAACCCATCCATACGAATTGAACACATACTCTTCTAAGACTCCTAAGAAATCAGGACCAAAGTCTAAGAATGAAGAAGTTGAGCATATTGCTGAATACAACAAGCCGGTGTCACAAATGACTCCTTCTGAAAAGTCTGCCAATAATAGCAGACGTAAAGAGTATAATGACTATCAGGCGAAGAGTAGAAGTGTGAAGAGTACAGACTATCCTAAAGGCACATCTATCTCGGCTACTGATGCTAAGAAGAGTGGACTATCTGTATCTAAAGATCGATTCGCTAAGCCAGTCGATGCAAAGAAAGCCGCGGCTGCAAAACTGGCTAAGTCACGCCAAGACGAATTTAATGCGTCAAGAACGAATAATGAATCATATGATACTTCACCTCCGCGTAAGACAGCGATAAAGTGGAGAGTCAAGCCACCTGCAGGAACTAAAAATGCACATCCTGATGGCATGCAACCGGATAAGGTCAAACCAATGAAAAAAGAATCAGTCGATGACATGGCAAATAATGATGCTCCAGATAAAGAGAAGCAATCTTATAAAGATAAATTTGATGCAATGTTAAAGGCTACTGGCAAGACATTGGCAGATATGTCCAATGAAGAGAAGAAAGCATTCTTTGCCAAGGTAGATGCCAATCACGATGCTAAGAACGAATCAACTCATCCTCAGCTTGAAGGATTTCTTGAAAACGAAGCTAGACGAAAGGCAGCAAAAGAAAAAGGAAATGCACCCGGCAGAAAAGCACCCATTAAAACTGCAATGACTGCTGATCCTAAAACTGGCAAAGTCACTCGCAGTTCAACGAGTGATGCTAAGAAAGCTGTTGCTGGTGGACATGTCTACGCTGAAGAGAAAATGGATGGAGTAGCTGATGGCGCACTTGAAGGCGACAAGCATCAATGTGCAACTAAAATATTCAAAGAAGGCTTTGGTGAGGGAACTCCTCTACTCGGTGAACATTCTATACCCGATGCAGACGGAAATATTGCTTGGTACAAGACTATGTTTGAAAGTGGCATTCATGTGGTTAACACTGCTGACAGTGACGTAAAAATTCTCATGTCAGAAGGTCACCTGAATCATAAGAAAAAATCAATGAAAGAATCTGCGGCGTCTGATGCTGCCGCTGATGCTCGCGCTGATTCTAAAGGATTAGCGCCTACAAAGCAAGACAAGCCTGATGTGAAGCATGATGGCAAAAAAGATAAGGGAGTAGAACATATTGTTCCTCAATTACGAAAAGCCATTAGTATCGGTAAACATGTAACTTTCCAGAATGGCAAATCACATGAGATTCCTAAGGGACATGCTGCCAAATTCTTGAATAAATATCTAAATGGAAAGCCACACGAGAAACAAGCGATGCAAGATCATGCTCACCAATCACACGATCACTTTAAAAAACACATCTAACAATAAAACTTAGGAGAATAATATGTCAGGCTGGGGTAAAGCAGACGATAAAACAAGTACTGGTACTGTAGCAATACAGCCAGTATCAGCTACCTTCAACGGTGCAACTGGAGTGGCGTCTTCCGTCATTACTTTAACTGCACATGGCTTTCGCACAGGCGATAAAGTCAATTACGTTGATGGCGGTGGTACTCAAGTAGTAGGAATTGTAGATACTACTAACTACTTTATAACTAACGTAACAACTAACAGTGTTCAATTAGCACTCACAGAAGCTAAGGCAACTCAGAATGTACCTGATGTTATCACATTAGCTGATGGTTCTGGTGCTTCACACAAACTTACTCTCGCATTAGTTGCCGGTACTCGCGCAATTGCTACTGGAGCAAGCTCGGCAAACTTCTCAACAGAAGCAAATGTTGGTGATGTTATCACTGTACTCACACAACAATTTCAAATTCTTAGTGTTGAATCTACTACTAAAGCAACTGTACAGTCACTAGATGCTGGTACTGCAATCACAGCATTCACTGCCGCACAATATACTTACAGTGAGAAGCCTACAATTGGTGGTTTCGATAGTAATACTTCTGCCGCTAGTATTTTCGGTGTCAACTCTGGTGAATTAGTAGCCGGTTCTGACAACGTAGTTTCTATTGCTGTTGCAAACGCTGGAACAAACTATCAAGAAGTGCCGACTGCTACACTTACTGCACCTGCCGCAATTACTGTAGCAGCCGCTAAAGTTACTATTGCTACTAATATCATCGAAATTGCTAGTCATGGACTCACTACTGGTGACAAACTGACTTATGGTGACGGTAGTGGTACTGCACTTGCTGGTCTTACTGATGGCACCGCATACTATGTAATCAAAGTCACTAATGATACGATCAAAGTTGCTTCCTCTGTAAGCAATGCTGTTGCCGGTACAAATGTTGCATTAACTGGACAAGGTAACAACGCACAGACATTTACTGGTGATACTGCGACTGCTACAGCCGCTGTTGCCGGTAGTGTTGTTTCAGCTATCACTGTTACTGATGTTGGTTCTGGCTACACAGGCACAGTACCTACTGTTACTATTGAGAAGCCAACCATCACTATACCGACTTCCGGTGTAACTATCGCAACTGAAAGCATTGCATACACAGCCCACGCTGTAGCATCTGGCGAGAAGTTACGTTATCAAGATGGTGGCGGTACTGCACTTGCCGGTCTTGTTGATAACACTGTATACTTTAAGTCTGCTCTTGGTGCAACTGCTGATGCATTCCGTCTTGCTACTACTCTTGCATTGTCTGCTGGTACTAACATCACTGCTCCTGTAATTTCAAGCACATCTGGTGCATTCACTTGTGCCGCAGCCACAGCCGCGGTTGGTGATCGTGTTCAGATTTCTGGCACTTTCGCTGGAACTGGATCAATCAACTCATACGCAACTGGTACAATTTATAAAGTATCTGCGGTGACTGGTACTTCACCTAATGTAAGTGGATTTACATTGACTACTGAAGCCGGTGGCGCGTTGACTACTGTTGTTGGCACACCTACTGGTATCACACTGTTACAAGCAACTCTTGTCAATCTTACTGGTACTGGTAACAACGCACAGTATTTTGAACTTGACTCAGAGACTCTTGCAACTGCTACTGCTAGTATCGGACTTGGTGCTGGTGGCGGTAATAGTTCAGCCGCATCTCACACTGGTTGGATCAAGCGTACAGTCGGTACGGGTGCCCGAGCAGGACGAGTACAGTATGAAGTTCTATGTGCTATGAGCAAGAACGGAATTACTGGCGATGCCGCTGATGACACTGAAATCCCTGATTAATAAGGACGAAACTTAAATGGCTGATTCAAAAGTATCCGAATTACCAGCAGTGACAGCCGTTAATGGAACTGACTCGTTATATGTTGTTCAAGGCTCAGAAAGTAAGAAAGCCACGGTAGCGCAAGTATTCGCTACTGTGGCTACTCCTGCTAGTTTCACTGGAACATTTGCAATAGCGAGTTCAGAAACTCTCACTGGAGCGGGTCCTGTATCCGTTGCTTACTCAACATCCTTAATCAATAATCCCGACAACAGTGGCAATTTAACTATTGTCGCTGGAGTTGAGGGACAGATTAAACATATCATTATGTCAGGCAACAGTGGAAGTCGCACTTTAGCATTGATAGATTCACAGTTGGCACATTCGTCAATCACTTTTGACGGCTATGGTGATACTGCAACCCTCATATATACTAGTAGTAAATGGTACTTTATAGGTGGTACTGCAACCGTAGTGTAAAAAAGAATCTTTAAATAATGATAACATTGACTGATGACACATTTTTAGTATATGCAATAAAGAATTACAACAACCCAGAATGTACTGGGATGAGTGATTTTGAAGACGATGTAAAACGATTTAAATATCTGAAGAGACTATTCAACAGATATGAGACTTCTGAAGTTTTAAGTGATAGACTAATAATCAATCACTTAATCGTTTTGTACAACGTGTTTGACGTGGCGGCTACCACAATGCTGTTCTACAAGACTGAAGAGCGACACTGGCCCATACTGAAAACATTTTTGGTATTCCTTAATAGGATGCCAATGGAACAGATAGTAACGGGCGGAGTCAAAGATACTGACATCCCACTCGACTTTAAAATAATAAATATTCTTAGGAAGATTTGATGTCTAGAACAATTGATGCATTGATCGTATATCGTATTCTTCGGTTGTTCGCAACTAAGATAGAAGATACTGATGCATATAAATTAGGCATCATTGACGCAGATGGTAAAAAACTAAAGAACCCCAATTCTGAGGAAGAGCGTAATGCTTGGACTCTATTGACTCGATTCACTATAAAAGTAAAACAGGCACTCTTAAAATCCCCGGATTATAAAGCCAGAAGACTATTGACATTCGCTGCCGCAATTGCTATACTAAGAGAACACGGTGAAGAAGCAGAGGATAATCTTAATTTACTAGAACTATACATGGCTGATGAGGACGTTATAAAAGAAGCATCTGTACTGGAAGAACATGGTATGGTATCTTTTAGAATGTTTCTCACTGATGATGTCGCTGTAAATAATGCAGGCGGCGGTGCGATAGATGGGATTGGTGCAGGACCTAAAGGCGAACCCGGTGGTACCAAACAGGTACTTAGACCACTCTATCGTAGGAAGAAACGTAATGCCCTTAACAAATCTTGACACTAAGATTGCTGTTCTAGAACAAAATGTACAGTCTATGACAGACTTATTTTCTAGGCTCGATCTTGCAATAGAGAAGATGGGCGATGTTTCAAACAGTATCAATAAGATGTTAGCAGTCCATGAGCAAAAGATCGCTCAAACGCAAGAAGATACTGGAGACCTTTTCAAATTGGTCGAACAAAGACGTAAGGATCAAGAAGCATCCGATAAGGAGCTTCATAGTCGAATATCTACTGGTAATCGAGAGATTAAAGAAGAGATTCGTGAGGACTATAAAAGATTGGAAGATCATATTTCCGAGATAAAGGTAATGTTGGGCTCCAATAAGATGAGTACGGATAACGAAATCGACAAGATTGAAGAAAGAATCCGTAATCTAGAGAAGAAGCAGTGGATATTGATCGGTGGTGCCACCCTAGCTGGTATCATTCTCGGCAATATGGAAGTACTAGCCACTATTTTCAACTAAATTCTATTGACTTAGCCCTGCCATTGTAGTATAATAACTACTTAATGACAGGATTATATAATGAGTTTATACCTAGATGTCAAGTATCTTTCCATGATCTCTCATAGATTTGAGATGTTCAAGCGCAAAGACGATTATCTTTTCAATGTACGGTGTCCCATCTGTGGTGACTCCCAGAAGAACAAGCGCAAAATGCGTGGATACTTCTACAAGAAAGGTAATGACATGTTCTACAAGTGCCACAATTGTGATGCTGGTACGAACTTCGGCAACATCCTCAAGCAAGTAGCCCCATTAGAATACAAAGAATATCTCGTTGAGAGATATAAAGATGGGCAGTCAAAATTCAAGGCACACACTAAGCCGGTCTTACCTGATTTCAAGCCAGATTTCAGACCCAAGAGTCTTTTAGATAGTATCATGGACAGACTAGATACCTTGCCACATGACCATGAAGCAGTCAAATACTGCGAATCCCGCGCTATCCCCAAGAATAAGTATGATAGACTGTACTATATCCACAATATAAAGGATATCGTCCAACTCAATAAGAAGTACAAAGACAGCATAGTAACTGATGAGCCTCGCTTGGCAATACCATGTTTCTCCAAAGATGGTCAGCTACAATCTGTAGCATTGCGTGGTATGCGGGACGAGGCACTTAGATATATAGTAGTGAAAGTCAACGAAGATGCGCCTACTGTATTTGGTCTAGACGCAGTGAATGATAGCTTTCAAATACCAATTGTAGAAGGTCAATTAGACAGTCTGTTCCTGGAGAATGCATTGGCTGTATCGGGCACATCATTTGGTAAGATAGAAGAGTTGTGCCTGCCCAAAGAAAAGCTGACAATCGTGTTTGATAATCAGCCAAAGAACAAAGAAATATGTAAGTTGATGAGTAAATATATTGACTTAAAGTATTCGATTTGTATCTGGCCGAGTACCGGAGAAGGTAAAGATATAAACGAAATGGTGCTGAGTGGCTTGACAAAGAGTGAAGTTTCTAGTATAATAAATAGAAATACATTTGTTGGTTTACGCGCTCAGATGAAATTTACCACTTGGAAAAAATGTTAGGAGAATAGAATGAATGCACTATGGATAAGATTTAAGGCTTGGTTTCTAAGCATCTTTGATTACAATCAAGACGGTATTGTCAATGTAAATGACGCTAGAGAAAAGGCTGAAGATACCATTGATACAATAAACGAAGCAACACAAGCCGTTAAGACTGAAACAAAACGCCGAGTCAAGCGAGTCAAGGAAGAAGTACAAGATGTTCTTGATGCCGCAAAAGATACCGCGTCACAGGCAGGCGATATTGTAGATGCTGTTAAAGGCAAGCCCCGCAAAGGACGCAAGCCCAAAGCAAAAAAGGCACCAACTAAGAAGTAAAATCAATCCAGTTTTAGAGAATATATTATGAGTGAAGTGAATTTAATTGCTGTTTCAAAGCCAAGTGCTATGACGGGGTGTACATCTGCTGAAGAGTTAGTTGCATATGCCGCCAGAGTTAGTAATCCTGAGAATCAGAGCAATCCTAAGACTGCACCAAAACTTCTTGGTTATTTAGCTAAGAACGATCATTGGTCACCGTTTGAAATGGTGTCAATGACGATGGAAATTGTTACAACCCGTGATATATCAAGACAAATATTACGCCATCGGTCTTTCGCATTTCAAGAATTCAGCCAACGCTATGCTGTCAGTACATCCTTTTCACAAAGAGAGGCTCGGCTTCAAGACAAGTCGAATCGCCAAAACAGTGTAGAGAATACAGACAAAGCGTTGGCTGAAGATTGGAATATGAAGCAAGCTAAAGTCATCTTTGATGCCAATAGTGCATATGAATGGGCACTAGATAATGGCATCGCCAAAGAGCAAGCCCGAGCAGTTCTCCCAGAAGGAAACACAGAAACCACGCTTTATATGGCGGGTTCTCTGCGGAGCTGGATACACTATTGTCAATTGAGAATGACTAATGGTACTCAGAAAGAGCATATGGTTGTTGCTCGGCAGTGTTGGAACATCGTACATGCTCATTTTCCATCTGTCGTAAAAACGATGAATGAAATTGACGCGGCTAAGTCACGCTAATGCGTAAGTCTCGCTACGATGCGTTTATGAAGGTCTGGGGTACATCGGAAGATGAACCTGAAGTCGTAGCCGCTGTCCATGATAGAATTAAGTACTCTGAGATACACGATGATGTGCCGTATCCATGTGTACTTAATTGGATCTCAACTGACAGCGAAGAGCAATACGAAAAGAATCAAAGAAAATCACAAGATAAATTAGATTTGTATGGATGGGACGATACCTCAGTAACATATGATTTAAACTCACATGGGTTCAGAGATAAAGAATTTGATTGCCCTGATGAGAATTCAATCATAACCATTGGTGAGTGTTTCACCTTTGGTACAGGGTTACCTAGAGAGATGACATGGCCGAGTCTCCTTGAAGCCGAGATTAACACCAAGATATTTAATTTGAGTAGACCGATTTCAGGATTAGACCAAGCGTTCAGAATATTGTACTATTGGCTGCCGGTGTTGAAATCAAAGACCGTTCTTTTATTTGAGAGCAGTGGACTAGCTAGGGAAATCTTCCTAGGCAATGAAAGCTGTTCCATTGGACATTGGTCACTAGAAGACTGGCGAATAGATTTAGTAGCCAATAGGAACGAGAGATACATTTCCAGACAGAAAAACATGTTAGCCATTAAAGCGTGGTGTGATATGCACGATGTAACTCTACATGTCGTGGACACTGCCGCCAGAAATAGAATTGGCAATTCTACATATGATAAGTATAAACACGAACCAAAATGTGTGGGAAGAGACTTGATGCATCCAGGCAAGCATTTCCATGAGGCAGTCATGCAGGAATTTAAACAGATTATTGGGGTTAGTAAATAATGGCGAAGAAAGAATACTTGGGGTTACAGATTGACCTCTCAAGGGATGAATTATTTGATAAGTTAGGTCTACAGCGACTCTCAGAATCATACATGCGTGATGATGAGACTTCACCACAAGAAAGATTCGCACACGTTAGTCATGCATTTGGATCTAATCCAGAGCATTCCCAACGTCTATATGACTACTCCAGTAAACATTGGTTGTCTTACTCTACTCCCATTCTTTCTTATGGTCGAAGTAAGCGCGGCATGCCAATTTCATGTTTTCTAAATTACATTAACGACACCGCGGAGGGATTAGTTGAAAACTTATCTGAAACAAATTGGCTATCTATGCTTGGTGGTGGTGTCGGTATTGGTTTTGGGATCCGCTCCACTGATGATAAGTCTGTTGGTGTTATGCCTCATCTCAAAACCTACGACAGTTCATCACTTGCTTACCGTCAAGGTAGAACCAGACGTGGATCATACGCGGCATATTTAGATATCTCACATCCAGACATTACTATGTTCCTCGACATGCGGAAGCCGACTGGCGATCAGAACATGCGGTGCCTAAATCTACATCACGGTGTGAATATCCCAGATCGTTTTATGGAGATTATTGAGCGATGTATGGTAGATCCCACTGTGGATGATGGTTGGAACCTATGTGATCCACACACTGGAGAGATCAAGGAGACTGTTTCCGCTAAAGAGTTGTGGCAGAAGATACTAGAAATGCGAATGGAGACTGGAGAGCCTTACATGCATTTCATTGACACGAGCAACCGTGGACTGCCGCAGTTTCAGAAAGATTTAGGGCTGAAGATACACCAATCCAATTTATGCTCAGAAATAATACTACCTACTAGCAAAGACCGAACTGCTGTATGTTGTCTGTCCTCTGTTAACTTAGAGTACTATGATGCATGGTCAAAGGATAATAATTTCTTAAAAGATGTTGCAGAGATGCTAGATAATGTGTTACAATACTTTATTGATAACGCACCCGATTCAGTTAGTCGGGCTAAATTCTCAGCAACACAAGAAAGAAGTATTGGTATCGGAGCCCTCGGTTACCACGCATATTTACAGAAAAAGGGAATTCCATTTGAGGGCGCTATAGCTAAAGGCACAAACATGAGAATGTTTAGGCTGATAAGGAGCAAACTAGATGAAGCAAACTTGGGACTTGGTAAAGAGCGAGGCGAGGCAATCGATGCACGTGGGACGGGAAGACGGTTTAGTCATGTTATGGCTATTGCTCCTAACGCAAGTAGCAGTATCATTATGGGCAACACTAGCCCTTCCATTGAGCCATATCGTGCAAACGCATATCGTCAAGACACACTTAGCGGTGCGTATCTCAACAAAAATAAGCATTTGGATGTCCTTCTCAAGAGTAAAATTGAGAGTGATCCGAAACTCGATTATGATGAGATTTGGTCGTCAATAATTGCAAACGATGGGTCAGTTCAGCACTTGAAATGCCTTGAAGATTATGAGAAACTTATCTTTAAGACAGCAATGGAAATTGACATGCGATGGGTTATAGAACACGCCGCAGATAGGCAGAAGTTCATAGATCAAGCACAGTCGCTCAATCTGTTCTTCCGTCCAGATGTTAATATCAAGTATTTACATGCGGCACATTACCTAGCATGGAAGCAAGGTCTGAAGACATTATACTACTGTCGCTCAGAGAAACTGGGTAAAGCAGATAAGGTTTCCAATAGAATAGAGCGCCAGATTATCAAAGAGTTAGATATGACAGCACTTGTTAATGACGATGAATGTTTGGCGTGTGAAGGGTGATGGTGAGTGGTGTCTTTTCTGTAAGCAGATACATTCCCAGAGACAAAAAGATAGGTGTACTTGTCTCTGGTGGATGGGATAGCGCAGTCTTATGGTGTATGGCTAAGAGAATATGCATTGAACGTGGGCAAGAATGTGTTCCGTTCACAGTACCCAAGATAGACGGGGCTGAACATTATGCAAACTTAGTGCTAGAGTCAGTCAACAGATGGCTGAGAATATCACCAGTGAAAACGACTATCGTTGGTAAAATAGACAGCGAGAATCCTTCTGATTATGTGACATCTGGTGCATGGGAAATATTGGAGACAGGGAAAGCAGAATACTTACTTAATGCTAAGAATGCGTATCCACCAAACATGCAAGAGATGTTGCCTGATTTCCCATTACCAAATGATAGATACGAAACACCAGAAGAACACAAGCAGTACGTTGGTCATCCTTTCGCCACTTGGACAAAGGCACAGACCATAGAGTTAGCATTTCAGATTGGAATCGCTAATATAATAATGCCCATAACGCATAGTTGCACTGAACAGAACAGAGGAAGATGTAATAACTGTTGGTGGTGCAAAGAGCGTGAATGGGGATTCAACCAAATAAAAAAAATCGATACGGGAGAAAACTAGTGACTGAAGTAGTAATTAAATCGAGAAGTGATTGTCAATTTTGTGATGATGCAAAATCATTCTTGGTAGGTATGGAGATAGAGTTCACGGAAGAAACTCAAGACACTGGTACAGTTCCACAGATCATCGTAGACGGTGCAAATATAGGTGGCTATCAAGATTTGGTAGCTTTATCATCATCTTCCGAATGGAATAACTATTTTAAGGTCGCTTAATAAATGTCACCGAAAAAGAAACTGACTCTACAAGACGAAAGAGATTGCTTTAAGCCGTTTAATTATCCATGGGCATATAACGCATGGCTCGCACATGAGCAAAGCCACTGGTTACACACCGAAGTACCCATGAACGAAGATGTCAAAGATTGGAGTGACCGCTGTACCGATGCGGAGAAAGCATTCTTGACCAACATCTTTCGATTCTTTACGCAGGGAGATATTGATGTAGCAGGTGGGTATGTTAACAATTACCTACCACACTTTCCTCAGCCAGAAGTTCGTATGATGCTGATGGGATTTGCGGCTAGGGAAGCATTGCATGTTGCGGCTTACTCTCACCTCATTGAGACTCTTGGTATGCCTGAGTCAACGTACAATGAGTTTCTAGAGTATGAAGCTATGAAAGACAAGCATGAATATTTCATGGATATGTCTAATGCTAATGTAGACAAGAAGACGTTGGCAACGAACATAGCCGCGTTCTCCGCGTTTACTGAAGGAATGCAGTTGTTCTCCTCATTCATTATGCTACTGAACTTCCCACGACATGGTAAGATGAAGGGCATGGGGCAGATTGTTACTTGGTCAATTGTTGATGAGACAATGCATGCCGAGTCTATGATTAGATTGTTCCGTGAGTATATTGAAGAGAATCTAGAGATTTGGAATGATGATCTCAAGAACCGCATATATACAATAGCAGAGAAAATGGTAGAACTTGAAGATAAGTTCATCGACCTAGCTTTTTCAATGGGTCCAATGGAAGACTTGACCAGTGAAGACGTTAAGAAGTACATTAGATACATTGCTGACCGCAGATTGATTAGTCTTGGGTTGAAGGGTATATTCAAAATTAAGAAGAATCCTTTGTTATGGGTAGAAGAGATGGTGAATGCACCAACACACACAAACTTCTTTGAGAATAGAAGTACTGACTATGCTCGAGGCGCGCTGTCTGGAGATTGGGGTGATGTTTGGGAATAGGCAGTATTAAACCAAAGTTTGCTGACTATTTCTTCTCTATAGCCGATATGACTGCTAAGTTGTCATCTGCCAAGAAGCTACAAGTTGGATGTGTCATTGTAAAAGATAATAGAATACTATCTATTGGATACAATGGCACACCAGCTGGCTGGGATAACGAGTGTGAAGAAGAAACAAAGTTTGGCAACACGGGTTATGGCAGAAAACTTACAACCAAGCCAGAAGTCATACATGCGGAAGCAAATGCACTGATGAAGTTAGTTCAATCAACCGACTCAAGTGTTGGCTCTGTATTATTCGTAACACATTTGCCTTGCATAGAATGCGCTAAACTAGTGTATCAAGCAGGGATAAAAGAAGTATATTATATAAACGATTATCATGCTTCCAAGGGAAGTGGACACTTATTTTTAAAAGAGGCAGGAATAAAGTTATATGCCAAGACCAATTAGAATTGAATGTGTATCATGTGAGTCAACCTTTAGAATGGCACATGATATGCCAGAAACTCATTACAGTGAAAGCTATTGCGTATTTTGTGGCAGTGAACTAGAAATTGAGTTAGCTATGCCACTCAGTGACTGGGAACAAGAGGAAGCTGATGATGCAGAAAGAGAAGACTGGAATTAAAAAGACTGTTGTAATCATCTCTGGTGGATTCGATCCAATACACCCTGGACATTTAGATTACATACGAGAAGCTAGAGCCATGGGCGACTGGTTAATTGTCGGTCTAAATTCAGATGAGTGGTTGACTCGCAAGAAAGGCAGGGCATTCATGTGTTTTGATGATCGCTGGTGTATGTTGATGGCTACTGAAGGTGTAGATGATGTTATATCATTTGATGATTCAGACGATACGGCTATTGACCTGATATCTCGCGTGATGAATATGCCAGTCTCTGGTAATGTGGAGTATATATTCGCTAATGGTGGCGACAGAGACATAACTACTACTCCAGAAAACTCTATCTCCACCGACAACATCAAGTTTAGATATGGTGTTGGTGGAGGAAAGTCTAGTAGCAGTAGTGAACTCTTGGCTCAATGGTCAGAGGGCAATAATATCATCAGAGATTGGGGTATATATAAAATTCTGCTCCAAGATAGCAGAATCAAAGTCAAGGAATTGGTGATTCAGCCTAACAAATGTATCAGTTATCAGAAGCATTTTTTGCGTAGTGAAATCTGGTTCGTTAGTCAAGGTCAATGCACAGTTAAGCATAGCAAAGGCAAGAGAACAGATTACACCATGCACAACCTCCGAGAGGATGATGTATTCACCGTGAGAGCAAACGAGTGGCATCAAATAAGCAATCCTTACCGAACTCCATGTCACATCATAGAGATCCAGTATGGGTCTGATACGAGTGAAGAGGATATACAGAGGGACGAATAGTCGTATAAATATGAGTTCCTACTAATCAATATAGAAGAGAGATAATGACTTTAAAAAAGACGTTTATATTTACCACCGCAATTCTATTTGCTATCTTTAGTGCTATTGCCGTTGGCAAAGAGAAAGAGATGGTAATCTATGACTTTCCTATCACCCGAGTAATTGACGGTGACACTGTTGCATTTGAAGCCAACTTTCTACCTGCACCACTCAAGCAAGAACTGAGCATACGAGTTTTCGGCGTAGACACCCCAGAGAAAAGCTGGCGTGGTAGTTGTGATGTAGAAAAGAAATTGGGAGAAGAAGCATCTCAGTTCACCAAGGACATGCTGGCTTCCGGTACAAAGATCGAAGTTGCTATTCAATCATGGGATAAATACGGTGGTCGAGTGTTGGGTGATGTAATCGTTGATGGAGTTAGTCTGCGGTATGCGCTATTAGAAAATGGGTACGCCAGGGAATACTTTGGTGACAAGAAAGTTAGTTGGTGCTTATAAAATAAAGTGAGAAGGGTATGTTGAAATTCCTAGACATGGAATTAGCTATAGATGATGAATGTTTTCAACCAAATACTGTTACAAAACTCTTTGCTCAAAACATTGATCCAGTAGGGAAGACTATATTGGATTTGGGGTGCGGAGTTGGTGCAGTAGGGATTCACTTTATGAAAAACGGTGCAGATGGTTGCATTGGATTGGACATATATGATGGTCATGTGAAATACGCGCAAGATAATTGTACTTCCAATGATGTTAAAATGCAAGTCCTTCAAAGCGACATATACTCCAACCTCACAGATCAGAAATTCGACATTATTGCTAGTGATATCAGTGGTTGTGCTAAAGAGATTGCAGACATAACTACATGGTTTCCTAAGAATGTCCCTACACCAGAAAATGGATGGGAGTTGACAGTTGCGGCTATCAAAGACTCCAAGAAATACCTCAATACCGGTGGTGAATTCTATTCTGCTGTCCTGAGTTTCAGTGACAGAGATAAGATAGATGAAGCCTTTAACGAAACGTATGGTGATGACTGGGAGATACTGTTTGAAAAGCAGATAGTGTTCTCTAAGGAACTATACGACAACAAAGAGATAGCATGTAAATATCCAGTTGTGGAGAAACGAAATCGCCTCTTCTGGACATTTTATATGTACAAAGGAAATGCATGAAAGGTTGGCATGGTGGTAAGGGAAGTGGAAGACGTAGAGAAAATCAACAAAACATAGACCATAACTGGGATTTCATATTCGGAAAAAAGGATATAAATAGTACACTAGATGATGATTCAGGTGTATTGAAAGATGGTAGCAGTGAAGAAAGTAGTGAAGAAGAAGCGGAAGAAGAAACCCGCGGAAAAGAAAGTACATAGGGTATATTGTACATACTTCCCAGATGGAAGATACTACATTGGATACTCGTGTAAACCTATTAAACAATATGAAAAGTATTTTGGTAGTGGCAATGCCGTACTAGAATATGAAGGTGATCTTATCAAAGATACTCTGGTGGAATATGAGAAGAAGTCCTATGCTAAGATGCAGGAACTTCTTCTACAGTGGCAGTGCCGCGAAGATCCACGATGTCTGAATGATATGTTGAATATCAGATTGCGTAGAAGTCACCTCGCTGAATTCGTACCAATCAAGTGGAGTCCCAGATGATATTCCTAGTATTATTAATTGTATCTGCACTATCAGTATCTGCTGTAGCGGGTTATTTTTCCATTATTGGATTGATGGCTATATTCCCCGCAGTCAAAATACCCATCATGGCTATGGGCATTGTATTAGAACTTGCTAAGTTAGTCACAGCATCATGGCTCTATAGAAACTGGAAGAAAGCTGGATTTCTCCTCAGAACCTATTTCACTGCATCGGTCATTATTCTCTCAATCATCACCTCTATGGGAATCTACGGATATCTGTCCAAAGCACACTTAGAACACTCAGTGATAACGGGTGATAAGTCTCTCCAGATAGCTAGGATCGATGCCAGACTAGCGCAACAACAAAGGCGTGTAGATGATGCTCAACAAGTTATCGGACAGCTGGACCAAGCTGTACAGACGCTCATTAACTACGATAGAATAAGAGGGGCTGAAGGATCCCTGGCTGTACGTCAGTCACAATCATTAGAGAGACAGACACTCAACTTATCTATTGATGACGCTGGTGAAGCAATGGAGACGCTCCTGTCAAGCAAATTAGTGCTTGAGACAGAACAATTGGTGATTGAAGTTGAAGTGGGACCTATCAAATATATCGCTGAATTAATATATGGTGATTCCGACAAAGAACTACTTGACAAAGCGGTGCGATTCGTGATACTATTACTTGTAGTAGTGTTTGATCCGTTAGCTATACTGCTAGTCATATCAGCTAACATGAGCCTGATGGAAAGGCGAGGTGAGTCGATGACTTTCCTCGGTGATGATGCTACTGAAGCTGTTGAAGATTTTATGATGGACGCAAAACCAGAACCATCGGTGCCAAGCCCCGAGCCGGTGAAGGTTGTAGTAGCTGAATCAGAACCCGTATTAAGTGATACGGAAATAGACCAGTTGGGGAGACTCGACCGGAATTTGAGAAATAAACTAGGTTGGCTAATAGACAAGAAGGAAGTATAATAATGACAACAGAAGTAAATGATGTAGTATCGGTAGTAACGACCGTCGGTGAGTTCATAGGTAAATTCGTAAGAGAAGACACTCAGGTGGTCATACTAAAAGATCCACGCATGGTTGTCCATGGTTCAACCGGAATGGGATTCGCACGTGGTTTGAGCATGGCAAGTGGTGAAGAGGCTGATGAATGCACCTTTTACATTACTAATGTGGTATTCATAGCTGAAGCCCATAAGGACGTAGTTACTGCATACCGTGAGTTTACTAGCGGGCTGATACTCAAGTGATTACAGGCTTCACATGCAGTACCTTTGATTTGCTTCATGCTGGACATGTGCAAATGCTCAGAGATGCAAAATCGCAATGTGATTATCTAATATGTGGGTTGCAGGTAGACCCATCTACTGATAGAAAAAATAAGAACAAGCCAATTCAGACAGTAGTAGAGCGATACACTCAGTTAAATGCCGTTCGCTATGTGGATGAGATTATACCATATGGCAATGAAATTGATTTAGAAGATATCTTGACAATGTACGATATTAATGTTAGAATACTAGGTGAAGAATATAGAGAAAAAGACTTCACCGGTGCCACAATCTGTAAGGATAGAGGTATCTCACTATATTTTAATAAACGAGATCATCGTTTTTCAACCAGCGACCTAAGAGCCCGCGTTAAATCCTGAAGGGGAATTATATTATGAGTAAAGAAGCATACCTTGAAAGTCTAAGCAATGGTGTACGCACTGTTACATTCACTAAAGTCGATGGCACAGAGCGTGTTATGGAAGCAACGATACAGCCCAGTATCCTCAAAGAAATCTATGGAGATGAAGCAGTGGCACTTCAGCGCAATCAAGACACATTGACTGTATTTGACACTGAGAAGAAAGATTGGCGTTCTATCAGAGTATCCTCTATCAAAACTTTAGTTTAACCTCTTGACAAATGGTGTTATTCCTGTTATCATAGATACTGTAAACAAATAACTAATAGGAATTTCACCATGGCTAAAGACAAGTACGCAGAGTTTCGCCCAGAAACTAAGAAAGTACGCAAGAAGCGCAAGCCTATGACAGAAGAGCAGAGAGCCGAAGCTGGCGAACGACTCAAACTGGCTAGAGAAAAGCGCCAACGAGATAATCCTCCCACCTATGCTGGTATAGCACCCAAAGTTGTCGCCCTAGATGACGATGAGACATTCAGCCTGAAGAACGTCCGAGACTGGATCAAGACTCAGAAAGAATACCTCACCGAGTTCAATCGTGGTGCTAAAGCTGGTGATAAAGGTGCAATAGCCAAAGCGGCATCATGCACTGGTTACATTCGGCACATGGAAGCGTATCTCAGAAGTGGTGACTGGATCGATGACAGATACGGTGCCAATGCAGATAACGTAACTCAGTGGACATGCACAACCCTAGCTTATGACTCCGATGGTGTACCCAAGCGTTCTAAAGGTGTGTTTTATCCCGATCTTGGATATCGTTGGGGCTTTGATCCTGACGAAGTTGAAGCAGGAGTATTACCGATATGATTGTTATTGATTATAGTCAAGTCTCCATTTCTAATTTCATGGCAGAGATAGGTCATCGTAAAGATAACTCAGTGGATATCAATGTCCCACTCATCCGTCACATGATACTCAACTCAATTCGTAGCTATAAGAACAGATATGGCAAAGAGTTCGGTGAGATAGTAATTGCGTGTGATAATAGACACTATTGGCGCAGAGAAGTCTTTCCACACTACAAAGCGGGTCGCAAGAAGAGCCGTGATGATAGTGGATTAGACTGGTCATCCATATTTGACGCATTGAACATGGTGCGTGATGAGATTGACGAGTTCATGCCTTATCCTGTGATTAACATACATGGTGCTGAGGCTGATGATGTGATTGGTGCATTAGCAGAGTATAGCCAGACAGCAAGTACTGAAGGGAAGCTGTTTGCATCTGCTGAACCATTCCTAGTTATATCTGGTGATCACGATTTTGCCCAGTTGCAGAAGTTTCCTAATGTGTCACAGTATAGCCCCGGCAAGAAGAAGATGATTAAAATCACCGAACCGGCTCACAATGTACTGATGGAGCATATCATTATTGGCGACAGAGGTGATGGTGTGCCTAACATGTTGTCAGACGATGACACTTTTGTTACAGAGTCTAAGAGACAGCGTCCTATTCGCACTGTTCTAAAAGAAGAGTGGAAGAAGCAACAACCATCTGAATGGGTGACTGGTGAGATGGCTCATGGCTACAAGCGCAACAAAAGACTGGTAGACCTGTCAATGACTCCTCAAGAGATCAAAGATGGCATTGTTGAGTCATATGAAGCACAACAAGGCAAGGGTCGAGCAGACTTATTTGGCTATTTCGTGGCAAAGCAGTTGACTGGTATGATGGATGTCATTGAAGATTTCTAGTATAAATACTGAGGTAAGCCAAATAAATAATGGAGTAAATGATGAAATTTAGACAAACTAATGAGGGTTTTGATTGGGTGTTCTCAGTCAGTAGTTCTACAGAACAAGCCGACCGGCTAAAGCAATGGGCAAGTACGAATCAGTCACTAGTACCATTGGTACGACATGGTGTTGGTGCTATCAAAGCCGATTGGGGCATACCAGAGGGTATGCCAAACACAGTCAAGCTAGAGAAAGATATCCCTGCTGGAATGTCCAATTCTACCATTCAACTAGAGTGGCGTAGAATCAAGGGATTCTTTGATCCCACTGCCAATATCCATAACTTGAAACAGCCTCAACGAGAGACAGTATGGGTTCAGATACTTGAAGCAGTACATCCAAGCGAGGCAAGCATTCTCACTGCTATGAAAGATGGCACGTTGTTAGCTGAATATCCACAACTGGAAGCGGTACTTGGCACATTAGGTATCACCGACTACAACAAGCCAGTTGCTAAGAAAGCTAAGAAGAAGAGAGTTACTAAGAAGAAATCTGCGGCTTAGGGCGATATGGGTCATATTCTCTGCCCCATTGCCATTCATCTGGAAGTTTGAATTCAAGTAATACAAGGTGCCGCGAGCCATTCGGTTCAACGCACCATTTTCTTTTAGGACGTTGAAAAGCCTTCATCCTAATCAATTTGATTGTCTCATCGTTATGTTTACGACCATACATAGGATTAAACTCTCCTACTCTGGTACCGGTCATAGTATCACTGATTTTCTGTTTATGCTCTTCGGTCCATCCCTTCTTTCTGGATGGATGCTTATTGCCGAGCTTGGCTTTCTTGATTCTTTCGCGACCTTCAGGAGTATGCCATCCAGTCCTATCTCGGCATTTGTCCACTATGGGTAAGTCTTTCTTATTGTAATGGATCACATAATCGCGCACAGCCTCGACAGTTGATAGCTTGATGATCAACTCGCGTGGCTTAGGTACTGCTTGGAGGCTATTCTCATCCACTATCCAGAACTCGGATTGGCGTTGGAATAGAAAGAATCGACTGGCTCTAGCCATGATATACTCATAAAATAGGTGATAATAGCACTATTTATATGCAAAATAAATGCAAATAAATGCAAATAAAGGTTGACTTTGCCTATGGATGTGTTATAATAGTTGTACAAATTGAGTAAAGAGAGAGAGAAATAGATATGTCAACTTACAATTACGCAGATTCAATTACCTTCACCAAAAACTACTTCTATCAGCCAAATCGTGATGTATTTGCTCCGTCTTTGGCTGCGGTGAACAACCCTTCTGCATACGATACTATCATAGTTGATGAGAACATTACTGCCCAAGCTATGGATATAGTGATGGAGAAGTACCTTGTTGATCGAAAGAAGTCTTTTTGCCCCGCACGAGATAATGCATAAAAGATGAAAATAAAGGTTGACATAGCCTACCAGTGTGTTATAATAGTATCTGAAATCGAGTAAAGAGAGAGAGAGAATATGACTTTAAGCAAAGGTGTTATAGCAAACATGTTCAGTGACGCAGAAATGATGGAGATTGGGCAGGTTTGTCGCCTGTTAACTCCTTCTAGCGAGACTGAAACTGGGTTTGCCCAAGTCGAGGTCACTCGTTTAACTGCTGAATACTTCACTGTGGAGAATGTATAATGAAGATTGTAACTCAAACTCAAATCCGCGAGAACTATGGCGCACATGATTGGAACGGTGAGGGTGAATGTCCTCAGCACTGGAAGTACAAGGGCGGTAACACATACGTCACTGAGAATGTGACCATAGCCCAGGCGCAAGACCGCGACTTCTGGAAGTCTATTGGTGCCGCTATCACGACTTATAATGAGTCCTGGGAAGAGTACTCAGTTGGCTATGAACTCTTAGATGAGGGAGAGCCAGTACCATGTGAAGAGTGGGATTCTCCTATCATCCTAAGTGAAACCGCCATTGAGGGTTTATTCAATGCAACTCGCACAAGCAAAACCTTTGGCTGGAGGAATGAGAATATCATCCAAAAAGAGGAGACATGGATTCAGAGTGGTGGTGAGCAGTCAGATTATCTTTTGCGGTTTCTCACTAAATCCGGTGAAGTTCTGAACTGGCGAGGAGAGACAGTAGCCGCTTGACTTGTCTAACCTTTCCTGTTATAATAGTAATATCAATCAGCGCGGAGCTATAAATAACTATGACATCTAAACCCTGGTATTACGGAGAACTACGCACTGACGTAGAATTTGCTGTACAAGATTGGATCGAAACACCAAAGCATCCAGATTGGGGTGCGTTACGCAATGCGCTCATGGAAATCACCGATTGTAATCAGACATTGGTGTATGACATTCTACAAGATATACGAGATGGCGGTATATGAACATATTTTATCTTGATCAAGAACCCAAGCAGGCTGCCCAGTGGCATTTCGACAAACATGTAGTCAAGATGATTGTCGAATATGCACAACTTATGTCCACTGCACACCGACAACTAG
>Ga0114997_10000828_pt1 | contig 25765 bp, 21 predicted proteins | sample ArcticOcean_MG_C_2_FD_87045 | JGI IMG/M metagenome (GOLD analysis project Ga0114997, IMG submission 87045) | Marine microbial communities from western Arctic Ocean - ArcticOcean_MG_CB4_136 | ecosystem: Environmental > Aquatic > Marine > Oceanic | place: Arctic Ocean: Canada Basin | collected... | reverse complement strand
GTATTCGGAGCTACAGGATTTATGTTTGGAGTCATGTTAGTGAATTTTGCTGAGGATATTGTTCCAATGTTTGCTCCTGAATTTTCTCCGAGTGAGCAGCCCATGTTGTTTTTAGCAATCAAAATATTAGCAGGAATACTATTTGGTGGAATGAGTGCTTTAGGATGGAGGTCATCTATTAGAACCTCTGCATCAATACTTGTTTATCTTCTAATGCTGTGGTTAAGGGAAACTGGAGACAAAATGGGATTTGTGATAAAAAGTGATCAAACGTTTACTATTATTGCAATTATTGGTGTTGCATTCACCTTCCTGATTACAATTAAAGCAAGGGAATTAGTTGCTGCATTAGCTGGTGCTGCTGCGGGTACTGCTTGTCTTGCACTAGGGTTACAATTTGTAACAGAAGGGGCTGTATCATTACCTGATGTTTCATCTACTCAACCAAATACAATACTTTGTGCAATATTATTTACCGGAGGCTTAATTATTCAATTAAGAAATTCAGAGGAACGGAAAAAGTTATCAAAAGTAAATAAAATAGTTGAACGCATGCACAATAATGATAAAAATGCGGTACAAAAAATGGAAGATTTAACATGGAGTAATAGAACTGAGGATTACAAAAAATGGCTTGTAATGGGGGCTAGTTCTATTGAATCAATGAGGCGTCCTGAATTCCGAAATCGGGTAGGTGTGCCTAATCCCCCTCCTTTATTAAAAAAATTAGTTTAACCCTAATGTTGATTGCTTAGACCTCTTCCTAAGGCCAATGAACCCAGCGACTATATGGGGAGAACGTTGGTTGTGTTGCGAACATTCTATCTCTCGAAGATACATGCAAATCGCCTGTGAAAAGCGTAGTTTGGTAGTCTTAGCCGCAGATAAAAAAACTATGCATGAACTTAATCAATTACTTGAAGACGTTGGAGATTACATTTCAGCATTGAAAACGCATGTAGACTTAATTGACGATTGGTCTAAAGAAGGTTGGGAAAATTTTATTTCGAATGCGAAAAGCAAAAATTTACTTATTTTTGAAGATAGAAAACATGGAGACATTGGAAAAATAGCTCGGGACCAAATGGGCGGAATTTATGATTCCAGAACTTGGGCCGATATTATTACAGCTCACCTAATCTCTGGACCATCTATCCTAGATGGTATGCAAGAAGCATGGGAATCTGTAAATATGCAAGGGGGTGTCCTTTTATTGGCGCAAATGAGTAGTGAAGGGAATTTGCTTGGGTTACCCGGATATACTGATTCTGTAGTAAATATAGGTAAATCTCATCCTGTGTGTTTCGGTTTTATTGGAAATGGAAGTCGGCCTAATGAATTAAAAGAATTACGAAAAAAGGTTGGAGAGGGGAAAATGATCTGGACACCTGGGGTTAATTTAAACACTCAAGATGCAATACTAGGGCAACGTTATGGTGACCCTGAAGTGGCAATTTTATCTGGGTCCGATGCCATAATTATTGGAAGCGGGATTCATAATGCAAAAAGCCCTAAAGACGCCGCAAAAAAATATGCTGAAATAAGTTGGAATGCTTTGCTTAAACGGTGTGAATAATTTGATTAATTATATTTCAATAATTTTCGGATGCTTAAGTTTAATTTTAATAACCTGGTGGTTTCATTATAGAAAGCATATGTTACTTACTAATAGATTAAAAAAATCAGACGAGGCGTTATTAACAGAACCTGGGTTGAAAATAGAATCTGTTTTCCAGGCCCCACCTGGAAGTGTAATTTATCCATACATAATTGTTAATGAAGATACTACTAGAGTTCCTGAAGAAATATAAAACTTCAAAGATAGGGGATGTCCCCTACAAGGCTCCATAAATATCCACCTACAAGGCTACTAAACAAAATGGCAGTTAGTATAAATGCTTTCTTTTTCAAAGTTTTAGTGGTATTTTCAATTGATTGAGGAGTAACAAGGGCTGGAAGAGGAATATTCAATGCTGGGAGGGGGAGAGGGGGTAATTCTCCTAAAGGGGGTAATTCTCCTAAAGGGGGTAATTCTCCTAATGCAGGCATCTGTTCTTTTTTGTCTAAATCTTTTGGATATAGTTTGTCTAAATCTTCTAAACCCGGGGCCTCTGGAACAGGCCCAAGCACTTTATCCCATACTTCATCAAATAATGATGCTGTAACTGGTTTTTGAATCCATGCGACTGCGCCCGCAGAGAATGCTGCATCTTTAGCTAAATTGATCAATCGTGCAGGTGCAAGAAATATTATTCTGGCTTCTGGATCTGCCTCTCGGATTTCTAAAGCCGCCACGTGGCCATCCATACTTGGAATATCTAATGCCATAATTACTAAATCAGGCATGTTTTCAGAATAAACATCAACTGCATTATCTCCATCTTCACAACTAATAAAAATAAATTCCTTGGTTCTCAACGATTGCTCTATACGCCTTCTTGACATTGGATTATTATCTACTAATAGGATTATTGGCGCATTTTCATCATCGGCATTGGTGACTAATCCCATTCAACTCATGATAGGGGAGATGCACTTTGTTCATCAAATATGCGCTTACTTATTCTTCTTCGAGAACAGTTTCGGCTGGTCCATCTCTTGGATTAGTGAATGCTTGTTTTATTTTTTCTTCTTCTCCTTTGATCTTATTATATTCGGCCTCTCTATCAGGAGCACTAACAAATGCCAGTTGTACTTCTGAAATTACGCCCGATAAAATCTGTGTTTCTTTTTCATCTAAGTTTCCAGAAGTTTTCTTTTGTAACATTCTTAAAAGTTCAATTCCCTCTTTTGCTTCTTTTAAATCATAGAAACTTTCACCCTCATATTCCATTAAACCTAAATTCATCATTACAGTTCGTTGAAACATATGTACCAATTGGAAAAATCGATATGAATCTTCATTAGTAAAAAATTCTTCATCTGACACTTAATATCACCTTTGCCATGTTTATGCGAAATGCTTGTTATTGATAATTTTTTATGTCTTCCAATAAATTTTTACTTCTTCTAAATGTCCCTTTTCCTTTGGCAATTAAATTGTTTTTATTATCATATAATTCAGCTGTAATGATATAATTGCCCATTGATTTTTCATTAAATTTGCCCTTAGCAATTAATTTATCACTTGTTGTTTGTTTTGAAAATATCATCTCAAATGTCTTTGTAAATACTAATACGTCTTCGATTAATGAATTTGCTGCGTAAAATGATGCTGTTTCCAAGGCCATGAAATAATATGCATTATGAATTTCTTTTATTGCATTATGCATTGCTATGTTTGTATTAATATTTAATTCGGCTTCGCCCTGGCTTATTTTTATCTTGGAATTTAATGTTTTATTAGTTGTGGATTTCGAATGCATTCGTTCTAAGCCGTCATAATGTTTCTGCATATTATCACTCAAATAATTGTTCTAATAACCATTCGGGATCGAATTGGTGAAGATCTGTGTATTCCTGCCCAGTACCTACCAAAACTATTGGTTTGCCTGTTGCATGCGCAATTGATAATCCTGCTCCTCCTTTTGCATCAGTATCCATTTTCGATAATACCGCTCCATCAAAAGTAAGGACTCTGGAAAACTCAGCCGCTTGTTCAACCGCATCATTTCCTGCTAATGCGTCTCCTACAAATAATACTAAATGGGGGTTTGTGACCCTATGCACTTTTTGTAATTCATTCATTAAATTTGTTTTGTTTTGCATTCTTCCTGCTGTATCAATTAACACTATGTCTGCCCCTTTGGCTTTGGCATGGGAAATTGCATCTCTTGCAATTGCTGCAGAATCTCCTCCTCTTTGACTTGATATACATTTGATTTCTAAACGTTCCATATGGGCTTCTAATTGCTCAATTGCGCCTGCTCTAAATGTGTCTGATGCGGCAGCTACAATCTTGTAACCTTTATTTTTCAAAGTATAAGCTATTTTAGCTGTAGTGGTAGTTTTTCCCGTCCCATTGACTCCGACTAACATTATTACTACTGGTTTGTCATTGTCTAAAATATAATTTTCAATAGTTGCTTCAAAGTCCCAATAATCGGCTTGTAATATCGATTGTAGTGCTCTTTTAAGTGTCGCTTCAATGACTTTGGCTAAATTCGCTCCTTTTCTTAATCTGCTGCCAATTAATCCTTCCCTCATTAATTCTAAAATTTCTGAAACTGCGGCGCTACTAATATCTGATTCTAACATTGCCCATTCAATTTCTTCGAGGAGTGATTGTAGTGCTTTACCGTCTTTAATTACCCTTCCTCCTGATTCTACGACCCCCCCTCCAAGATCAATTTGGATGTTGTTTCCGTCTCCAAACTCAATATTTTTTGTTCCAGAAGATCCTCTTGGGGCTTGTTCAACTTTTATTAATTGCCTTCCTGTGGTGGAGCGCATCATTTGTAACTCTACTTCAGAACCTTTTGGTTTTGTTTCAAGTATGGTATTTTTGCTTGCTTTTTTTATCTCTTTTTTAAGTTTTTTACGCTCTTTTTTTGATAATTTTTTCCATGGATCTTCGGTATCTTCTTCCTCTTCGGGGTCCCACTCATCCCATTCAGTGGCTTTGTTTGTTGGATGTTCTATGGGCTCTGATGCAGTCTGAATACTTTTTGATTCATTATGAATTATTGGTGTATGAGTGATGTCTTGTTTAGTATCCCCTTCAATCTCTGTAAGGTCTTCAGTATTTGCCTCGTCTGCTATTACCTTGACTTTTTTTCTAAATTTATCAAATAAGCCCATATAATCACCTTAATCGTCTAATGTTAATTCTCCACCATATCTTCTTCTTCTTTTCTTTAAGGGGGTTTCTTTAGAAGATGTGGATTCTGGTTTAGGTTTGGTTTCTTCTATATCCACAACTTCTTCTAATCTGATATTTAATTCTCTAATCGAACTTGATGTTGTTGAATGTTCTTCTACTAATTGGTCAACTAATTCTTTTAATTCGTTGATTCTTTTGTTTAATAATTCCATAGTACCCTTAAGAGATCTTTCGGCGTGTATTCCACTTCCAATATCGATAATTGTAGATTTTACATTTGTGTATTTAATTGGGATTTGGACTCCTGCCCCTATAGGTACCATTCCTTCATTATCCTCTACATTAGTTAATTGGTTTAAACTTCGATGGACTGTTTCATGTTCTTGGATTACTTGGTCTAATTTACTGATTTGTTCCTCAATTTGTGTAATTTTTTGATGATTTAAATCTCGCATTTGGGATATGTTTTTTAATTCATCCCGATTCATAAAATCACCCTATTTAATTGCCGAAGCGCAATAGGTATTACTCTTCTTTTGAAGATGTCGCTATCTGTTCTCTAAATTGGTTTTTCACTATAGGATCTGAGGATTCGCTTGGTTTAATTTCTTTATTAGATTCTATTAAAATTTGCCTTCTGTTAATTTTGTGTCTCCCACCTAAAGTAGACAAAACTTTGTGTTCAGCTTCTTTTATAGATTTAGCAACCACATCTTGTGTGAATTTTTGAGTAATACTCCCTAATGGTATGATTCCAGTAACTCTGTATGCCTTCATATCCCCTCCGACCTGTCGAACTATCTTAAACGCGTTGGCGCGGGCATTCATATGGAAATATAAGAAATATGTATGAAAATTAAAACAAGTCTGAAATGAGTTGAGGTTTAGGCCGTCATATGGGCAAGGCGGGTTCTATACTGATAATATGCCTACTCTTGCTTATTTTAATCCCTGTTTCCGCTATACAAAGCCCCCCCACGATAACAACCGAATATACTGGGGCTGAGGCTCAAATAATGTTCGATCATGAAATTACATTTGCTGATTGGTTAAGTTTGGAAGAAAGGGGGCTGGTTCCTTTAAGGCAAGTTACAAAAAATGTGATGCTTGTATGGGTTGATTCAGAAGAGATTCCTTTGTTGTCCAAAGAATTTAACCTTGAAATGGTTAATGATTTAGAAAAATTTGATGCTGTTATTTTAATTAAAGAAGATAATCTGCGCTTTGGTAATTATCGTGTGTTATTGGAGCCTCATTTACCATTAAAAGGGGTTTTACAAGTTTTGGAGGTATTAAAAAGTAAAAACTTGGAAATTAAAAAATATCCACTTATTGAATCAGTAGGAAGTATGCCTGCCTCATTTGAGATATCTGGTATTATTTCTCCAGAATTAAAAATTGAGGGAATTTGGAAAATAGAAACTATACAACAAACATACGCTAGAAATGATGTTGTTGCATCTATTCTAGAGTCTGGATCTTTAACGGGCCATAACTTATGGGACAGGGGATTAACTGGAGAGGGGGTATTGATTGCTGTTGCTGATACGGGCATTGATCTAGATCATGCTTGCTTTAGAGAAAATCAAACTGAGGTGGGTGTGCCTAGTGAAAGCCATCGAAAAGTACAATTATTAAACACCTCGATAGATTCTTGGGACTCTGCAAATAATTCTGATTATGGGCATGGAACCCATATTGCGGGAAGTTTGTCTTGTCATTGGGAAGATGGAGAGATTAGGGAAGGTAGTTCATTATCCTATAATTCAAAATTAATTGTGCAAGATGTTGTAAGTGATAATGGATGGGAGATCCCTGATAATGTTGATGTGTTATTTTTAGAGGCAGCTCAAAATGGAGCAATAATACATTCGGATTCGTGGGGGGATAATGAAGTGAATTATACCAAAAGATCTGGGGATTTTGATGGGTGGGGGCGAGAAGTTCCTTGGAGTTTAATATTTGTTGCACCTGGAAATTCGGGGGCGCAGCTTATGGAACCTGCAAATGCTAGAAATGTGGTTGCTGTTGGCTCGACTACGAAAACTGAGGATTTGGGAATGGTGAGTTCTTCAAGTTTTGGCCCAACAAATTTAGGAACTAGGGGGATTTTCTTGGTTGCTCCTGGAAAATATATTATTTCTGCTAAAAGTGACGGGATGGTTGGTTCATTGAATAATGAAACGACTTCTCTCTCTGGAACGTCTATGTCTACTCCTGCTGCTGCTTCTGGTGCTGCAATTATTCAACAAATGGTGGAGGAGGGTTTATTCAAGTCTAATAAAAATATAAATGAAAGTTTTGGGTTCACACCTAGTGGGCCATTGATGAAGGCTTTACTTTCTCTTGCTACAACTAGTATTTCAGATTCGAATACTCCGAATCCAGTTCAAGGGTGGGGGGTACTGAATATTTCTGAAATAATTCCCCCTGAATTTTTTGAGGATAATAACTCCACTATTGACAATATTTGGATTTGGGATAGTTATCAATATGAAGGTGATTGGAGTGCATTCACAAATTCTCGAATTGGGGGGGGCTTAACGCCTATTGATTCGTTAACTCAAAACCCCTGGGATGGGACTGGTGCAAGGGGACCATTTTTGTCAACAGGTGAGGAAATTAGATGGAATTTTACAATTAATAGAGAAGAGGAGCTAAAAGCAAGATTATCATGGTTAGCAAAGCCTGAACCGTATTTAGTAGATGAGTTAAAAATTTCAATTGTAACTTCGGATGGACGTATTGCATTTGGGAATGATTTAGATGAAGATGGATATTCTCAATTACATCCTCTTGACTATGTGGCTCCTCCTTCAGAAAATGAAACCACCATTGGAATTAACTTAAACGTTAACGAACTAGTAGGGGTTGATTGGATCCATGTCATAGTCAAAGGGGAATATGTAGGGGTTGGAAATTCTCCTGATAGTATTGGGATTGAAGGGGATCGCCTAGGATTCGGATTAGCAATAAAGGGCATAGAGAACGAAGAAAGTGTTAAATTAAATGGGGGAGCATTTGAAGAACTCGTTGTAGAGCAAGTCTTGAGCTATACCTATATTGGTACTGGGGGAGTATACGAGGATGTAGACTATGATGAAGCAAAAACTCTTATTTGGGACTTTGTGGTTAATCCGGGAAATCTAGCCGTTGAATTAGCCATAGATCAGCCTCGTAATGTTTCTGTAAATCTATCTAATAGTCCACACGGATTTCGAACCATTACAGGATTAGGTGAAGGGGCAGAAGTACCTATTTGTAATAATGAAAATGAAGCAAGTGGTGGCATTAATACCAGTGCGCGTAAATGGACTGTTGTAGGGATATGGTGGCCGCCTACATTAACAGACTGTAAAGGAAATATTGTGGTGTTTGAATTAGATTCAAAGCGTTTAGATGCGCCTGCACCGCTTAAAAAATGGAGAACGTGGATAATAGAAAATAGGGGGGAGGATTTCCTTGCTGTAGAGGCAACTTGGGATCTTTCTTCATGGGAAATACCCTGGGTAGAAGGGGGGTTAATTCCTGAAAGAATGGCATGTGAATTCAGATTTGAAGACCAAATATGGAAAAGTTGTGATTTGTTTCTCACAGATCCCATAATTGTTCCAAATAATGCAAATAAATTAGAATTAAGGTGGTCTTGGACAGAGCTAGGGGGCTTGAATAGAGTTTTAGTTGTTGAACATCCGATTCCTCAATTTCAAATTCAGGGTCCTGCTCAATTAAGTTTTGATTATTCGCTAGATGATGAAAATATATTATCGCTACGGGGAGATATTACTGATGAAATACTCATAATATTGTTCAGTGAATCCGGAGAACATGCATTTGTAAATGTAATAAATAATAGTTGGAATTTAGATGAAACTTCGATGGAGTGTTCGGGGGAAGATTATTGGATAATGAGCATTGATTATGATGCTGAAATAGATTTCAATATAGATAATAATTCTGTGATATTTGAGGAAGATCAATTATCGATCTCGGCATTAAAATTAAATCAAACTTGGAATCAAAAAATAGAAGATAGTCAAATTGTTTATTTAACATTGGAAAATCCCGAAAATAATGAATTTATCTCTTTGCCACTACAGAGTTTTGATTTGTTGGAGCTGTATGGAGCATGTGATGAAATTACTTCAAAACCCCCTAATTTAGTGCTTAAAGGGGTTCTTTTGATGTGGATTATACTTTCTACAATAATGCTTGTTTCGGGCTTTTTGATGTGGAAAAAACAACGTGATTTGACCATGAATGATTCCGAAGAAGAATCTTAACCTTCAAGGATAAGAAGTGTTTCGCTCACTTTAACCGAGTGGTGAATATTCATGGGCGATAGATTATACATTGGAATTGATTTGGGTACATTTCAATCAACAATTGCTACTAGCAATGGTGAAATGCATACAATAGAAACTGTAGTAGGAACTCCAAAAGATCCTGTAGCAAGAAATATGTTGGGAAGAGATACTTTATTTGGAGCAGATGCTCTAAAAAATAGATTGGCTTGTAATATATACAGGCCTTTGGCGGCGGGTGTTGCACAAGATGATGCTGATCACCTTAATGCTGCAAAAGATTTCGTAACGCATTTAATTGACGCTGCGGGTTGTGATGAGTACGATGAAGTGTACGGAGTAATCTGTTCACCAAGTCATATCTCTTTTACAGATAAAACAAATCTTGTTGGTATTTTAAAAGGGAAGTTAACGGCAATTATGGTTGTTTCAGAACCGTTTGCGGTAGCATTTGCAATTCAAGAACTAATGGGCTCAATTATTGTTGATAGTGGTGCTGGAACAACTGATGTTGCTCGTATTGTTGGGCGTTTTCCTGAAGATGAAGACCAATTAACAATTATTGAGGCTGGGGATTGGGTAGATGATCAATTAATGGCTTCTATTGAAAAGAAGTATACTGGTGCACAAATCACAAAGGATATGGTCAGAAAATGGAAAGAGAAAAATTCTTATGTTGGTGGAAGCACTAAAGAAGTATTAGTTGATTTATCAGTAGAAGGTAAAAGTCAAACTGTGGATGTAGGAGATTTAATCGAAACATCATGTGATGGTTTAGCGCAACGCCTGGGTTTGGCTATTAAACAAATAATTTCTGGGGGAGATCCTGAATATCAGCCTCTTTTCAGAAAAAATATATTCTTAGCAGGGGGATCTTCCCAAATTAAAGGATTGGCGAAAAAGGTTACCGAATATATCTCTGACATAGGGGATGTTACTGTTACGGCTGTTAAAAAACCTGAACATAAAGTTGCACAAGGTGCATTAGCATTAGCAGAATCTATGCCCGATGAAGAATATACCTCAATTATTTGAAATTGGAACGGCAAAATCTTATGTCGCCGCATTATGTTCTTAAAACAAATATTTCTGCTCCTTTTCCCGAGGGAAATGAGCAGATAATATTCGGAATGGGTTGTTTTTGGGGTGCTGAGCGCTTATTTTGGGATTTAGAAGGAGTCTATTCAACGGCTGTTGGATATGCGGGAGGGGAATTGGTTAGCCCTACCTACAAACAGGTTTGCTCTGGAACTACAAATCATACTGAAGTGGTCGTAATAAATTATAATCCAAAAATTATTAAATCTGATTTTTTATTAAAAATATTTTTAGAAAATCATGACCCTACCCAAGGAAATAGACAAGGAAATGATATTGGTAGCCAATATAGGTCGAGTATATACACTACAACAAAAAATCAATTTGAAATGTGTAATCTAAAAATTAAAGAGTATCAAAATTCTTTAACTAATGGGGGGTTTGGAAAAATTACAACTGAATTAAAAAAAAATGTTGTGTTTTATTATGCGGAAGAGTATCACCAACAATATTTAGCAAAAAATCCAAATGGATACTGTGGAATTAAAGGTACTGGGATTTTCTGCTAAAATATTAAAATAAGAACGTAATGTGGTTTTGATATGGGAAAAGCACTATTAGGGCTGGGATTTCTTTTTTTAATTATCGCTTTTGTAGGAAGTATAGATTACACTGTCTATGAATCAACAGAGGAAATACCTCTGCCTCCAATGGGGTCAGCAACGGGTTGGGCCCCCCTTCCAATACCCGACATCATGGGATTAGTTGATCTAAAGGTGACTGCGACCTGGGAGGGTGATGTGTATTGGTTAGGTGTTGCTTCACTAGAAGAGGCTCAGAGATGTGCTCCCGATGCAACAACTAAGGTTTCATTTACTTGTTCTGGAAATAATGTAGATTTTGAAATTGGAGGACCTCAAACGGAAGGTTCGAAGATTAATTGGGATGTTGAATCTGGAGATTGGTATGCTTGTGTTGGACAAAATTCTGGCTCTTTTGGTCAAATTTCAGAACTTACAGCAGATCTCTCAGTAACTGCTACATTAAGTTCTTCGGCATTTACTGTATTATTGGGCTTTGGAGGCTTAACTATGCTATTAGGCTTAATTCTTAAAAAACGCTAATTGAGGAGCATTCTTACTTCTTCAACACTTCTTAGCTCTGCAAAATAAATTGTTTCAATTGAATCATATAATTCATCATCGTTGTGTTTTTTTAACAATTCAAGTAAAACGCCATAAACTTCGCCTGCGGTTTTTTCTGTTTCATAAGCTTGTTTTAACATTTCAATATAGTCTGTAGTGTGTATTATGGGGTGAGGGTTTCTATCTGTAATGGCTTCCCCGCCCAATTTAACTATTGCAGAACGCACAATATTTGCATGACCGATTGATTCGGTAACCTCTGCAGTAAAATGCCCTTCTAATTGTAATCGCTGAATTCCTTGAACATAAGCTGAATAATGAGCATACATATTTATTGCACGTAATTCCCAACTTAATGCGTTGTTTAACTTTTCAATTAATTTCGAGATTGTCATATTACCTAACCTCTCCGAAAAAGTTGTTTTATTTAATTGCTAGTGAATTTATTAAATACGTTCATATTCAGTAATGTTTCTCCAAAGTCGCGTGCATATGCACATAATCTTCGAACTGATTCTGATAAACTTAGATCAAATGCCATCCATTCGTTTTGGCGGTGGTTTACTACTAAATTTTGTTCGTGGGAGATTAATTTTTGTTGGCTTTCTTTTAATTGTCTTCTTGCTTTTTCAATTCTATTTGAATCCATTGTACGAATATTGATCATTAATTCTTTCAATGATTGTTGCCAGATTGGCATTTGTTCTAATGGCGCCATATCAATCATATTCTTTGTTATTTTTGGGTTTTTAATTACTAATTGTGAAATATTATATGCATGATCCATCATTCTTTCAAGTGCACTAGCCAAATTTGAATATTCAAGTAATTGAGTTCTACTTAATTCTAATTTTTTTGATATTAAATGTGAATCCAAAGATATTCTGGCTTGCCTCCCGATTAAATAAAGTAAGGCGTCTACTTCAGATTCTCTTTCAGTAGCATCTTCAATAAATTCTTTTGATTCCCCCCCAAATACACTCAAGATATCTCTAATTAATGAAGTTAATAATAAATACATTCTATTTAGGCTAGCATGAAGTGGTAAATCCCCTGCATTCATAATACACATTAATTTTATTTCGTTGTCGTCTTCTTCTAATATCTCAAACCCTCTTGTACTTCTAAGAAATTTACGAATTTGGATTGTTATTTTTTGTTTGTTCTGTGGAGAATACCGTATATTAATAATATCTGCACCAGAGATATATGCCCCCATTAAATGATCATGTAAGCTATTTTCTGGTAGTTTTTCGACTTGAATCAAAACTTTTTTGTTTGACTTTATTTGAGTCTCTAGAGGGGTGATCCTTAATGCTCCACTCGGAAGCCAATCTATACGTAAGGAGTCTTTTGCTGATAATTCGTGCTTTATTATCCAAGGTTTCGGTAAACTAATTGTAAATGTGCTAATACCTGTATTCTGTATTTTTCTAATGGTTTGGGCATTTGCCTTCGATTCCATGTTTATGGGTTAAAAGATATAGACCTATATAGATTATGTATCATCCTAATAATATAGTTATAATGATTGTATCTTGTATAATGGAACCAATAACTGTCATTCTGCTTGGTTTAGCATTGATTGTTTGTGCATACATGGCATGGAACATTGGTGCTAATGATGTTGCAAATGCAATGGGGACTTCCGTAGGTTCGAGAGCCCTTACACTAAAACAAGCAGTAGTTATTGCGGCCGTGTTTGAATTCTGTGGAGCGTTTTTTGCAGGGGATGCTGTAACTGATACTGTAAGAAAGGGAATTTTAGTTGTTGATTTTAATACTGTGGATGCTGTATTTTCACAAGATTTGGCCTTTGGGTTCATGGCTGCAATGATGGCTGCAGCAGTCTGGCTTACTATCGCAACGAGACTAGGTTTACCTGTATCAACAACCCATTCAATAATTGGGGGAATAATTGGTATTGGATTGATTCTTGAATTGAAATATAAAACTACATTAATTGATTGGGGAGTTGTACAAACGGTCGTAATATCCTGGATTATAAGCCCACTTATGGGGGGATTGATTGCATTCTTTTCTTATATGGTAATCAAGAAAACCATACTAGATAATGAAAATCCAATAGATAGATCACGGTGGCTTGCTCCAATACTTGCTTTTCCAACTTTTTTTGTTTTGGGGTTAGCTTTACAATTCAAAGCATTGAAGGGATTTTTCTCAAAGGCTGAAAGTAATGGATGGATTGAAAATAAATATGATTGGTTGCCTGTTAAAGAAAATGGGGTATTTGATCCGTTTGCAGAAAATGCATGGTTTCCAATTAATTCCCTTATCCTTGCATCGATTGTCGGAATATTAGCAAGTTTAACTCTCTATTATATTTTAAGGCAAATCGATATTAATGAAGAAAAGAGGGGGTTCAAGGGAGTTGAGAGAATTTTTGTGTGGTTACAAATAATCACTGCTGCATATGTTGCCTTTGCACATGGTGCTAATGACCGTTCTAATGCTATTGGTCCGATGGCTGCTGTATGGCAAGTACTCAGTAGTGATGGGGGGCAACTTCTCGAAAAGGCCCCTATCCCTCTTTGGTTAATTTTACTAGGTTCTGCAGGAATTGCAGTTGGTGTAATGACTTGGGGGTGGAGAGTGATGGAAACTATTGGTAAAAAAATTACAGATATTACTCCCACTAGAGGGTTTGCAGCAGAATTTGGTGCTGCGACTACGATTTTGATTTTCTCAATGCCTTTCTTAGCTGTTCCTGTATCTACTACACATACCCTTGTTGGCGCTGTTGTGGGAGTAGGGCTTGCTGGAGGGGCAAAGGCAGTTGATTTCAGAGTATTTGGTAAGATCGTCGCATCTTGGGTTGCAAGTGTACCTGTGGCTGCTTTTGGTGCTATAGTGCTCTTTGTTGCTTCGGGGGGGGAATCAATAAACATGATTGTTATACTTCCATTATCATTTATTGCAGTTGGGTATTCGCTATGGAAGAACGGAAGTGAAGTTCATGTTGAAGATGCCTTATCTGATGTCGGAGGGGATGGTCATTCAATCACTCCTTTTGAATTATTTCACACGCATGCGCAGGCCGTAGAAAAAACCGTAGAGCATATGTTGGATGCTGTACATATTTCATGTGATGGTGAAGATGCTTCCGAAGCAATTCAAAAAACAATAGAGGCAGAACTAATGGCAGATGAGATTAAATCAGAAGTTAGGAAATTGGTAAATAAAGATTTAAGATTTGGAGTACATGTTAGTGTTAATGATTTCCTTTACATGGTGACAAGGCAAGATAGGATTGCCGATTATGCGCAGAATGTTGCTGAACAATTAGGGTTTAGGCCATTATTTGATGATAAAGAGGCAAAGGAAAACCTCAAGAAAATGGCAAGTGCTGTGGCAGAAACTGTTGCTAAATACGAAGATGCTGTTGAGGCATTAAGGGACTTCACTATCTCTGGACAAACAAAGGCTGCTGAAATGATGCTTGCTAATTTGATTAGAGAAGTTAATCTCAAAGAACATGATGCTGATGTTGTTGAGGCTGAGGCTGCTGCATATGTATTTACTAATGGTGAGAATTCTCCCCTTGCTGCTATGCATATGTACAGGGTATTGCAAAGATTAGATGATGTTGCTAATGCCTGTGAAAAGTCGGCAAATGCGTTTTTACCTATTCTAAATCGTTAGATTATTTCATCCTTCGATTAAAGGTGTTTTTGGATCTGAGCTTGATTCAACCAAATGATTGGCCCAAAGGTACTTCGGTTGGATTTTCTTTTTTTTACTCTTCTTGGAGGTATGCCCTTTCATTAATATGACATTGATTTGTAAGATAATAAAAGACTCGGTGTACTGATTATGAGGGATTAATAGATTAAACACCTCCAACACATAGTTTTAACCACCAACGAGGAGCCATGTTTATGGTTAGGGAACAAAGTAAGGAAGAGGATGTTGTCAACATGAAAGGAAAGGTAGTACTAGTCACTGGGGCAACTAGAGGCATTGGCCGAAAAGTAGTGCATGGAATTGCACCAACTGGTGCTACTATGATTGTAGTTGGTCGTGATCAATCAAGAATTGATGAAGTAATTTCAGAAGTTAAAACCATAAATGGATGTGGCCCCGTATCGGGAGAAGTTTGTAACCTACTAGAGCAAGATGAAATCCATGCTCTTGCAGAACGCATCAATGAACAGTATACAAAAATTGATGTATTGATTAATAATGCTGGAGCAATTTTCACCAAGAATATCAAGACTTCAACGGGATTTGAACGTACTTGGGCACTCAATCACAATGCTTACTTTTTGCTTACTAGTCTTCTCAAAGACCTATTAATTGCCTCCCCTCTAGCAAGGGTAATTTCTACTGCAAGTGAGGCTCATAGACCAGGGAAAATGAGATGGGAGGATTTACAATATGAAAAAAGAGGCAATAAAGGGGGTTGGTCTACTTACTGTCAATCAAAGTTGGCTAATGTCCTATTCACTAAAGAACTAGCACGTAAGTTGGCTGGGACTGATGTGACTGCAAATTGTATTCATCCAGGATTTGTCAATACCGGATTTTCTCGGAATAATGGTTTTATCGGGCGATTATTGATGTTATTATCTTGGCCAGTTCAGCGTCGTGATAGTAAGGGTGCTGAAACTATTGTATGGCTCGCCACATCTAAAGCCGCTCTCCAGTATAATGGAGAATACTTATTCAATTGTAGACCTGGGAGATTATCAAATGCTGCAAAAAATAATGAAGATGCGGTCAAACTTTGGGCCCTATCTGAACAAATGACCAACACTAGTGGTTTGTGGTAATTTCTGAATCTTTCTATGATTAATGGTGTATATTTAATTTTGTTAATTAAATCATAAATTATTAAACAGTCGGTGTGGGTCGTAGTTGACATGGACCCAATAACAATTGCAGGAATTGTGCTATTAGTATTAGTTTTACTTTGGTATGTAATGACATATAATCGATTAATTAAAATGAAAGTTGAAGTTGATCGGGCATGGTCAAATATTGATGTATTATTACAACAAAGATATGAAATGATTCCAAATTTAGTTAATATGGTAAAGGGTTATGCTGCACATGAAAATGATTTGTTTATGGAATTTGCAAAAGCGCGACAAAGTGCTGCTGGTGCATTGGCAAATGGTGATGTAAAGGGGATTGGTGCTGCTGAAGGTACATTAGCAGGGTTAATGCCAAAACTTAATTTTGTTGCAGAACAATATCCTGATTTAAAGGCTGATACACAATTCCTTAATTTACAAAAAGAATTAGTTTCTATTGAAAATCAAGTTTCAGATAGGAGAGAATATTACAATTCCTCAGTAGGTAATTGGAACAGTGCGATTCAAATGATCCCTTCAAATGTTGTAGCGAGCACTATGGGTGCAAAAGAAAAAGATATGTTTAATGTCACTGTTGAGGAAGTTCGACAAGGCGTTAAAGTTGAATTTTAGGGGTTGTAAAAATGAGTGGCCCAATATATAGTGATGATGGATTCTGGATGTGGAATGGAACTGAATGGATACCTGCAACTCAGCCTCAAAATGTGGTACCAACACAAGAAATCAATCAAGCGACTGTAGCAAATGTTGCTACTCAGGTTGGTGTACAACCACAACACGTAGCTGCGGTTGCGCCACATTTTGATTTGAATCAAGACGGAGTTATAGATTCAAATGAAATGATGCAGGCTGCGCAATCTGTTGCTAATCCTGTAAATGTTGCTGCACCCCCTCAAGCTAACGTTGGAGCCCAAATCCCTGGAAATATGGCTGTTCATAATCCTAGTGTCTTTTCTACGGCAAAGAAGAGGTTTGATTGGAAAGAAAAGAAAATGATATTAATTGGGGGAATTGTTACAATAACTATAGCAATGGGGGTTTTATTGTTCTTTCTACTTTCAGGAAACCCACTAGTGGGAACTTGGGTTGGTGGTACAGGAGATACAACATATAACAAAAATGGGACTTTTCAAAGTACAGAGACTACTGGTGCTTATACTTGGGAAACTGATGGTGATAAGCTTATTCAAACAGTAAAAAGTACTTTTGATGGAAATGAAACTACAATCACACAAACTGCACAATATGAATTAACTGATGATGATAATGTATTATGGTTAAATATCATTTCAATAGTAGATCAGGATGGAAATAATATGATGGTTATTACAAACCCCTTTACTGATAATGAAACAGAATTGGAATTTCCATGTATTGCATTATTAAGGGATTCTGCTTCAAATGCGGGTGATTATTATAATACAATCCCTTCTTATCAAAGTAGTAAACCAAGTTGGTGTACGGATTAAACACCCAACATAATTATTGAAGCTATTAATGCAAGTGTTGGAATTATTAGGTATTCTAAATCACTTCTTGCTGTGGCAAGTGCGGTTAATTCGGTGCCTTTTTCTAATCTAGGTTTAAATCCTGGTGCTTTTTCTCCAACTGCTTCTAACAATGCATTTTGTAGTGTTCTATCGATTTGTTCTGATTCTAGTGCTTGATCATTTCGATTCTGTAAAGTGGCCAATAAATAACAAGGGTCTCCAATTTTCAACCCCCATAAAGTCCATCGGTGTCTTTTCACATCTCCTGAAAGCATTATATTTGTAAAAAGCCCCTTCATCCTAAAATCATGTTTACATTCCCATTGAATTAAATGTTTACCGTATGTTTTGGTCTTAAATGTATCAGGTAAAACTGCCACCCCCCCTGTACCATCATGAATTGTAAAGGGGGTGCCTCCTGTGTTTGATCTAATTTGGTGCCAACTACATTCTTGTCTAGTATTTCCGTCTTTATCTGTTACAGTTCTACATTTGTAAACTTCATATTCCCAATTCCATGATGTTAGGTCGTTGACTGACTTAGATGCATCTCCGTCTACAACTACTGATGAAGGGTATAATGGCCCTGGTCTAACTTGGCCTACTATTTCTGCAGATCCTACTGCTACAGAGCGGATGTTTGAAGTCGGGGTATCCATCATTGCTTGTGCTCTTTTCCACATAAATACTGAAATTAAAAGCCAAAGTGTTGAAAGGCCAATCAATACATAAATTGGCATCATTTCTCCATCAACAACTAACAAAAGAAGTTGGAATGCAAAAAAAGCAAAAGCGATTGGGGTTGCTAAAGCATAATTAGAGATTGTAGGAGGTCTTGGGGTTCCTATTTTATTAGGATGTTCTGCTATCAATTCTTCAGGATCATCGGGGTCATATCTTTTTTCTAAATGCCATGAATCCTGTTCTGGCGCTGGGAAAACCCATGATCTATCATCTACTGTTGGTTTATTAATGGTTTCAGAATTCCAAAAAGATTGTAGTTCTGTCCCTCCTTGTTCTTTTTGCCAATTAACTTCTGAAGGCCTAAGTAGTGCACGTAATTCTCTCAATTTCTTTTGAAGTTTAGAAGGTGCAGAAAACCCCATAATCAATACTCCAACAGAAATTAAAATTGGAAGGGGGGTGCCTCCATCTGTAAGTATTAACAAAGTATATGCTCCGAAAATCGAAATACCTGCTCCAATTACAAAGAATACCCATTGTATCCACCCAGAAGGCGTTGTTAATCCTAACATTCCTCCATCTAATTCTACATTAATATTGATGTCTGTCATAGCACTTGGTTGGGGGCCTAATCCTTGAATATACCCCCCAAATAATTATTTTTACAGTTAGACTATTAAAGGGTAGAGAGGGGGGTAATTAATGATTTGATGTCTGAAAATAAAATGAAACCAAATAGACCAAATAGAAAAAATATACCTCAAAAACCTCAAGGTGGTGTTTATGGAACTTCTTCATCTAAAAAAGTGGGTTTAACTGTTCTCCCCCCCGGAAGTAAAGATATTGACGCTTTAGCTAAATTTGCACAATTAATTATGTATGGTATTGCAATGTTAGCAATTTGGGGAGGAATATTGTCTATTGCTTTTGCAGAGAATGCTACTAATCAAAATTTCTTGATTTTAGGGATTGGTGGAGTGGTTTCGGCTATAATGGCGTTAGCCTTGGTAGAAATGCAACGAAAAAAGGGAGGTGATGGTTTACATTCTGTACACGATTATTTGTTAGGTGTTGGTTTCTTTTTTGCTGCGGTTGGGGTTTTGTGGGGAAGTAGATTCCTTATTGGAATCGCTGCATCAAATGGTGTAGAGTGGTTATTGGTAGAGGGGATACCATTTTCAAATGAAGATTGGTCTCCTTCTGCAAATGGAATATATGTTCAGTTAATTGCTTGTACTGCTCTAATTTTATCAGAATATAAATACATTAAGGGCCTAAAGGGCACCACTTCTTTTGGGTGGTCAATAATTACCTTCACCCCACTAGCACTTGTTGCAGCAGGGGTTGGCCCCTGGCTTTCTTGGTCTGGAGACATAGTGTCTTGGGAGTTAGGAATTTCTATTGTTTCTATGAGTATTCTATCTATGTGGCTTGCTTTAGAGTCAAACAATGGCCTTATCTTTTCTATCGTATCTGTTGTTGCCGGATTAGTCCCCTTCTTATATGAAATTTTTAATGATAACGCAACAAATGAAGGAGTTGGGGGGGCTCTTTCTTTACTTATATTCATAATAATTGGACAGGGATATTTAGCTGCAGATAATAGATTAAGAAAAGGCCTTATGGAATTAACTTCATTATTTTTAATTGCAGAAATAGTAGCAGCAATAGTTATTACAAGAGAAGAAGGTTTAAACCTAATTTTGGGTCCAATAAGGGAAGCAAATCTGGGGGATGCGGCAACATATATTAATCTACAAAGTGTGCTTTGGATCACAGTATTATTGGCATATTTCCCTGCTGTCCATAAACAAAGAATTCCTTGGATGCCAATTGGTTTAGCGGGAAGTATTTGGATTTTAGAACCTGGTTCTAGTGTAGTTGCTTGGTCTATCGCACTTATTGTATTGCCCTACATGTTAATCTGGGCAAAAGCAACGAGAACTTGGGTCGCCAATGCTACTTTAATTGCTGCAGCTTGTTCTTTTTTTATACAGGATACTATAAATTTCTGGGGGGATGTTGATTGGATTGGTGCTGAAGTTGTAGTCTTCATTGCAATTACATTAATTGTAATTGGGGAAATTTCCCGAACCGTTGGGCCACTTAGTAATTGGGCGCATTTTATCAGTTTGGGTATTATTGTCTTGTCTGAATCGATTCTGTTTGAAGGTGGTGTTTTTGTTTCCTGGGCCCTCATATTGTATATTATTGTAAGTTCATGGAGAATGTTACATAATGCATCGATTACAAATAAAATAAAGGATAGATTGGAAGGTAGTATCGCTCTATTTGTTTCGATAATATTAACCATAATATTTAGTGAAAATGATCGACTGACTCTACCACTTCCTGAAAATATAGTTAATGCCATTGATGGATTTAATATTGGTTTGGCGATTTTAGCAATTATAATTTGGATTAGTATCCGAAGATTTAGAACGATTGAATTAGATGTGGGTCATCTTTTCCATTGGTTAATTGATAGTGGTAAAAAATCTGTTCCTGCATATGATATGAAAAATGGATCTTGGTCAGTTGATATGACAGAAAAAGAAGAAGTTTGGATTAATATGGGCTGGGGAAGTATTGGCCGTATATCTTTAATTGGGCCTTTGATTTTACTTTCTTTATCGATTACTAATGCGATAATGGGATATTCCGGAAATGAACATTATTGGGTATTACTAATGGCTCTACCCCTGGGGATTTTACTATGGGAACTTGTTGAAAGTGAAGGGGCCTCTTCGAAAGAGCGGGCCATGGCAAGTTGGATTCTAGTATTGATTTGTCTTCCAATTACAATAGAATTGAATTGGTTAAGAACAAAATATCTTGACTATTTTGAGGATACCGGTATCTCTATTGAATTGATAAAAATTGGAGATGTTCTTCTAAGTAACCTTTTGTTTGATTTATTATTAATTTTAGGCCCAATAATTGTAACTGTCGTTTTATTTAAGCGGGGGTTAAGTAGTGAAAAGTTATCATATACTGCTGATATGTGGGCTTATTTTGGACTTTTAGTTTTGGCACTTTTGGATACAAGTGGGGGGCTAGCTTTTGTAACTCTTTATTTTATTGTAATTTTCAATGCCATTAAATACCGGCATTTTGCAGTTTTAGTGGTTGCTCCTTTATCTCTATTGATTGCTGGTGACAATATGGTTGGTGAGGGTGATTTTATTGCAATGTTACTAAATTCAATTGATTTCACTAGTTACAATCCTAAAGAAATTACTGTTTTGGAAATGCCTAGGTTTTCATGTATCATTATTGCATTGACTGGTATTGCAGTATTAATTAAATCAATGATTGATAGCCAGGTCGAGGATTCGGATTTAAGGGAAATGCCAATTGTTGCGGCTAGTATTTGGTTAGGGATCGGAGTATGGGGGGTCCTTCCAAATTCTGCATGGATATTATTGATTATAACAATTGGTTTAACCTTGCAAAGTTGGTTTACCGGAAAATTGAATTTTATCCCCTATGCCCCTGCAGCAGTTGTAATCTCATTACTTTCAGGCCTTACATTAGATCAAAATTTTGAAAATTTAACTGGTACAGAAATTCTTTCTTATGGTTTATTAGGGGCTGGGCTTTATAGTTTGTTTTTACATTATATTGCTAAAACTAGTTTGCTTTACAAATGGGCACCTCTATGTGAGGTTTCTGATGAGAAACCTATAATCCCTAGTCTATTTAATTTAGATTTAGAAAAAGGTCGAAGTCAACTAATTATTTCTCTTCAATATTGGACAATGATATGCTTACTATTAAGTTGGGATGCATTACTTGGTTTTGGAACCATAATAGGCGCTATATGGATTTCTTGGGAAATACTAAACAATGGACAAAAAGATTTGATCTTACTAATGCCTGCATTACAGGCTTTTGCATTATGGAACTTGATTAACCAAATTGGTGATGGAAGATGGGATTTATTACAAGACATTGTTGTTGGATTTGTGTTAATTGTTGAAGGTATAGGGTTTACTTATTTCTCAAGCAAATCGGAAATCGTTTGGAATTTAGAGGTGTTTGAATTTGAAGATGAAAAGGAATATTTTGATTGGTTAGATCGAATAGGTATGATGTCTATTCTTTACATTGTTACTGGTATTCTTTGGATAATGAATACTGCAAATATGGATTCTTTAGCGTGGGGAATTATCTCAATATATTTGTCCACAGTGGCCATACAAGGTTTCCAAGAAGAAACTGATTCGGGGTGGAGGAGAAGTATTGGAGGATTCGGTTCAATCTTGAGTTTGTTTATTCTTTCTAGTACTATTGAAGATACTTTGTATCAATCAATAACCTGGTTGGCTTTGGGAATTGTTGCATTTGGATTTGGGATGCTATATATGCAAAAATTTGGAGATCAAACAGAGGTATTTGTTGAAGAAGAGGGAGTTGCTCCTGTTGTTGAAGAAGAGGAAGTTGCTCCTGTTGTTGAAGAAGAGGAAGTTGCTCCTGTTGTTGAAGAAGAGGAAGTTGCTCCTGTTGTTGAAAGTGATGCTGAAGAACTTATCGAAACAAAGGATGGTTTCTTCTTTAGATTATCTCCAGGAATTATGGATAATATCAGAACTGCTTTGGAAGATACTCCTCATGAAGGTTTTAAGCCAGTTTTAGAGTTTAATTCTAATGGGCAAATTGTACTTAACTTTGAATAAATTGTTTGCTAGACTCTGTATATACTCCATCCAAATGATAGAATAATAATTCAGAAATATAAACCATAAGGTGAAATTAAGCAAAGCGAACTATAAGTCCAACCAATAGCATAATAATTCCGAAACATAAACCACAAGGTGCAAAACAAATCATTAAGAGGGGGCCACCATATTGCTCTGAATCAATTTTTTCATTAGCAACAAAGATCTCTTCCCAAAAAGCATCATCAAAATTATGAATGCTGACATCTCCTGTAGCGTTGATATTAATTGTAACTGTAACAGTTTCGTTCTGATTCGTTTTTAATAATTCTGAAAAATCGATATTCCCTATAGAAATTGTGGTGTAATCTTCACATTCATCAATCCCATCATCAAACTCACCCATTATAGAATCAACACATCTTTCTTCACTAAATAAGGAATTATTATTTTCTGGCTCAGAAATTGTTATTGAATTTATTTCTACTCCCTGTGCTAAACGAACGTTATACTCTAAATATGGATTAAGTTCAAAACTTTTATTATTTGTAGTACCATTAATTAAAAATATTATTGTTTCGTCCATAAGTGGTTGAAATTCTACTACTTTTAATTCGCCAACTTCGTCTATGTCGGGGAACATTAATGCACCAGCTCCTCCTAATATTAATCCAATAATTGTTAGAAAACATCCAATCCCCATAAAAATATTAGCACGAGTGTGACTTTCTTTTTGAGGTAATATAATAGTTTGTACGGCAGGATTTACTGTAGTAATCATAGGAGTAGTTGTATTGTAATCTGCGGTTGGGGGTTTAATATTTTGTGTAGGGGTTGTTCCAACTGAAACAGAAGGAGGGGGGGTTCCATCTAAAGGTGTGTGACTGGGTGATGAAAAGGGTTTATTGTCCATACATAGACCAAGCCTCATTCAGTTAAACCTGTTTTGGTATTATGACACTATCAGAATATTACTAAACGGCGGGCAGAATATTACTAGAGTCTGTGTTTCCTTGTTCATATCCATCAATTGCCCATATTACACATTGTACCTCATCACCAGGATTAACACCTAAATCAAAACCATAGATGAGATAACCGGTTGAAGCATCCGTAAAAATAACTTCATTACCATTAACTAACCACTGAATCTCTGATTCGTCAGGTGTCATATCAGGATCGTTATAATCATAACTACACATATATTCATCATTAACATCATCATGTGTAAGTACTACATTGGTTACTGTAGGTGGTGAGTTTTGTAATTCAGTGGACGCCATACCTGGTTGCAGTTGACTATCTGTGCCATCATTACCCAAAACCATACAATCAATAATGTAGGGTCCACCAAGAGGATTAAACACATCAGTTACATTATATGTTGATCCTGTGGCTATAACAGCCCCATTTACCAACCATTCGATGGTTGATTGGTCATTTTGTGCATTATCTACATCATTAAAGGTATAACTACAAGTTAGAGTTGTTTGAGTGTATACTTGATTAGGGCTTATAAGAACATTATCTATTGTAGGTGGAGTGTTTCTTAGTAAGGGATTTGAAAAAACTATAATACCTTGCACTAAATTATTCCCCTGATCATAAGCCATTGGAGTTACTTGGCAGGTAACTAATGAACCACCAGGGAACATTGCTTTTGGATAATGTGGATACTCCCCTGGGGTTGTGTCCACGAGCACCAAATCTGCATACCACTCAATTTCTGAATTATCTGGGCCGCCATTTGCATAAAAAAAGTCATATTCGCATTTATATTCTCCTTCATCTTGAGCATAATTATTTCTATTATTATCAAATGATAAAACTACATTAGTAACTTCAGGGGGTGGAATAGAAGATGCACAATTTTGATCATTATCACAGTCCCAATCATCACAATCAATATAATTATCACCATCATTATCAACTCCATCATCACAAATTTCTACAGATGGTTGGGGGGAAGGTACTGGACAAGGTGATGTTAAGTCCGTGCCCGTAAGCCAATCCACATCTGCTTGAGAAATTACTCCAAGGGTTTCTAATTCAACTAAATCCCAATCTGTATTAATGAACTCTGAATAAACTAGATCACCTAATCCATCAAACATAAGGGTGTTTACGCCTATTGCTCCACCATCATCAATAGCAATGAATGTTATCTCTCGATTAGTAGATAATGAGCATACATATTCTGACGATATAGAATCAGCCCATCTAAATACACTTATTCCTTCTTCAAGAGGTATTGGAATAAAACCATTAAAGTCAGAAATTTGGTTGTTTTGGGCTGGATTTACAATGTTTTCCCCCATACTTGGATTGTCTAATAAAATATAATCTATAACAAAATCCCCATTATAATCTACTCCTAAGGTTGTAATGGTCCCATCAATATCTGTTGCATTCCAAGCAAATCCCATATTAATTGAAAAAGTTCCATCTCCATCATCACTTATCAAATCATCATCCACTATTGTGGTTCTAACCTTCATTAATGGGGGGGAATTAATAATTAAATTGGACCCATTATTTCCAATTTGAACAACTGTCCACCCATTTGAAGTGCAAGCTTGAAAATTTGTATCTGCTTCAACATAATACAATCGACCAAGTGTATTTGCATCACAAGTAGGTAAATCGTTGGCTGTGGCTACATAATATGTAGGCCAATCATCAAGAGATTCTCCTGGAGTTACTGGGTCCCCTTCATCAGTAACTATTGTTTCATTTCCTCCAAAACATCCTGCAAAACTTACAGTAATCATAATCAAACATAGTAAAATTGGTTTTGTTTTCATAAATCTTTGTTTGATTAATTTGTATTTAATCATTTCATC
>Ga0114997_10000827_pt1 | contig 25779 bp, 19 predicted proteins | sample ArcticOcean_MG_C_2_FD_87045 | JGI IMG/M metagenome (GOLD analysis project Ga0114997, IMG submission 87045) | Marine microbial communities from western Arctic Ocean - ArcticOcean_MG_CB4_136 | ecosystem: Environmental > Aquatic > Marine > Oceanic | place: Arctic Ocean: Canada Basin | collected... | reverse complement strand
GTAAAACAGATTATATATCAAAAACACACGAAACGCACAAATTTACGCTCGCGTTCCTGTTCCATCTTTATGCAACCAATTGAGAATTTTCGTCAAGTCGCCATCGCGAAGCGAAGGAACAAGTTTGGCGAGCTCTCTTCTCTCGGTTTCTCTCAACTTTTGCCCGTGTTCAGGATTGACCTCGTCCGCCGAGCGTTTCGCTTTTCTTGCGAGCTTACGCAACAACTCGTAATCCTCGTGCGCGAAATACCTAGTCTCTTCCGCTAAATCTTTTCTGCGCATGTCTCGAGAGATGGTTTCGCCCGAGCGATCGAAAGTCGTCGACGACGAGTAATATTTTTGTATCGTTTTTCTCGTTGTTTCGCTTCCTCGCTTTATTCTACTCGTCGTCGTCGTCGTACTCTTCAGAAGGAACGAGAGGAGGGACGATGACGACGAGGAAGCGCTTCTCGCGAAGAACATTATCTCGATGATGACGACGAGAACGAAGGCTTCTTTGCGCTTTTGCTTTTTGTGCACGCGGAAGGAGGGAGTAAAACTATTTTGTGAGGGAATACAACAAAACAAAGCGGTGACAAGATGATTATTAAATATTTTTACTTTAATCCGAGCGGTTTGACGTCTTCAATCGGCCCGGATCGAATAAAATCGGCCCAATATTCCGGCAACAACAGCGCCATGACGTGCGGTTCCGTTTTCCGTTCCAGTGTGACTTCTAACGTCAAGCATTCCTCTAATAACTTCTCTAAACCTTTTCTCGCTTTGTTGAACATGGGAGATAAGGATTGCGCGGCGCGTTCAGACTCGGCGGGAGATAACCAGACGTGTCTTTTCAGTTGTGGGACGCCACCCGCAGTGGCACCGGCTAAATCGTTTAACTGAGAGGTCAAGATTTCCTTCAAACCTTGCGCTTCTTTTAAGAGCTGCGCAGCTTCTTCCTGGTCGTTTTCGTCCGATCGACACGCTCGCCCGAACAAAGCGGCGAGGAGATATTGAACTTGCTTTACACCTCTCTCTTTCGCTAAACGTTCTAAAATCCAATCTTGTACCATGGCAGACTCACCCGGGCGTTGCCACAAAACATGCGCTAAGAGTAAAGTGTCGAAATCGGAAACCACGGAACGACCGTCCGTGTACGCCGCCACTCGCAATAAAGTCACCGCTTTCAATAAACGACGATCGGAAACATAAATGGGTGGTTCGCACTTATCCTGTAAATGTGAGCGCAAATCTATCATCAAATTAATCACAGAATCTGGCACCGTAGTTGATTCGCACGCTTTTTCTTTTACACCTTGAAAATCGCTCGGTTTCAACGAAAATTTTTGCTCGTCGTTGATATCAGCTCTCGCTTTCGTCTCAGACGCCTCGGAGAGTTTCAACAAATCTCTCAACGCCGTCGAAGATACTTGTTCTACCGAAGATCTCAGCAAGAAACGATCATACAACGCGTCTAACTCCTCGCTTTCTGGTAACTCGTTCGAGGCGCCGACTAAGCACAACAAAGGTACCTCAATGCGCTCGTTACCGTTATCGAACAAGCGCTCGTTCAAGATGGTCAACAAAGAGTTCAAAATCGCCGAGTTCGCTTTGAAAATCTCATCCACGAACGCGACTCGTGCGGTCGGTAAATACCCGTCAATTTTTCTCACGTACATATCTTTCTCTAATCCAACCATACTCAATGGGCCAAACAACTCTTCAGGAACGGAAAATCTCGTCAACAATCTCTCGAAGTATTGTCCTTGCGTAAACGCCGAGAGCCTTCGACCAATCTCAGATTTTGCCGTCCCCGGTGGGCCTAATAGCAGTAAATGTTCCGAGCAAAACGCCGCTAACAAGAGCAATCTCACTTGCGAATCCCTCTCGACGAGACCTTCTTCCAACATTTTTGTCGCCTGTCTAATTTTCTCCGACAGCTCCCCTTGCAACTGCAGCTGCGCGGCGTCGTCGCCTTGAGAAGTCACTTTATCTGCGCCTTCTAATATCGGTTTCAACATCTCAACCACTCTGGTTTTCACCGCGGTTTCCTCTTTACCAATTAACGCGTCTTGTTCTCTCTGTTTGACTTTCCAATCTGGTTCCGTCGACGACGAAGAAGAGGAGGAAGAAGACATCGCTCGTGCGTTATTATTGTTCTTCTTCTTATTATTACTCTTAGTTCTTATACTCTTGGTATCACGATGTCGATGATGCGTTTTTGTCGGTGACGACGACGAAGATCGACTTTTGCATCTTCTCAAACTCGAAGATGATGAAGATATAAATAAAGACGACGAAGAAAAAAGTAAACTCGCGGACACTTGCGACATGATGATAATTTGATGTTCTATCTTTGGAGACGACGCGCGTTGTCGTCGTGTTCTTCCTGAGGTAAGTTTTGTAAGTATTTCGTGCGCCACAGATTAGTATTATTTGTGGATAAATAAAAAAGAAGACAGACGAAGCAAACGTGTGCAACGTCACAGACACTTGGTGAAAGGCAGCAAAGAGGTTTCACGAGAATTTTTTCCTCATCTTTTCCAAAAATACTTTATTCTTCCTTCAAAATTCAAAATTCAAAACACTTATTAAAAACTTTTGCTGAGTTTAAGAAGACACTTTCGCAAATAAAGAAGACGGAGAGAGGGAGAGAGTTTTGTGTGAACAAGAGGAGGGCGCGCTCGTGTGAACAAATAGTAAGTTAAGGTTTTATTCCGCATACGTGGTCTTCTTCTTGACGACCGATGATGATGATGATGATGCAAAAACAACGAGTAGTCCACCACCCACGAAACGAATTTTTACATTCGTCGAAACGTCGTCGGTTTCATCACGGCGCGACGATTCAGACGACGACGAGAAGGAAAGGAGATGGAAGTAGAGGTAAATACGGAAGAGGATGCGGTGCGCGAAAAGCAGTATTCAGCGCTTCTTTCTCTTCTGTGTCTGCGAATAGAGTTGACGACGACGAGTCAAAAGATATCGATGTAGTCACGCTCGGAAATATGTGCGTGGATGTGTTTCATTCCGTGGAGTCTCTCCCTGAAGACAAGAACGAGTTGAAAACGATGGAAACTCTGAACGATTTGTTAACGAGAACGGAGAAAATGACAGCGATAGGATGCGAGGAGTTGGAGGTTGGTGGCAACACGAACTTCTTAATCGCCGCGAGGAGGCTCGGGCTGAAAGCAGTCTCGTTAGGGCAGATTGGAAATGATTTCTACGGGACGTTTATGAAAGACGTTTTGCGCGAAGAACGCGTCGGGTTTCACAGTTACGAGGAAAAGCAAAATTCTTCCACATCCTCATCTGCTCCCAGTACTTCGGAAAGTCGAACGTTGGTTTGTTTCGTGTTGGTGGATGGATCTGGTTCGCACGCGTTTTGTTCTTCGTACGATCTCGGCCCGTGGCCGTTACTGGCGGAAAAATACAAGCTCGGCGCGGACGTGAAAGCGGCGTTGAGGAAATCAAAAGCTATGTTTGTAAATGGATTTGCGTTCGATGAACTCGCACCGAACGATGTCGTCGACGCGGCGGATATTATACACAAACACGACGGCACGGTGTTTTTCGACCCCGGTCCACGCGCGTTCACCTTTCACGAAACCGATTTGCGCAAGAAAGCTTTGATTTCACTCATAAAGCGAACGGATGTCGTTTTAGCGACCGCAGAAGAGTTAGCGGCTTTAGTCGAACACCCAAATCCGAACGAGGAGTTGTTACAAAATCCTCGCACGTTGGCGTATAGCTTGTTCAACCATCCTCAATTTGAAGGATCGGGCAATTTAGAATGGATCGTCGTAAAACTCGGCCCGGATGGAGCGATTTTGTTTTCAAAGAACGATATGGATATCGATAGCACTAAAGTAGGCTCTCCCACGATCGATGTCGGCGATACGGTCGGGTGCGGCGACTCTGCGGCGAGTGCCATCGTCATGGGATTTCTCGAATACAAAAAATTGATGTCGACCAAGAGCGATAGTGGGAAAGATAGTAGTAAGGGTAGTGACAGTGATGATAACGGCAGCAGCAGTAGTAATAGTAATAGCACGACGATGACGACGACAAAGGAAGCCAAACAACTTTCTGCGAAAGCGACTTTGGCTTTAGCCACCGCAGTCGGCGCGGCTACCGCGTCGAGAACCGGCGCGGGAAGAAACGTCGCCACGAAACAGTTAGCTCAAGATTTGTTAATCGCGCAAGGCGGAGAAGAACGTAAAGGCGCGTGTGAATACAGCGAGGCGTTGAGAATGTTGAAGAGATACGTCGATTAAGAATGTTGTCAGTTGCTGCTGTTTTAGACGTGTATGATGTGTAAATAGAACGCGCGTGTTCAAAAATTCCTCTACCTCTTTTCTTTTCTGCTTCAACAATTTACTCAATTTACGAACAAAAAACACAGTCACACGCGCCTCAAATTTATTCGTCAAAAAAATGATGCCGCTGCTTAACAACAACAACAACAAGGATGGTTACGATTCGACGCCACTCTTAGCGACGACGACGAGAAATAGCGATAACGGAGAAGTAGTATCGAAGAGGAAAAGTTCCTTTCTCTTTCTCGCGTTAATGCTTCTAATGCTGCTCGCGTGTTTTGGAATCGCGTCTTCGTCGTCTCCAATTTTTGCCGCCGATGATGAGAACGATGATGATTTTGGAGCGTCCTCCTCCTCGTTGGCGTCTTTGGGAGGAGGAAAAGGAGGAGAACAAAACAAAAGAAGCACGAGAGAGCAAGCGCTGTTACGGAACGAATTTAATAACGGAGAAGAAACAACAAAAGCAAAAACGACGCAACAACAACAACAACAACAACAAAAGCAACAAAAGCGAGGAAAATTCTCTTCAAATTTGTTCAACTTTTACCGAAAGAACGTGGCACCGAAACTCGGAGATTTCGGGAGTTTCGCGAGAGATATGATGAACGACAAACCACCCGTGGTCACCAACGAGAACGAGGAGAGAGAGGTGGATTACGACGACATTCGGTCCAGCGGAGCGAACGTGAGAGGAAGCTGGTAGGAGGAACTCTTTCTTTCTTCGGTATAATCTTCTTATTAGCGAGAATAGAGATGGTAGTTGTTTTGTGTAGTATAGATTTTAGCGTGTTTAGGTACTAGGTACCATTCCATGTATAATTCCACTTTCGCGAATCATAGTATTATTATTTACAAAAATCGATATGATGACTTTACTTTAATCCTAAGCTACCGAAATCTAACGCGTCGAGCGGGTCAGGTTTCTTGTTTCTGTTGTTGCTATTGTTGTTACTAGAAAAGTTGATTTTCGAAGGCGTCGACGCCGCGAAATCGGAAAACGGATCCACGTGTTGCTGCTTCGGCATCACAGCCGGTTGTGCTATCGGTGCCGTAGGCGTCGTCTCCATTCCAAAGAATAGATCGTCGATCGCGGCAGCTGGTGCCGGAGTTAGTGGTGCGCGCGTTGTTGGTTGTTGCGGCGTAGGTTTCGATACGTTTGCTTCGAAACCAAACAAATCTTCGGCGCTTTGGTATGGAGTTCCCGTAGACGAGGACTGATTGGTGTTGGTTGCTCCTCCTCCTCCTCCTCCTCCTCCTCCACTTCCTCCCCCCAAGAGTTCGTCGAGAGAGATTGTTGGAGAAGCCGTCGTGGGCTTCTGGGTATTACTCGCTGGTCCACTTTCGAAGAACAAGTTCGTATTGTTGGCGTTCACGAAGGCGTTGCCTCCTCGCGGAGGCGGCTTCAGCGTTGCACTAAATCCAGCCGAATTTGGAGGACGTTGAATAGGAGTGTCTCGGATGTCAACTTTAGGAACGAAAGTTGGAGGTTCTTTGCTTCGTTGGTTCCCGCCTCCAGTCATGAACTCATCATTATCTCCATCGTCGTCGTCCTCGTCGTCGTCCTTGTCGTCCTCGAAAGCGTTGAGCACATTGCTCATAGCGCTCGTTCCAGAATGAGCACCGTCGTTTTTTGATTTCGGTGCTGGTGTTGTTGCTGATGGTGATGCTATTGCTGATGTCGTCGTCGGTGTCGCCACTCTAGTGGCGCTATCGTTATTATTATAAGTCGCTCTATTATTAAAGGTATCGTTCGCAGAGTTCCTGTTGCGACTCGACGCCTTCAAATCCGCGTTGCTCATTCCACTATACTTCCCTCTGTTCATCCTCGCCTTCTCTCTAACTTCTCTCACTCGTTCCGGGTCTTCCAACAAAGCGATCATATTCGTCACTTTCTGTCTGATGTTAATCCCTTCGTCTCTCCCTTTCTCTGGATCTCGATGTTCAAACGTCTTCAACGGTTGCAAGTCTCTCCCTATTCTTCTCTGAATCTCTCTCACAATCGTTTCGCTTCCGTTGGCGATTAAATAGTCAATCACGGTCAACGCTTTATAGCACAAGCGCCACTCCAGGTCTCTCTTCTTCAATCTGTTTTCGAACAAAACTCTCAGAATGATTCTCGTGTCCGACTCTTCGTTGTTGTTGTTGTTGTCGTTGTTGCCTCCTCTCCCTCTCACTCCTTCCTCCTCTGCGACGGTTTTCTCGGCGAGAGATTTCAACTGTTCGCCGTGTGGACCCCACTTCTCTTTATCCGTGCTCTCTAAGACGAGTTGTTCGCACTCCGAGAGGCCTTTCAAGGCGTAGACGCCTTTCCGGACTTTTTGTTGCAACGCGTGCGGGAGGAAATCCATTCTTCTTCTTCTTTCGTGTGTTGTCTGTGTTCGTGTTCAGTTCTAAGTCTCTCTCTCTCTTGTCGAAAGTGCCTAAAAAAAGAGTCTGACGACAAAGAGTTTCACTATTCGACAAAATGAAGAAGACTTTTTGACTTGAAATCTTCAAATTTTTCATAAAATTCTCCATTCCCTTTGTTAAAATATAGTAGTAATAGGCAAACCTGTTCTCTCTCTCTCGTCGCTCTTTCTCGTTTTCGAATTGATTATTCGTACAAAAAGAGCACGTTTTGCTGCAGCGCGAGTGTTCGCGTCGTCGCGTTGCTTTTGGTAGAGAGAGAATACGTGTGTTGTTGTTTTTGTTTTTGTTGTTGTTTTTGTTCTGGATTTGATTTTTAACACGATGATGAACAACAAATACTCTCATCATCATCATCATCATCAAGCGCGAAGACAGCAGTTATCCAAGTGCATTCGCGCGACGGGGTTAATTATATTTGGGATGCTTGTTTTGAGCGTCCAAGAGAGTTGGTATTATTCGTCCTCCTCGTCCTCCTCCTCCTCGAATTATACTCCCTCTAATGAGGTGAGAAAGAGAGCGAACGAGGAGTGGGCGAACGCGAAAGCATACGGAGCAGGAGGAGGAGAAGAGAGCGGAGAACACCACTCGTCGTTTCGGTATCAGTTTATGCATAATCATCATCAAAAAAGTAATCATCACTCGCACAGCAGCGATAGTGAAGATCCGTTGGATCTGCGAAAACGATTGAAGCGAGCCTTAACGGCGCGTCCACCGGCGTTTGAGAGAGCGTTGATGGAATACGTCGAGAAACACAAGAGCGCGACGGAGGTATCGAAGAAAGACAGTGAGAATCACAAGTACATTGTATACGTATCTGGAGGGAACGACGGGTACGGGAATAGGTTACCAGGCGTGGCGATGGCGTTTTTGTGGGCGTTGTTGACGGATAGAGTGTTGTTGGTGCATTGGAGAGATACGTTTCCGAACCCGGCGAGTTGGGGGAAGTTGTTTCAACCGGGCGTGGAGATGGACGTGGATAAATTAAGATTTAGTTTGAGCGATAAGATTCTGCAGTACGTCCCAGTTGGATTTTCCGCGTCGTGTGGAAATAGTAACAAAAAAGGAAGTAGCAGTAATAGCGGATGCGCGATGGTTGTTCGAGACGATTACGCGAAAATCGCATCGAAAGATTTAAATCAGCAGTACCCGGAGAAAGTGTTGTTGTTCAAATCGGACGATTACGCCATGCCTTTGCTGGTAAACAACGAAAATTACAAAGATCAAGTGAAGTCGTTATTCAACAACAAGCATGCGAACGTGTTCGGGCACATCGCGAGATGGTTATTGACTCCGTCGCCAAAGATTCAAAAAACCGTCGATCGGACGTTTGAGAGTTTAGGAAAATATAATTTTGGCATGCACTTACGCATGCAAAAACCAATGCCGGCGGGTGGTGATAAAGGAGTGAAAGTGCCCGATCCGGAGGTGTTTTTCAAGTTTGCGCGAATGCGTGCCGAAGCGTTGGGATTTCCAGCCTCTGATACTGTGTTTTACTTAGCCTCCGACGATTCGCGCGCTCGCGATCGAGCGACGGAGTATTTTAGCAAAAGAGGATTAACCGTGCGCTTTATGGAAGGTATTAAATTTGGTAACGATGGCGACCGGGCCTCGGTGGAATCGTTACAAAACGCCATCGCAGAAATGCGCGTTTTGAGCATGTGCGATGAGATTGTCGGTTCGTACGGATCCTCGTTTTCCGCCGTGGCTGCGAGCTGGGGTGCGATTACAAAGTACGATATCCGAGCGGACGGTTCGTATTGGAACACCGCGTGGAACGAACCGTGTTGGCGATTTGCGAGCAGAGGACATAACGCGGCGATTAGCGATGCTGCGTCGCTTCCTTACCACGAAGGATGTCACGAAGGTATGTCCACGTTTAAAGATTGGCAAAAATCAAACTGGAATAAAGGTAAAGGACTTTAGAAGAGGCACTTGTGAATAAACAAAACTAAGTTTAGCAACTGGGTTTATCGCACGCGACTACACCATGTACACGCGACTACACGTTACTTTAAAACGTTCAAAGATTTCTTTCCTAAAACTTTCTATCCTTTGTGCTCCCAAAGTTTATCATAAAACTTCTCAAAGTCAAAGTCTTCGCTACGCATTCTATCGCAATCTCTATTCTGGCTCACGCCTTTTGGCTTTGTGAATCCAATTTCGCATATTCGTCCAGTCGAACCGCCATGTTTGCAAAAATGACTTTCGGCTTCTAATCCGGTCTGCATTTTAGAATCGAACGCCTTCGATTTGCTTTCATCTTTGAACGTACAAAATGCTTTACTCGCGGTTTCGAGCACTAGAACTCTCTTATCAGTTTTCCTACCTAATTGATCTCGAATCTCTTCGTCAGTTGGGAACTGTCGAGACAGGGAAACCGTTTCGACGCTCTGCTTGATTTTGTCGCTCGTTTGCTCGTTAGTTAAGAACGAGTACTCGCGAAAATTTAAACCGGCGCGTTCCAAATTTGGTAAGTTCGTCACGTGGTCCATTGGACACTTATTATACGGAGGATGAATGTCCGCACCTGGAATGTAACATTGTGGAAGGACGTTACCCCAGTATCGATCGCACAAGCACGAGAATTCAGGAAGGATGGGAATGCGGTTCAAAATTTCCGCATATGCGAACAGATTCCTCAATACCAATCGATACCACGAGGCAAGTTTTAAATGATTTTCGATGCCAATCGATAACAACTCCTGCGGTGGTTTCTCTGAAGTCGTTATGAAGTTGCCTTCGTCGTGGTACTCCTGCGCATCGATCAACCATAACTGATGTTCGCGCAAGCGCTGTCGTTTGCCTCTCGCTTGCGAAAACTGATACGTCGTGTGTACCACAAAAGGTTCGACGTTTAAGTGCAAGTGCGTTTGCTGAATGAAGAAAACGTGACCTGAAGTAAACAAGGTGAGCGGTAAAGCGCCCAACTTCAAATCCTTCGACGCTAACGCGACGTGCAATTCGTGCCGCTCAGCGCCTTCCTTCCTGTTCTCGACGTCTATTTCGTCCAACCGTTGTGGTGGCCGCAAACCGGCGCCTTCGCGTAGTAATCTGTTGAATATGTCCTGATCGTGTTCAAACTTGTGTGTGGTTGTTTCTAACGCCACTTGCCAGTCTTTCAAGAACCCTTTCGTCTTTTCCGTTGGATTTAAGAACAAAATCCCAGTGTTGAATTGATCGTGCCAACATCCCCTAACTTTCTCTTCGTTCTTATAGGACAAACAGTCCGTACTGACTGCCATGTCCACGTATTTCGCCATCTCGTTTGTCGCGAACCACTCTCTCGGGTCTCTCATCCACGCCGTATCGCAATCGGATACTAAAACTCTAAATCCTTTCTGCATCAATCGCAACAAAAAAGACGCCTTTAAAGCGCCGATTTGTTGAAACGCTTTTCCAACCATGGTCACTTTCGCGTTTTGATCGTGCAACGGCTGCCCACCCGTCGCAACGACACCGTGCGTGTACCTCAACTCTTCGTCTCCTAAATACGGAATGTTGTTCTCTTTACACACTTTTTCTGTCTCCGCATCAAACGCGGCGACGATGACGTTCCCGATGTTCAGCTTTTGCGTGTGCGCGTACCAGTTCAGCATAAACTCGTGAAACCCGGCGGAAGCGAACGCGGCAAAGACTATACTGCTTTTATTTAACGAGTCCACGTGTTCTACTCTTAGTTTCTCATATTCTTGATGATTTGGGTGACTCTTATCATTGCTTTCGCGAACGTCTTTCCCTCCCGCCATCCGCTCCTCCATTCTTTGCTTTCTCAACTGTTCCTCTTCTTCATAGGACAATTCTTTCTTCGGTTCAGATACTCTTCTTCTTCTTCTTCTTCTTCCATCTCTGTTATTGTTTCTCGCGTAGTCTTCGTGATCAGTGTCGTGCGCGCGAGCTCTTCGAAACGCTCCGTCGTCGTCGTCTGCTGCTGCTGCACCTGCTGCTGCTCCAAGATGAAGAGCAACATCATTGTTGACAGGACTCGGAGTCCACTTCTTTTTCTTCTCGAAAAATCTCGTCTCAAACAGGCCCGCGCACACGAGGAATAAAACGAAGCAAAAGACAAATTTCCGTCGACGAGAGTAGGAATGCGATAAAGCTTTCGAGTGAGGATTCGCGTGTTGGTGGTGCAAATTCGTCGTCGTCATCATCGTAATCTTCTTAATATGAATAAAAAGTAGTACTACTGGTTGGTTATTTTTCTATCGCGTGCTGGGGAATTGTGAAATGAAGTGCACGAAAAAAATCCCCTAAAATTATTTAAAAGAATAATTATTTAAAGAGGAGTTCTCGTGGGAGAGTTGCAACAACAACAACAACAACAACAACAACGTAAAGTACTCCTGTTTCAGACGAAAAGAGAGACGAGTAGTAGGGTAACAATAGTATCAGAGGTGAGTGAGCGCGCGTTTTCTTTGTCTTCTTCTTCTTCTTCTTCTTTGTCTTCTTCTCTTTCTTTTTCCAAGATTATAATCCTAAGAAGACAAATGCAATAAACCACATTTGATTGCTTCTCTTGAAAGACTTGGTACATCAAACCTTTTCTCTCTGTCTTAACGCGGTAATTTCTCGATGTGGCGTCGAGGAGCTCTCGATACCTCTTTATTATGAACATAGGTATTGAGTTGCGTTTTGGATGAGTCGAACATTCGTACTTCCTATCTTTTCTTTTTATCACACGGACGAGAGAGTGTTTAAGAACGAGGTGTTTCGTTCCTTTTCTTTCTGTGTCTTCTTTTGGTATTAAGTGTAATTGACATACTAACGAGGTCTTTTCTTTCTCCGCAGGTAAAGAACAGCACACAAAAAGGAGCGCGTCCCTTTCTCCTTCTTTCTTGAAATGACGATGACGTCAACTTCATCCGTCTTTATCGCGTCCGTCTTCGAGACGCCGGCGAGAGAAGAAGATGAGGAAGAATACGAAGAAGAATATGAAGAAGAATCAGACTATGAACAAGACGAGAAGATTGACCCTTCCTTGCGTTCGCAGTGTTTGCCGTTAGATGCGATACTTCCTGACTTCGAAACGGAGGAACCGGTGGATGGATTTGAGTATTTGCGAAGGGTGCGATACGAGGCGGCGACAATTCCACACGTCGTCGTCTCCGACGTTAATCCCCGCGATTACGACAACAAAAGAACGCCAAAGATATTAGAGAAACATGGGTTTGTATCAACTAGCGCGAAAGCGTTGGGTAGAGAGAAAACCATGCGCATTCTCGAGCATGCGAGAGCGAACGCGGAGTGGACGAAACAGTTTTTAGAGTCGTTTTCTAATTTACGCGTCTCGATGCGACGCGCTTTAGACGACATAGAGGAAAAGATGAAGGCAGGCGCGAAGAACATTAATAGAAAATACATAACACCTGAGAAACTCGAAGCTGTGCCAATGATGAGCGATGTTGTGGCGTTGGATGACGTGACTGTGAGCGCGTTGTTTCGGAAATATTGTTACTCGTTTACCGAGAAGGAAGATGAAAGTGAAAAAGAAAAGTTGAAGCACGCGTGGTTTTTCGCTCTCGCCGTTCGCGTAAGCATGCCACTCGATAGTGAAACGCAAGCGGCAGTGAGACGAGTCTCGAGAGTGTTTGCCAAACAACTTTCGTCGTCGTTTAAAGAAAAGGAGGAAGAGGAGGACGAAGAAGAAGAAGAAGAGGAAAATGCTGGTCGCAACGCCGCGTTGAACATTGCGTTGAGCATCGCATGGAAATACTTCAATCAACCACCATTTGACGATAACGAAGAGGAAGAAGAGGAAGAGGAAGAGGAGGAAATAGATTACGTACATAGAAAATTAGAGCGCATATTGTAATAATAGAATAGTTGAAGTTTCATTTTATTGCTTTCTCAAACTGCACCTTCTTCTCTCAACACCCGGGCGGCCAACTTAACTGCTGTCCTCCAATCACGTGCAAATGTAAGTGATACACCGATTGGCATCCATCCACGCCGTCGTTAATGACCACCCGAAACCCATTCTCCAACTTTTCTTGTTTTGCCACCATCTGCGCGACGTACATGCAATGCCCTAACAACATCTTGTGGTCCTCGTTCGCTTTGCTCAGCTGCGACAGTCCGGCTTTGATTTTCGGAATGACCAAAAAGTGCGTCTTAGCGACTGGATTGACGTCTTTAAACGCCATGGCGAGATTATCTTCGTATAAAACCGTCGCTGGTATTTCTTTGCTGACGATTTTGTCGAAAAGAGTCGGCTCCGTTGAGTCTTGCATGCCTTTTAAAATCGCTTCTTGCGCGTTTAACTGTTCGTCGTTTTTCGGGGTAGACGCCATCGTTCTTGTTTTTGGTGTCGTTGTTGTGTGTTGTGTTTGAGTGCGAGCACGTCCTCGTTTTAACAAAGATGAAGTCGACGAGGATGATGATGATGATGATGCTATTCGTTGCAAAGTTAAAGTCGCTTTAGGAGAAACAGATGATGATTTTAGGAATAAAACGCGCGCGATGGCCGACATATATATTCTTCTTATAACTCGTGCAACAAATTTTGCCGTCGTCGTAAACTGCTTTAGTTGGTGAGCTTCGAAAAAGAGAAAGAGGGAAAATGCACCATTTCTTTACTCTTCTCTGCTGCTTTTGCTTGTCTTTCAAAATAGTATTAGTATAACTATCATCATCATCGATTGAGAATAAGGTGGTATTGCGCATTCGGTGTTGGCCGTCGTGATAGCATCTCAATCATCAACAGTTTACGGTTAGGACGACGAGAGCAGCGTATATAGAAAAGAAGAAGAAGAATTTTCCATTGTAGAGTGTAATAGGTAAATTGCAATCGATTTTGAAGAGAAGAAGAAAAAGAAGAACTCCTACGCAGCCGTAGATAGTGAGAGAAGTAACGTCTCGCCGCCATGGAGGATAATTACGACGACGACGACGAGGATGAAGATGTCCCCATCACCACCACCACCACCACCAACAACAACAACGCTGCGAACACAGTTGCGAACAAGCAACCTACTGTTCCTACAGTCGAAATGAAAAAAGCTGTGCAACCGACGACGGCGATCGGGGGAAGCGCTTCCGATAAAGTGGGAGATGTTTTCGTCCATCATCATCCGTCGATGAAACCGGGAAGGATTCTGCGATTTACCGAACTGATGCACCCTCAGAAATCTTTGGAGGAGGAGAGAGAAGTCGCGAGAGAGAGAAGAAGACAGAGGAAGAAAGAACGAGAAGAGGAGGAAGGCGAAGAGGGAGAAGCAACGAGAAGGCTGGAAGGAGAAAACGACGACGCCAGGGAAGAAACGGACGAATCGGAAGAGGAAGAGCAAGAGGGAGATAACAGTATGGAGGGTGATTCCGACAACGAGGATTTACATGGATTTCATTACAGAGGCGAGAAGCTTCTACCAAAAGTCAATCAAGTGTTGCTCGATCAGGACTTGAACGACGATATCGATCGAAAGTGGAGACCGGGCGGGAGAGTGGATCGAGACGACGTGTCGTTAGCAGCGAGAGTAGCTGAGATGTACGCCAGCGAGAAAGAGGCGATGCGAGAGGCGATGGCGGATGCGTTGGATATTGATGAGATCAAGAAGATAAAGGTCACGGAGTTGGAAAAGGAGAAGTTTCTGGTCGGCGTGGAACAGAAAGATTGGGAAGACGACATCATGTGGGACGACGAAGGAGGAGCGGCAGATGAGGAGCAGAGAAGAGGAACTGCGGGTAGTGCAAATTTTCAGGCGAGTGCAGCGGAACGAGAACAAAAGGACGGATTAGCGGTAGTAGGAATAGCAGAAAAAGAAAAAGACTCCAACAGTGAGGAGGACGGGGAGGATGCGGAAAACGACAGTAAAAATCGCAAGTCGGTCGTTTCTGTGCCCAAGTTGGATAGCGCGACAATACATGCATTGAAAAGCTCTCACGTTAAGAACTGGGGTGAGTATACGGAACAACCCGATGACGAAGATTCAAAATCGACGGCGTCTCTGGAATACTTCGAAGCGCCTGATGCGAATTCGTTTCAAACCTTACGTCTGTGGACAGAGATCGACGGGAATAACAACAACACGAAGAACATGAAAGAAGAATCGCACAAATTTTTAAATCCAAACGCGGCAATGCAAGATCCAAATTCACTCGCGTCTGGAGTTTCAAAGGAAGATATCAAAGTTCTCGGGCAAGCCGAAGCGCGCGCGCAAAGCGGCGGCTCGCATCGATTAGCCGGTTTAGATAAACTCGTCGTTCGCATAGTCGGTCAGAGCGATTTACCGCCAGAGGCCGCAATGTTTACGGCGGAAGAATATGAAAAAGCAGACGCTGCTGCTAGGAAGCACGAACAAACCTATCAAGAGCGCGTTTCGAGAGAGCTTCAAGAATGCGGCGCGCTCGAAATGTTGAAACGGAAGAACCAGGAGTTGCTTTCTGGCGATTGGGTGGACGAAGTTTCATGGGACGGAAATCCAGTGCATGTGGACGATATCGGTGATCCTTCGAAGATGTTTAGCGAGCTACGAATAAATCCAAACGATCCCGATCTCGACTTGTACGCGGACGGCGAGCTCGACGGTTCTGAGTTTGCGAGAGCGACTGCGAACGTTTGGAAATCGCGTGATTTACCGCCGGTAGCTGACTTTGAGAAAGCTCTGAATATTAGTATAGACGAAGCGTACGCACCAGAAGTTCCCGAGGAAGGCGACGCGCGCGAGCGTACTCGACCAGGGCGTTTGGAAGGAATCATACACTCCGATTTTGTGTACCAAAATCCTCCGACTTTGAACAGAGATCCAATGGATTACCCGCGACCTCCCCCAGTTTTAGAAGTGCAGCCGCCACAAGCGACGAAGAAAAAAATTGGTTTTATGGGTATTCGCATAGCTGGGCCTTCGGCAGACGAAACATTCAAGATTAACGTGAAATCGTTGACGCTCGATAGCGCCGTCGCGACGTTGAAAGTAAAGTCCTCCGAAACTGTGGGATCTATCATTCAACGCGTTCGAAAACGTTGGCCAGAACTCGAAGGTGATTTGTCCTTGTACTTTCCTAAAGCGGGAGTGGAGAAACAAGAACCGCTGGATGAATCCACGAGCTTGAAAGACTGTGGCGTCAAACCTCAAGTTGGTGCTCCGATATTATACATCGAGTCAACTAAAGTACATGTGGTTTCGGAAGAAATCGCGACGATGCGCCCGATAGACGATCGCGCCTTGGCACCTCCTGGAGCGTTTAAGAAACCCTCCGATCTTTCCATTGAAGATGGTCACATTATGCTCGTCAACTATGCCGAGGCAGATCCCCCGCTCATCGCTAAACCGGGCATGGCGGCGAAGAAAGTGACGTATTACTTGAGAAAATCCGCGGGTGATCAAGGCGCCAGACCTTTGATGGGGAAGAGTGGGCAAGTGTTTGATTTAAAACCAAACGCGCCGTCACCCTTTCTATCTGGTTTACCTCCTGGTATACCTGTAAATGTCTTAGAAACGTCCATGTACCGCTCTCCACTGTTTGATAGGACGCCAGATATGGACGACGACTCTCAACCTGGAATGTTTCTGCTTGCCAGAGGACCTACGGGCAAATGGAGCATGCGGCAAGTGCCTCATTTCTTCGTCGCCGGCCAAATGGAACCACACGTTGAAGTCCCAATGCCAGGATCGTTAGAGTGTATCGATATTGAAGAACGCATGGTCAACGCGACAGTTTTGAAACATTTCTTAGAGCTTCAAAAGCGAACTACTCCGGAAGATGCGCATCTTCCGAAACTCGTCAAAGTGTCGGACATAGCAGCCACTTTGAATAATGTCTTGACTGAAGATCAAATTCGATCCAAGTTACGCCTCAGAATTTGTGCACCAGTCAGATCGAGAGAAGGGATCAGTAAAGAAGATTATGCGTTGAACCCAGAGTACCGATTCGAGCACGAAAAAGAAATTCAAAAAATGTGCACGCCTGAAGATATTTGCACATACGAATCTATGCGTCACGCTATCACCGAACTCATGCAAGATCGAACGCCCGAACAAGTGAAAAGAATGAAAAAGCTTTTGGCAGTTGATTTTCAGTCCTTAACGAACGCCGTGACGATTTTAGTGCGACACGCGAAAGGAAAACGTGCGAGGGATTTAGAAAGAATCGAACTTTTGCTTCAGATGCAACCGTGGTCGGTCACTCGAGAGTTTCTCGCATACGCGGCTGGGAAAGGTGTTTTGCACATCGACAACTCAAAAAAGATTCGGAAAGAAACTGGGAAGTTCTGGCATTACGTCCGAAGACTCACGAAACCACCGCCGCCGGAAGAACTTCGTCCAAAAGTACAACCGGGAACAGTGACTGGTACCGCGGCAGATTTAAGAAAACTTACCATGCCGCAAGCAGCGCGCATCTTGAGAAACTTTGGTATAGAAGATGAAGTCATTTTAAAACTCGAACGATGGAAGCGCATCGGTTTGATTCGGGAATTGTCAGGCGCCGCCACTGCGGATGGGAACGCGACGCATCAGAACATGTCCAGGTTTGCGAGAAGTATCAAACTTTCCGAAGTGCAACAAGTCGAGGAACTCAAGGAAACGTCCAATTTTCTTTTCAAACGGCAATGGAGAAAACTCGCCAGGAGAGATCGAAAGAAGAGAGCGGACGGAGACGACGACGATTCATCATCTGGAGGTGATACGGACGATGGTTTAAACGCTTTGTGCTCCGATACGGAAGATAGCGACGACGAGAGCGATGAAAACCGATCGGATTCAGACTCGGACTCTTTGGCGGCAGAATTAGAGGCGGAGTTGGCGATGAAAGCGAGAGGACCAACTGAAGAGGAAGATGCTGCTGAATTAGACAAGTTGCGCAACGAACTCGGCGCTGGTATTGGTGCAGAAGATCCTGCAAAACTTCTGGAGCGCGGCATTATCCCAATAGGGAAGAAATTACGTTTGAAACGCATCACAACGCATACGTTTCCGGATGGTCGACAAGCGACGGTGGAAGAAGACATCACCGACGTCGCCGGAGAAGCTTGGATGCAAGTCAGAGCACAAGGAAAGAAGGCGTCTGAGGAAGCGGCTACGCAAGCGCTCGCGGCTGTGGGTAGAGATAAACCTCCTGATGCGCCTGATGAAGCACCCCCCGAAAAGAAGCCGGCTTCAAAAAAAACAGTCACGTTTGCAGATAGAGCAGACGAGGAAAGAGCAGAGTGGGTGCGACTTCGAAAACGCGCCAAGGAACGGGCACGACGCGCAAAGGAGAAAATTTCAAAGCTGGCAGCACAAGGTTTACTCCTCGATGGCGAGTTGGACGATGAGGAAATGCCGGATATGAAACCAGTTCCTGGCCAAGGCTTGAAACTCAGTTTGAATGCGTCGAGAATCAAAGCCGCTGCGCAACGCAGCCACTCGACGCCAGGTGGCGGTCAACCGAGGAAGAAACAAGTGTATAAACCGAGACCAGCCAAGCCTTTATGGATACAACTCAGTGATCTCACCGAAATAGTCATCAAAAATAGGCAGTTCGGTCAGGTTTTCGGGACGCCGGTACTTTTAGAAGATTACACGAATTATATCGAAACACCGGTGGATTTGAACACGATCCTCAAGAAAGCGCGAGGAAACGCGTACGGCACCGTCATGGAATGGTTCGTTGATATTGCTCTGATTGAATCCAATGCAAAGGCTTACCATTTATCCGAACAGGAGGTGAAGATGCGCATAGATTGGGTACCGGCGTTGGCTACAAAACTCGTCAATTTTGTCCAAACGCTCCTCGATCGACCGTACACCAGGCGCGACTTGAAGAAAGCGGACCACACGTACTCGCCGCAGGAAGACGACGGCGACGAAGATCAAGGAGAAGAGGAGATAAAAAGTAGCGGTTTGACGCAAACGCAACCAAAGATGAAGATGAAGTTTTCGTTCAAGATGAAGCCAAAAGTGGAAGAAAGTGGTGGTGGTGGCCCGGCGGAAACTACGAACACGGCGACCGAAACAGGGGAAGACGGCGGCGCGACGACTGGTTTAGAAACGCTCACCACGGGTGGTGGCTTAGACGACGACGAGAACGACGACGACGAGGAAGAAAACGAAGCCGAGGGTGGTCGTCAAGGTGCTGGTGATGGGAACTTAGACGCCGCAGGCAACTTAGATTAATAATGTACTCTTTTGATGTCCCTTACTAGTAGTTGAAAACAAACCTTTGTTTTAGCGTGTGCTTAAAATTAAAACACGTTAAATTTAATATGCCATCAGAGAATTCCGAAAAGATATTTTTCCATATTTTATGTTCGCGGGGGTTTACAATTTAAAAAACCTCCCTCACCATGACTGAAATGGTCCCGCCATCCGCGCCAGTGCCTCCGAGCAAGAAGGATGTGACCGGTTTAGAGTTCTTGGAAGGCATTTCTGTGCGTGTTTCTGTTATTTCTTTCGTGATTTTCTTCTCTTTCTTCTTCTTCTTTTTCCCAATTGTGAAGATCTTGCCAGTCGACAAAAACACGTATTGGAACGAACTCAACCAAATTTCCTTCTTTACGATGATGATGAATCAATCAATCAATCAATCAATCAACACAGGGTCTGTACATGAATCAAAAAATCGAGTTACTCGAAGCCATGACTGGTATTAACACGAAAAATCAATATCGCGTGATCCCAATCGGTCAAGAGATGCCAGATCCAATCCCGGACGCGTGGATGAAGGAATTTACCAAAGGAAACTTAGAACCTTTATTTAAGGCGAAGGAAGAATCGAACTGTTTGACGAGAATTATCTGCCCTGGCTACAGATCCTTCACCATGCCGTTCGTCGATGGGGATGGAAGAAGATTCTTTTCCATCATTCGACCGTTTAGGTGTACCATGAGCATTCCATATATGTGCATCTGTCAACCGCAAGAGGCGGAGTTGTTAGACGCGAACGGAAACACGTACGCCAAGGCGATTGAAAGAACGCCGACGTGTTGCGGGCGTAACTTTGACGCGACCGACGAACGAGGTCGATTGATTTATCAAGTGTCGTATAACGCGTTGAAGGCTGATAACGGGAAGTGCAACGCTTGCGCGCCGAGTTGCTTTAACGCGAACTTAAACATTGACATTCGAGATCCGTCAACGAAAGAACATCTCGGCGTGATGGTTTCCAGGTGGCCGGGTTGCTCTTGCGCTGGGCTAACGGATCGCTCGCACTTTGTGTTGAGGTTTGCGCCCGGTTCGCACCCAAAACAAAGAGCCGGTTTAGTCGCGGCGATGGTTTTGATTGAGTTCGCTGTGTTTGAGTTGATCAGATCACAAGAGCAATAATTTTTTTTTCCAAAAGAGAGAGGCGGGCGCCGCACGTTTCATACTCGCTCGTCCCTTATTCGCTATGAGTTTCTACGTATTGAAATCAGCTTTGAGTAAACGTTCTGTTTTAATATAATTACGCTATTGAATATATTTCACGTAAGAAAAATCCTTCTTAAGATTTAAGTTGCCGAACGGCGTGCCGCAACATCGGAAGTAACACCCCTAAACTCGACGACACCGCATTCGGCCGACCGGGTAAGTTTATGATTAAACTCTGGTTATTTCGCAACCCAGCAACTGCGCGCGATAATGCGGCGTGTTTTTCGTATCGCCGCGCGTGTGCTCTGAGCGATTCTGCTATGCCCTTCACTTCTCTCGTGAGTACGCTCTTCGTCGCCTCGGGCGTGACGTCTCTTTTCGCTAAACCGGTTCCTCCGGTGGTCAAAATCACGTCGCATTTCAGTTCGTCCGACATGTATACGATCGCTTTTGCAATCTCCTCTTCCTCGTCCGGGACGAGCTTGTATCCTTTAATGATATGTGTGCTACTTTTGCTAACATCATCAGTAGTAAAATACGTCTCGGTGGTTTCTCTCATGACGACGTTACCGGAGATGTCTTTGTAAACGCCGTTGAACGCTCGGTCTGATACAGTTATGATACCGAAAGATATGTCACTGTTACCATCACCACTATTCGTGCCATCTACTCTTCCTCCTCTGTTGATACATACCGCGTCTTCTTCGATATCTTCGCAGCACACGTCTGAGAGCATTCTGTTGTTGTTGGTGCTATTGTTACCTCCTCCTGAATAATACCGTGGTTGTGTCAACGGTAATGCTGCTGCTTCCAAAGTCGTCGTCGTCGTCATCTTCATCAAATCTTTCGGATGTTTCGCGTGCATCTCTTGCCCGCTCTTAAATTTCTCCAACATCTCCTCCGTCGCTTTTGACTGCCACTTCTCTTTCCATTCCTTTTGCGTCATCCCGTACACTTCCCCTTGACACAGTTCGTACGTGCTTTTCAGTCGCACATTTTTCTTCCCCAACAACAACCATTTGGCTAAACAGTTTCGACAGAAACCAGTCAAGTTCATCATCTCTATGTTTTGAATGGTTTCGTTTCTCCACTTCATGTGCTCCAGAAGTTTCCGAAACGCGAACGCCTCGGCTTCTGTTTGTAACGAAGAAGAAGAAGAAGTTTTAGACATCGTCATACTACTACTAGCGTATGATGATGATGCGAAATGAATGAAGAAAAAAGTGTCAAAAGTGTTTTGTTGGAGTTTTTTTGTTTGGCTGCTGCTCTGTCTGGTTTTATTTGACAGACACCAAATTACACACAAACCACACTTTTTCGTTCAAAGACTTCATTCACATGAGACAACGCGCGGAGTAAAACGACGACATAAACGACGTAAACGACTATGAAGAGGAGAACACCGCTCTCACCACGAGAAATGAGTAATACCGTTATTCGAAGAAGAGGAAGAAAGCTAGGAGGAAGAGCGTCGTCGGTTTTCGAGAATATTGACGACGAAGAAATGATTGCGACGAGGAACAAACGAAAGCGAGGCGGAAGAAGTTCCGAAGAAGAAGAAGAAGAAGAAAACGAGACGACGACGACGACGACTTTTACGCGACGGAGGAAAACGAACGTCGATGGTGAGTACGTTTCCACCAAAGGAGGAGGAGAAGAAGAAGAAGAAGGAGGTTCGTCGAAAACGTTACAGTTTCGAAAGCGCATTTTGGAAGAACAACAACAAAAGCACACCAAAACGTCATCGTCGAGAATAAAGCTCGCGAGAACGACGACGACGACGGCAAGAAGAAGAAGAAGAATAGCAATAAGACCAAGGCGAACGACAATAGGAAAAGCATCCATCAAATCGCAAAAAGAAGTCATGCGCTTGCTTCTCGATTCGGAGTTAGAACCGCACCCCGAGGACGTAAAAGAAGTCGAAGCGCAGCAAAAAGCCAAAGAAGAGAAGGAAAGAACGGAGGCGGCGAAAAAAGCGGAAGCGGCGAGACAGGCCGAAGCGGCGAAAAAAGCGGCGGAAGAAGCGGAAGCGGCACGGAAGAAAGCTGCTTCGGCTGCTGCGGCGTTACCAGCTCCAACGACAACGCCTCTGGTGAGTGAAGAACCAGCGGCTTCGCAACCACCACCAACGACGACGACGACGACGACGACTGCGTTTCCCTATCCTCCGGCACCGAATCCTACAGCGCCCGCGTTTACCGTTGGTTCGAGCGCAGCGCCTCCATCGTCCTCGTCCAAGAGAACGTTTCGTAAGAGACGGTAGGTTTAGTAGTATTAGATTTTTAAATAAAAATAGCTTCGATTCTATTCGATTCGTCTCTCTCTTCAAAGAAAGAGTTTTTTTTCGAAAAAAAAAAAGCCCGCCAAAACTAATTTCTTTTTGTAACTGTATTTTTTTCGAAGTACACGTGAGCAGAAAGATGACACCCTCTTCTTCACTATTTTGACGTCACACGCGACGTATAAAATGGGGATTTCGAACATGGACGATATCATGAAGACTCCAGAGCGTCCGAAAAAGAACGGAAACGGCGACATCGACCCGGTACGTGTCTCGTTCGCGACGCGATTGGATTAAAAAAGATTTTCCCCGAAACCGATTTTTTCTCATCTTTTTGTTCCTCTAAAGTGTCGAAGAGAAAACGACGATTGATTTCGCTCGGAATAACGCGCAAGTCTCGCGCGTGCGAGACCGAAAAACGCGCAAAAACTTCTCGGTTGTGTACTTACTCTTATTCATTATTCAACACACAGAGCATCATAAACTCTCCGTTTATGAATTTCGTTTCCAACTTATCGCCCATACGATTTGGCGCTTCGAGTTTGGGAGGAAACAACACCGTCGTGCCCATCTGTTTTTCCTCGCCTTCGGCGTTTAAAAGGTACGTTCAAAAGCGCGCTCTGTGCTTTCGTTTTCCGGGAGTGCATTCCTTACGGTTTGATCATCCCATATTTTCGTTTTGTTTGTAAACGTGAATTTCGCGCGAACCATATCCAGGGCGTTTTGATTGCGCGTATATGCGTTTTTTCCTTTCCTTCTCTCGGCAAGGAACAAAACGCAAACGTCGAAGGAGGAAAAGGAAGCTCCAAGCGACGATTGAACCAAAAAAATATCTCTTTTCAACACACGAAGAAGTTTTCCTTTTTTTTGGATGGATGTTGTGTGCACATGTTGCATTTTTTCGTGTTTCAAAAATGAAAAAAATACTCACCACAAAGCGACTTTTACGACTTGTTCTCTCTCATTATATTATTATATTCAGTCCGCCGAGAAAACGATCTGAGGATAACGGCAACCACAATCACAACAACACGGTTTCCTCCTTGGCGAACGATATGGGTCCCATCCCGGACAGTTTGATGGTTCCGTTTGCCCACGAAAAGCACCAACACGAAGACGCGGACGACCAGGACGACTTTGTTGGTGGTATTGGAGGAACCATGGGCGCGATTACGCTCGAGGATGAGCTCTTGCAGTTAGATAATAAGTTCAACAATAAGGTCAATAATAATAAGCATAATAATAGCGGAGGTAAGGGTGATAAAACAACCGCCAAGAAGAGCGGAGGGGACCAAAAGAAGAGTGCCAAGAAGAATGGAGGCAAAAACAACAACGCGTCTGTTTCGCCGCCAACTGGATCCTCAAAACGTCAGTCGACGACGGGTGCCTCCCTCGAATGGAACAGTGGGTTCTCGAAAACGATTCGAGGCAAAGCGGCGGATTCACCGAGAGACCACCCGGTCGGGACGGAAAATAGAAAAGCAGGGGCCACGCCTATGGCTTCGACAAAGAAGTCCAGTAGACGCGATAGCCTCACCAGTAGCAACGATGAGCACATTACTCCACCAGTCGGAAAATCAAAAAGCGATGGTGGTAGTAAAGTGAAGAATACCCGCGATTTACAAACTCCCGGGTCAAACACAAAATTGACCTTTGCGGACAAATTGGACCAGAGTAAACTCGACGAAGGCATCGACTTCGACGGCGCGTCCAAGAAGTGCAACTGTAAAAAGTCGAAGTGCTTGAAGTTGTACTGCGATTGCTTTGCGGCCGGGGTGTTTTGCCGCGATTGCTCTTGCCAAAGCTGCAGTAACACGGAGGGTGATCTCGAGGTTGTTCGACAAACGAGATACCAGATTGAATCTAGAAATCCAAACGCGTTTGCGAATAAGATTGTCGACGACGATAGCGTGGACGCAAAGCACGCCAAAGGCTGCCATTGCAAGAAGTCAGCGTGCTTGAAAAAGTACTGCGAATGCTTCCAAGCAAATGTGCGATGCCAAGACTACTGCAAGTGCGAAGGATGTAAGAACACGACCGATGGCGCGAATCCTTCGCAAAACGGCGGCGCCGCGACGGCGACGAAGACAACGATAACAACAACGACTACAACAACCGCAGTTAGAGAAGACGAGGGTAAAATACTCACAAACACCAACGAGGCGAAAAAGAAAGTCGAGGGCTTGAAAAAGTCTATCGCTGGGTCTGTTAGAGACAGTGATACTAGTTTCATATTGAATTCACCAGCTCGCGAAGCTGCTCGAGCCGCGCAACGCATGCTCGCCGACGACGTCTTCATGGACGACATGTCTTTCGTGAACTACGGACACGGGAACCTCGCTTCACCTTTGCGAACGTTGTTGCACTCGGAAACTGGCTTGTCTCCGATGTTTCAACGCGTGAATGACGATACAGGTGCTACTGCCACCAACTCTAGACAAGGCAAGAAAGAGAACAACGACGTGAACGCCAACAACAAGAGTAATAGCGTCGGGAATAACACCAAAGCGTCTTCGAAAACGAGAGGAGCCGCGGGTCGTTTTTCCTTTTCAAAGACGAACAGCGCTATGAACACGAGAAGGAAGGCACCAGTGCCTTTATTCACGGACGACATCAACAACGCCGAGGAGAAGACGCCGGCGAGAACGACTCGAAGCAGAGGCTCGCCTAAGTTGGTAACGCCTTCTGTTTAAGAGCGCGTGCTTTTGTTGTATTCGGAAGTCCAATTCCCTTCCTACAACTTTCTTTTAAAAAGTTGTTGTAATTTAATATGTGAATATATGAGAGAGATACTTAACTAAACTACTTACAAAACACTGAATACATTGTTGTTTGTGTCCCTATTCTATCTGTTCTCTCTTAATAGCTTCTACGCGTGCGCGGCGCGCTCTCGATATTGTATGGTGGTGGCTCTCTCTAGTTTAAACTACCAAAAGTTGTTTTCTTCCGACCACGTCTCGACTAAAAAATCTATCATTTCCCCGAGCTTAATTGGTTTCGGGAATTTCACGAACGGGATGAGGAGAAGGTCCTCGTACGTCGCATCGTGTGGTATCGCCGAGCGTTGGCCTCGTTTCCTTTTCGTGATGGAAAACGCCGAGGACAGTTTTTTGTTCGTCTCTCCTTCTCCTTTACTGCTGTTGGTGTTGTTGTTGTTGTTGTTGCTCAAATTCCTCCACGCGTTCCTTTGCTTCTCCCAAATAGCAAATCCTTCGTTGATTGGTTTACTCTTTTTGCTGCTGCTCGCGTTATGAAGCATCATAAAACTACTCCCTTTTCCTTCTATCGGTTGCGACTCTAAACCACTGCCATTACTACTCTCGCCACTCGTCAATAAGATTGGCTTTTCCGCCGTCCTTCGTTCTTTTTGTATGACTGAGTCCATCTTTTTAAATCGATCACGAGGTCGACGTAATAGATTCTACTACACTTCTTCTCTTCCCGTGTGTATGTGTGCGTATTTATGTATCGGCTCGCGCAATCTCACCACGCTTTTCGCGCCGTTCGCGCCTGTTCCGTTTACACG
>Ga0114997_10000826_pt1 | contig 25816 bp, 20 predicted proteins | sample ArcticOcean_MG_C_2_FD_87045 | JGI IMG/M metagenome (GOLD analysis project Ga0114997, IMG submission 87045) | Marine microbial communities from western Arctic Ocean - ArcticOcean_MG_CB4_136 | ecosystem: Environmental > Aquatic > Marine > Oceanic | place: Arctic Ocean: Canada Basin | collected... | reverse complement strand
CCCGTATGCTCAACCTGCTGATGCCGACCCGTATGCTCAACCTGCTGCTGCCGACCCATATGCTCAACCTGCTGCTGCCGACCCATATGCTCAACCTGCTGCTGCCGACCCATATGCTCAACCTGCGGCTTCAGCATCCGATGCTTTGACTGCCTTGAGTGCCTTCTCTGAACCTGCTGTTCAACCGGTGGCTGTTCAATCTGGTCCCGCTATCCCAATTTCGGGACTGCCTGATGGATGGACGATGGAACAATGGCAACATTACGGTGAACAATATCTTGCTGCGCAAATGGGCCTACATGCTTCTACTCAGCCGACAACTACCAATACCCCAAGCACCTCTGCAAGTACAGATATGTCAGGAATTCTTGATGATCTCGATTTGTGAACGGTGAAGAAATGGCAAGTTTATGGCACTTTTTTGGTTTACCTGACCCTGATGGTCAAAGTGACGAGAATAAACGCCCGAAGAAAGTCGAACGGCCTGTGTCGAATATTTCAGGTTCAAAACGACCACAGCAACAGATGTTAGAATCAAATGATTCCGAAGAATCACAAATTAAAACACCCGTAGATAATTCGATTAGACTTGAGAAAAAAAGATTCCACCCTAACGAATCAAAGTCGTTACCACCAAACTGGTCTGGGCCACTCACCGCCGAAGGAGAGGCTTTTCACGACCTTGGCGCTCATGTTAGAGTTAAGAATCCCCCTCCTAGAAAGGCCTTAAGATATGTCTCACCCGATGAGATGAATAGAATTCCTACTCGTGAAATGGCAAAGCGAATACTTCAAGGAGATTCAATCATTGTCGATTTACGTCCAATGGTACACATGGATACGCATCAGAATGTCTGTCGCCGAGAGCTTCAACGGATGAGTAATGATGCGGGTGTTGGAATATTTGCATTGGATGCAGAAGATAAACTTCTGTTGTTACCGGGTATCGATGTTGTCGTCGATGTTGGACGCCATGAATTAGGGTTACTCTCCTTAATGACCGAGTGAAAATGTGCGGAGAACTTCCATTGCCTCTCCTGCGATTCCAAGTACCGTCGATTCATGACCATCGATAAGTCGAGCGTATTCACCCATTGGCCCTGCCAAATCATAACCGCCTGCTTTTCCTTTCCAGGATTCACTCAAGACCAACTCCACCAATTGTTCATCAGTAAGTGTATCGAACTCGACAATGGCATATTCAACGAAAAACTTCCATTGCCCGTTGAGGAGAATTCCTGTAGCCGACCAAACTTGATGTCGCCTTCCTGAGAGTCGATGTAACATCATGGCCGCCTCTACCGTGTCATTCGGTTTTCCGAGCGTTGAATCCATGTCATCTGGATCGGCTAGTAAAGTGTCACAGACAATAACGATGTCAAAACCATGGCCATCGGGGACTGCTTCCGATTTTTTTTGGCAAATGGACAAGACTTGGGCGTCAAAGCGACCTGGGGTTGGAGTTTCATCAACATCGGTGAACCCTTCAGATTTCAGATCCGGAAAAAGTGGTTGCAGCATTGCTGCTCGGCGAGATGATTGTGATGCCAGCCAAACTTTCATTCGTCGTCCTCATGTGGTTCCAGTAGAATGAACGCCTTGTCTTTTTTGCTTTGATGTGTTAAAAATTGCAACAAAAAGAAGGGTGAGGTTGAAGAATCAAAGGGTGTACCCACACATGGTGCCGGCATGAGTGATGTAGCAAGAATACCAACGCATATTGAAGGATTAGATGAAAATATGCAAGGTGGAATTCCAGAAGGTCACATTTGTATTGTTGCTGGTTCATCTGGTGCAATGAAGTCCAGCCTAACATTTTCAATGCTTTACAATGCAGTGCTTTATGGTGAAACAAGTGGAATCTATGTCACTCTCGAACAAGGAAAAGACTCACTCCGCTCCCACATGTCAAACATGGGGATGAACATTGATGATAAGCGAGTGAGTAACCGAATTGCAATTATTGACCTCTCCGATTTACGTGTTCAACTTGACGAACAAGGCATGAGTAGTCGTGTCGACTGGATGGGCCAACTTATCAAACAACTCACTTCATACCGTGATTCAATCGGTTTTGAATTATTGGTTTTCGATTCACTCGGCGCTTTCTTTACGCTTACGAAGATGGAAAATCCACGTGATGAGATTTTCCGACTCTTTGAAGCCGTTCGTCGTCTTGGATTGACCTCATTCTTCATCTGTGAAATGACAGGCGAGGACAACAAACAATTCGGTGAATACGGTGTTGAAGACTATCTTGCTGATGGTGTGATTCATTTGGTCATGGAACGTTCAGGTGACGATGTCTCTCGAAAGATGGGGGTTGTCAAGATGCGACATACCAAACATCGACTTGGATACAAGCCGTTCAGTTGGAAAGAAGAGGAACAACGATTCTCAATCTTGTGAGATTCACTCGACCGTTACTGATTTCGCAAGATTACGAGGACGGTCGACATTGCAACCAAGTGCTAAAGCCGTATGATAGGCAATCAATTGCATCGGAATCACAGTCAACAGCGGTGAAAGCAAAGGATGAACTGGTGGAATTGGAATACTAATATCCGCCTCATCAGCAATATCATCGCCGGCTTCATGAATCAAAATAACACGTGCACCTCGTGCTTTACATTCATGTATTGCCGAAATAGTCTTCACTTTGACATGATCGTTAGGAGCAATAAAAATGACCGGACTACCCTCTTCTAACAGAGCAATTGGTCCATGTTTCATTTCTCCCGCAGGATAAGCCAAGCAAGGGATATATGCAATTTCCATAAGTTTGAGTGCCCCTTCTTTGGCGACAGGTGCAGAAATACCACGGCCTAGGAAAAGAACACATTTTGCATCTTTTATCATTTCAACCGCTTCAAGAATCGGGCCTTGGTTGTCGAGATATTCTTCAATTAAGTGTGGGATTTGCTGTAGACCGCTAATTAGCCCTTTTCCTTGTTCTTTACTCGTCGCACGAGAACGTCCAACTTGAAGTGCAAACATAGACAATGCCGCAACCATATTCGAGAAGGCTTTGGTCGATGCAACGGCTTGTTCAGGGCCTGAGTGGATATAAACGCCTTTACCACACTCTCGAGCGATGGATGAACCAACGACATTGACCACGCCGAAGACACTTCCCCCTTTGAGTTGTATCTCTTTCACAGCCGACAAAGTGTCTGCAGTTTCACCTGATTGTGTAACTGCAAAATGCAATGCATTTGGATTGATGACTGGGTCATTATGCCGGAATTCACTTGAGATATGAGCAACTGCGGGAATTCGAGCTAACTTTTCAATTAGCATTTGACCTATTTCTGCAGCATTGTAAGCCGTTCCACAGCCTAAAAGACGCACGTGAGGAACTTTAGCCAAATCACGAGGTTCCAATTCTAGACCTCCAAGTCGGCCATTACCTCTAACTCGGTCAAGTCGGCCACTGATACAATGACGTAAGGCATCTGGTTGCTCATAAATTTCTTTCAACATGAAATGAGGATAATCTCCAAGCTCAGATTCACCCCAATCATCCTCAAGAACAGTGATGTCTGGATCGAAGTTTTTACCTTTTAAGGTTGAAAGTTTCATTGATTTACTTGTGAGGGTCGCTATTTCACCATCTTCAAGAAATACGACACGATGAGTATAGGGTGTGAGGGCATGTGGGTCACTGGAAACAAACATTTCATCCTCGCCTTGCCCTATGATGAGTGGAGAGCCATTACGTGCACATACGATTACATCGTGGTCAAGGAATAATACGCACAACCCCCATGTTCCACGGGCGAGATGAAGTGTTCTTCTGACTGCATTTTCAGGATCATTATCCACACTGAGTTCACGTTCAATCACATGTGCAAGTGCTTCTGAATCGGTATCACTCTGTAATTCGACACCTTGAACAGTTAGTGATGTACGAAGTTGACGAGTGTTTTCGATAATTCCATTATGAACAATAACGACTTTTCCGTTCGCAGATTGATGAGGATGAGCATTAGAATCATTTACGATTCCATGTGTTGCCCATCGAGTGTGTGCAATACCAATGTTTCCTGTGATTTGCGTAGGCAATATTGTTTCCAAATCACCGATTTTTCCGACTTTCTTATAGAGTTGTATGGCCCCATCTTTCACCGCAATGCCGGTGGAGTCATACCCGCGATATTCGAGTCGACGCAAACCATCAATCAACACAGTCGACGCCTGTCGTGGGCCTAAGTAAGCAAAAATCCCGCACAAAATATAACCTCACAACTCTACTTTCACTGAACAAATCGGACAATTTACCTTTGAGAGTGTCATGTCCTTAACAGTAAATTTAGCTGCGCATTCAGGACAGGTCACATCTCGTTGTGGAGGTGCAATCATTGGCAAAGTCGGTAACCCTAGAAGGGGCGGTAGACTACCATCTGGGAGAGGAAGCAATGGCAAAGGTGCTAAATCGGCCACCAATGGAGCCGGTTCGGGGGCTGTGAGAGGAAGTGGTGGAAGTGGTGGAAGTGAGGTGTTCATCTCGTTAACCATCTCTGTAATCTCGCGATGTTGCTTTCGCTTCATACGACGGTTAAGACGAGAGTTGCCTTCACCTGATTCGTTTTTTGCTTCGAGTGAGTCTGACAAACTCAATTCTTCATCATCAAGAACGGCGACTGGGTTTTCCATCTCCACGACCAAATCATCAGTTTCAGTGTCAATCGCAAGCAATGGTCCATCGTCTTGAACTGGAACAACGAGTAATTCAGGCGAATCAAAGTCTTGGTTTTGTCCTAATTCAGAGGATATCAATTCTTCTTCACGCCGGCGGGATGAACGAACAGATAGAACAATCATCAGAAGGAATACAACGAACAAAGTCGCTGTTGCGCCCAAAATCAAGAGTTTTGTCTCTTCATTCCCAGGTAATGGGGCAAGGAGAGTTTTGAGCAGTGATGTTGAATCATCATCTCCGTTTGGATCCCCTTTCAAATCTGCGAGTGTTCGCATTTTGAGTGAGCCGCTTGCAGAAGAAAGAAGAAGAATTCCATCAAATTCCATCCCTGCATGCCCTTTCAAGAATCCTTCGGTGAGTATGTTGGAAAGAGCAAGTGTTTGGCCCAGAGAGGAGTCGGACAAGAGGCCATAGCGGGTAACTGGGCCGTAGACATTGATTTCATCATAGAATATTTGAACACCATCTGCTGTAGGATTCAATTCGATATGTGTTGCCCCTGGTGCTCCAATTTTTTCTGCTTCATCCGACCACACATTATCGGTAACAATATACGCAATCATAGCATCTTTGCCTCTCCCTTCAATCCAAGAAGCAACGAGAACATCATCGCTCCCGTTTGTGAGAACAACAAGTTGAGCCATTTGAGCATGATCGCCGACGGATGATTTGAATCCCCAAGCCGTATAGGTTGGAACACCATGTGTATACATCAATCCTATTCGATCAATACCAGTAACATCGTTTCGAACTTCTTGATAGAGGATGTGCAAATTTTCTTCACCTAATCCAATAGCGAGAGCATCACCTTGAGAGGGGCGTATTTGAACATCGGATACCACAATATTTGGTGAACTCCAAGAAGAATGGCTGTCTGGGTTGGATGAAACTAAAGTGAAAATCGAAGTGATATCTTGCCATGAGCCGCCAGTTGAAATATCACGATGATATCCTGCTAAAACCATTTGATCATCCTGTTCTGTTAATGCAAGCCCCCAATAGGAACCCTCTGATAATTTAATTGCAGACATCTGATGATGAACTGGAGTTTTTTCACCCAAACGAGTGATTGAGGTCATGGAAAGATCGGTAAGCGTATAGCCATCAGGACTGATGGTCTTTCGATTCCATACTGCATGAACCAAACCATCATCTCGTAAATAAGTGGTTAATTCACCACCCCATTTTTCTTCAATCATAACATCAACCTGCATCACCATTGAAGCGGTAGTTGTTCGAACATGAAGTTCTCCATCACGAGTCGTGAACAAAAGACCACCGTTTTCCATGCCAATGAAATCAATAGGAACTTCACCTTGACTAAGGGATACACTCACCTGAGAACCAAGGCTCACATCATCGATAACCACGGTGAAACGATGGTCGCTAAATTCTGGCTCAACGCCATTACCTTCCAAGATAACCCGATACTTTACATGACCAAGTGGAAGACCTATTTCGCTGAATGCCCCTGAGCCGTGACCGGAACTAGTATCCGAACCAAGAACTATCAAAATATCTGAAACCCCGATTTCGTCCCAGCCGCCGTCTGTCCAACGCTCAAGACGCATGGTTAATTGTGTGGCTTCTGTTTGACCTAAGTTGTCAATACGAACATCGATCTCAAAAGCACTTTCTGGTAGAGGTACCTTGGGACTAGTTGTGACTGAACCTGGTAAAAAGCGCAGCATTGCTTCAACTGGCCGCTCCTCAACTTCAAAAGAAAACGTGTAGACATTGTTATCTGGGTTTGGATCTCCAAGTTGGTTGTTCGGGTCAATCGAAATTGTGACATCATGTGTACCTGCCTGAGTCGCCCACCAATAGAGTGTCACTTGCTGACTTTCACCTTCATTGAGAGTTGATATTCGAGTTTCTCTGGGATAGGTTTCCGATTGACTACCGGCAGCATCCAGTTGCACAAAGATATCATTTGCATCCAAATCTCCAGCATTTATTATGGTGAAATCGACTTCTAAAACAGTGCCTGCTACAGCGGAAAAGACCGGGAGGTCTTGCTCCATTATTTCAACAGAACCGTGGAATAAGAAATCTGGAGCAGCCGGTTGATTATCAACGGTATAAGTTCGACGAACATCATCGGTCATCACACCACTTTCGTTAACCATTCTAAACGTGATACGATGTGAGCCGTCACCGACAGAATTTGAATTCCATGTGAATGCCCAATCTTGCGAACCTACCTCCATTGAATCTAATTCTTTACCGACAAGCCAATCACCATTGTCTATACGATATTCAAGAATGTCGTGTTCTATTCCTTCAACAGTCCCGCTGAATTCTACAGAGCCTTGGAGCGCAGTTCCCAAGGGTGGTCCTGCGATGGTAACGGCCATACGGGCAATATTGACCCAGCGGGCATCAATTGCAGATTCATCGCCATCATCAGTGAGCGCACGAGCCATTACCAGGACATAATCCTCGTCTTGGCGTATCCAACTTTCTTTGACAGAGACATCGAGGAACCAGGATGAAACATCGCCACCTGTGTCAATCCAACTTTGTAATTCGCGAACGGTTCCAGATTCAAGATATTGCATTATTCGAATTTGGACTTTAGTATAATCATCACCGTCATCATTCGCTAGGGTGTCACCTGCAATCCGAACGAAGTTTCCTTCTATCCACCAAGAACCATTACTGGGTTTGGACATTTCAACATGGTCACCTGAACCGTTTCCACTCGGTGGCGGTGTGACTTCCCCGTTATCTTCAAGAGGAGTGCATGCCTTTTCCAAGACCATATCAATTGCACATGATGCATCGATGAGACCAAAGCCCCATTCATCATTCCAACGGTCAGAAACGCTTGGTTCGCTAGCACTGCCTCGCTGTTCAGATGAGTTTCGAATGATGTCTTTGACTTCCTGTGGCTCAAGTGACGGGTCGGCTTGGAGCATTAAAGCAACGATGCCTGAGGCGATTGGTGTCGCCATGCTTGTTCCATCTTTCTCATCATAATCGGAACCGGCGAGAGGTTTCGCAGGTTGACCAGGGAAGGAAGTACCAGTTTGTGCGGTAGCAGACATAATTGAAGACCCGTATGAGGTAATATCGGGTTTCAATTCATCCCATTCATCATCATCATTATCATCGAGACGAGGGCCTGTATTCGAGTAATCTGCAACATTATCGTTGGTTCTGTTGATGCTTCCTCGGTCTGTTGCTGCACCGATTGAAATAGCATTATCTGCACTGGCTGGAGAGGGAACACGATTGCTACCATCATTACCCATCGCAACAACACAAACGATGGATGCATTGACCGCATCGTTGACCAGACGTGCTTCAGAGCCGCTACCATTGTCACCTTGGTCACCTTGATTGAGTGGGGTAGAGGCTGAGCCAAAAGACATGGATGCCACCTGAATACCACGTGTAGAAGAGTTGTGACCCCAATCGGTGTCTTGGTTGTTAATCAACCATTGAATACCGTTGAGTGAAGCCTGGGAATTTGTACCGCCTGTATCGGTAAGGACTTTGATATCTACCAGATAAGCGCCTGGAGCGGTACCCATGTGAATTCGGCTACTGTCACCAGTACCGACAGCTGAACCGGCAACGTGAGTGCCGTGTCCGTTTCCATCATCTGGGTCTTGTGAACCATCTGGGTTTGATGCTGAAGATGTCGCATCGTATCCTGCAACCCATTTGTGATCGTTGTAAGAGAGCGGGTCTTCATCAGGCTCATCACTTTCATCATCAAAGTCATTCAAAGATTCATGCTCATTGTCAACGCCCGTATCGAGCACTGCAACCACAATCCCTTCGCCAATGTAATCACGTCCGTAAGCAGTAGCAGTATAGACATCAGATGGTCGAGCCCGAGAGGCTTTGGCTGCAATATCATTGAATGGAATCATGATGTTTTGCATTTCAATCACGACGACACCATGTAATGAATAAATGTCCATGAGGGCGGAAACTGGAACTTTGTCGACTGCCACTGAATCGATATCGATGAGTTGTTGGAACCACGCCCCACCTTCTTCTCCAATCCAGCCATGTGCATCGAGAACTGTTCGTAGAGTTTCGATTTCGGCATCGTTTGCTCGCCAAGCATAATCGACAACTATGGCGACTGTTTTACGGCCATCTGGGCCGATGATAGCGGTCGGTGAATCGGAATCTGCTCCTGCTAATACTCGTTGTAAGCGGTCATCCATGCCGTTCCAATCCAAATCTGGACCATAGGATTGCCACCATTGGACTTCTTCTGCAGAAATTCGACCATTACGATCAATATCACGAATTGGGCGTGGGCACAATTCTTCACCACACATCAACGGCGGCAAGCCATCGACCAATATTGGTTCAGAAAAGAGTGATTGCGTGAGAGGTTCTGACACATAGGTTTCGGTTTCATTTGCAAGAACCCCAAGGTCGGCAAACAAAAAAACGACGACCAAAAACAGAGAAATGCGTTGAGATTTCCATGATGTCGACGACTGCAAACCAACCACTCCGATATGTTGCTGTGCCGTTCCGCCTTTGAGCCTATCCTTACTTTGCCCACTCCCCAGCCCCTAAAGGGGCTAGGGAGGTCTTGATGATTCATTCTGGCCAATTTAGGTGTTCTGGTTCTTTGGAACATTGGAGTTGTGGACCCGATGCCCGTTCTACAACACCAAGAGGCGCTTGACAATCTGGGCACTCTGCAGCATCGGCAAGATGTTCCATCCAAGCTAATCTCGTCTCAGGTTCATCTGCAGATGCCAGAAGGCTACGTAAAGGGTCTCGGATGGTACGAGGGATTTCAATACCCCGCGCTGTCCATGGATCAACCGAACTTGACATGTCGACCATAACGCTTCTAATTTGATTCAAACGAGAACGTTCACCACTGGATGAAGTCGGTCCGCCATCTTCGATACCAAGCGGATATGGCCCGTTTTTGGCAATCACTGGGAGCAGAATGTATGTCGCCAAAAAACCGCCCAAGTGTGCCATGTGAGCAACATCGCTAGCCTGGTTCAGACCAAGTGTGGTATAGGCTCGGAAAACCTCCATTGCAAAATAAAACAACGCTAGGTAAAGAACAGGCCATTTTCTGATTAAAATGAGGGGGAAAGGAATCTCATCTTTGGGCCATCCAGCCAAGTAAGCACCAAACAACCCGAACGCTGCACCTGAGGCCCCTAATGATTGATTACCAGATGTTGAATTAAATAAAAACCAAGCAAAAGAACCTCCAAATAAACCAATACCATAGACCAACGCAAATCGGCGAGTTCCAAGCCGTTGTTCGAGAGGGACACCAACTAAAGCAATCACCAATATATTTCCTAAAACATGGGTTGCATCGTATTGACTGTGCAAAAATCCCGCTGAAAAGAAGGTGTGGAACCAAGCCGCACCACTGATACGGTTCGGGATCAAAACAAAATCCCCCCACAGCCAAACTCCGACCCAGCCGTTAACGTAAGCAAATTGACAAATCACTTGCACGAGATACGCTAGTAATAATCCTACAGTTATCGACAGTGCCAATGAGGTCCGATGTCGAATGGCGTAAGTTATCGGCCAAACAAGAGCGAACACCCAAAGCCCAAACAACAGCCATTCGGATGTTCCGAACAAGGACATGACTGTGGCCATGCCCAGCCTAATGAGGGCACGCATTTGAGTTCATGGTTGTTCAAAGTGCGAATGGGAGGTTTGATGTCGGTCTGCAATCTCGGACATCCATGGCAGCATCATTGCTCAGCCTCGTCGACCTTGAAGTCCGCCGCGGCATGACTGTCGTCTTAACCGGTTTCAATCTCGAAGTCGCTTCCAAAGATGTTGTAGTATTACATGGAGAAAATGGGTCTGGCAAATCAACAATCATCGAAAGTTGTGCACGTTTGCTACCCTTAGAAGCAGGCTCAGTACATCACCATGGCTCATTAGTTGTCGATTCGGAAGGACGCAGATTCCTTGCAAAAAAACCCTTTGGATTGACACTTCAAAGCAACGGATTGCTTGGTGATGAAACTGTAGAAAACCACCTTTCGACCGTCTGTTCACTCTCTGGAATGAAAGCAGAACTGCTCCCAACTCTTGAAGCATACGGGCTTACTCATCGAAGATTCGACAGAATTGGACAATTATCCGGTGGTCAGGCTCGAAAAGTAGCGGTTCTAGCTGGCCTTCTACCGGCCATGATTTCTCCTCAACCTCGTTTGGTACTGCTCGATGAACCCGATTCTGGTTTGGATGATAACGCACTTGCGGCATTGATTTCGGACATCGGGAAATTACGAGAGGCTGGTCATGCTTTTGTCATCGCTTCGCACCATCCTGAAATAATGAAATGCGCTACTAGATTGCATAACTTGGAATCAGAAACGATTCAAGAACAACCAAAATGTCAACCATGGCAGGCTCTTGGAACGCAAGAGAAAGTTAGCCTGCTCTCGACAAAAACAGGGCACCGCTATCTCCGCTCTACACGCGCTGGATTGGCACGTAACGGTCTCACCGCACTGTTGGTACTTGGGACACTTTTAGCGTTCATCGACCCTGTATCGTTTGATAAGACAATCCTTGTCGGTTTTGTTCTTGCCGCACCTTTCGCGGCTGGATTAGCAGGCGACCCCGTCGTCTATTTGATGCGAGAACAGCGTGCTGTAGATTGGTGGAGAGCACATGTTAATCGTCTACCTGCAGCTGATTTCTTAGCACCTGTTCTTGGGTTCATCTTAACTGTTATTGGATGTGTCTTGTTCCTTGATACAATCAATTGGAAACTTTCACTCGTTGGAGCAGGTGTTCTTTGGGTGACCTTACTGTGTGTTCGATTCATTGAATTAAGCACCTTACGATTGGCGCGTCCCAATGCAGTTTTTATCAGACTGTTACTCCCAATATTGATTCTCCCGTGGGCCTTAGTAGTCGAATATGCGGCAATCTTGTGAACACCCAAGTTCAAGAAGGAGTGGTGTAGAGTTCCATCCATGCGACGGCAAATTCCGGAGATGTTTCTTGGCGTCGGATTTGTCGGCATTATGACAACCCTCTTTTTGGGATTGAATTGGGCGCCAAGCGTTTCCATCGATGCTTTTGAATCACCTGCTGCACAGCGTATTTTTTATTGGCACGTGCCTTCGGCATGGGCTGCTTTCATCGCTTTTGGAGTCTTATTTACCGGCTCTGCTCTGTGGTTTTTCAAACGTAGTCCCTTTGGCTGGCGTTTACATGTCGCAGGAACGGAAGCGGGTTTGGCTTGTGGTTTGATGACGGTTTGGTCCGGATGCGTCTGGGGTGCTGCTGAATGGGGCACTCCTTGGGATTGGACTGACGTCCGACTGAACACTTTTGGACTCTTGACTCTGCTTGCATTGTTTTTGGTTCTTGGTCGCCAAAGTCAACCGGATGGTGTCGAAACTCGAGATACATTTTCCAGTTTTGGACTGTATGGTTTTGTTCTTGTACCTTTGACTTATATCGCGACACGCATTTGGCAAATACGCCACCCAGGACCGGTCATTGGAGCGGGTGATGGTGGTGGTTCATTGCAATCTAGCATGGCTCTTGTTCTTCTTATTGGAGCACTCTCATTCACATTATTTATCATAGGCCATATGATGATTTCAATGCGTATCACGCATCTTGAACAACGTTTAGAACATGCTCAAAAATCACTTGATGGAGGAAATTAAAATGGAAGGGACAAATTATCTAACAGTTGCTTATCTTGGAATGATTACCGCGCTCGCGATTTGGACATGGACCGTTGTCGTACGAAGCCGCTCAATTGAAACACGTCTAGAGGCCGTTGAATTGAGCATTGGAATCGATGTGGCTCAAGCAGATGATATCGCTACACAATCAAATGTTGACACACCGGACGAAGCCACACTTTGAAGACAGGTACGCTCACCCAACCACAAGAGGGATTTGATGGGGGAGGGACTTGGAAGTGAGTTTTGCTTAGTCTGCGGTGCTGATCCTCCTTTGTTTGGCGACCGAATGTGTGAACCTTGTATTCGGAAAAGAATCAAACTCGTCGAAGTTCCAGAGAACATTCCATGGGTTCGATGTGCCCGTTGTGGCATCGTTGAGATTCAAGGGAAATGGGTTCATATTTCCGAAGAAGAAATCTGGAACGAACTCATTCAACGACATGTGAAGTTTCATGTAAATGCCGAAAACATCAGTTTAGGTCTTGAAACTCGAACCATGTCGGACCGTCACACACTCCTGTATTTACAAGCCGAAGGAACCATCGAAGGTTTAGCGTTTCAAGAACAGCACACTATGCGAGCACGCATGGCTAACGGTGTATGCCTAACCTGTACTCGTAGGGCAGGGAATTACTTCGAAGCGACAGTTCAATTGCGTTCAACAGGTCGTCGTCTTTCCGAAGAAGAATTTACCTCGCTTCGAGCAACACTCGACACAGTGATCGATGGCCTCTCGGATGACCCTATGTTTTTCATTACTTCTGAGGGACCGGTAACAGGTGGTTACGATGTCGTTCTTGGAAGCAAAGGTTTAGCCCGTACATGGGGTCGACACCTCGTATCTAACTACGGAGGCCATCTTGCTGAATCTAATTCGACCGTTGGCCGAAAGGATGGAATCGACGTAACACGTTTGACACTCTTGTATCGAAAACCTGGCTATGACATTGGAGATGTACTTAGATGGAGAGACCATTATTGGCGTTCGGCTTCTTGGACAAAAGATGGAGCGATTATGTCACGTATCGACCGTCAAGAGCGAACCGGTGCAACTTGGAGAGACCTTGAATCCGCCAATGTAATGGCTCAAATGAAAGACCATGTTCTTGCAGATATTATCACCGAAGATTCATCTGTAGCAGAGTTCCTTGATCCCTCAAATTGGAATATGGCCTCTGTTAGAATTGCTTGGGACCATATTCCACGTCAGAAACTCCGCCTTGCACGTATCGATGGCGAATGGTTATCACTGCATAAACTCGGTTGCGATGAAGAGAAACAGGGGAAGTCGGTATGAAGGAGAACACACACTCGACTCCCATGGCTGATTCGGACGAAACTGAAACAAAGGTCGGCTTGGTCGACCTTGCTGAGGCTCTTGATAATGAGGGAATGGTTGGTTTCACTAGGGCTTTTGCCGATGATTTGCAAAAGGGTCTTGCACATGCAACCACTGAACATTTCCCTTGGATGGACGATATCGCTCATTCTCAATGGGACGGTATTTTGTGTCTTGGAATGGGTGGTTCAGCAGCAGGTGGCGATTTTGTTGCTGCCTTGTCAAGTTTTCATGGGACGCTCCCAATCATTATTCAACGGGATTATGTCCTGCCTTCATGGTGGAAACCATCTTGGCTTGTGCTTTCAACTTCACACAGTGGAAATACAGAAGAGGCTCTTGAAGCAACTGAAACCGCTTTGAAAGCGGGTGCAACTGCCATCATTATTTCGACTGGAGGTGTCCTTTCTGGTATGCCAGAATTATATCCAAATTGCTTTCTGATTCCTTCGGTAGGAGGACAACCACCACGAACTGCATTTGGGCACATATTCAGCCGGCAACTTGGGCTACTCAGGAGCATCGGTGCCCTACCTACGCCGCGTGAAGGTGCAGATGCAGCCATGTTTGATCGTTTGCAAAAAGCCTGCGATGGATTTGATATTCTCAATGACCCCGAAGGTGATGTCGCTCAATTGGCGCTCTGCATGCTTGAGCGTCCAATTGCTTTACTAGGACCAACTGAATTACAACCAGCGTTGAATCGGTTCAAAAATCAACTCAATGAAAACTCTGCTCGCTTCGCCAGAATAGGTGTAATTCCTGAAATGAACCACAATGAAAGTGTAGCCTGGGGTGGCGTTGGCTCAGATCAGGATGCTTCGGCCATCGAACATGTGTTGTTGCTCCTAACCTGGCAAGGAATGCATCGTCAAGTTAACAAAAGGATGGATTGGATGGTCGCTCATGCTGCTACCGATTATGCTTGGAAAATTGCAGGTGAAGGCAACTCACTGCTCGAATCATTACTCCATCTGTGCATATTGATGGATTGGATTTCGATTGCATTGGCATTTTTACATGGAAAAGACCCTGCTGCTATTGGGCCAATCTTGGCGCTCAAAGCCCATCTTGAATCGGTTCAGTGAATCAATATACTTCCCCCACGATAAGACGTGGGTCGGGAAAATCGATCAATGCTTGAAGTCGCTCATCTTGAGTGACAACCCCTGGTAAATCATACCCCTCGGGTTTATCGATTGAGAGTTGTAAATGGAGGTGGGGGGGCCAACCACCGTTTTCTTCCTCCGCCCCAATGAAGGCAAGACGATGACCTGCAGGGAATGTTTGACCCTTTTCTAAACCGTCAAGACTGTTGAGGCGAAGATGGCCATACAAGACCCAAATAGTCTGAGTAGAGCCACTTTGAGATGAGCCTACTGTGGCTGGAAGCGAAACGGTATGTTCGGTAATAATTGTCGGACCATATGAGCCATCTTCGGTATTGATTCCAAATGAGTGTATCTTTCCTTCAGCAAATGCGTAGACTTCGGTGCCAGCAGGTGCTCCGATATCGAGTCCAACATGATGGTTGCGTTCTCCATCAAATAAGGGCATAGTATACATCCCAGGTCGTCGCTCATCATATTTCCCTATCGAATATTCATATGGGTTTTCAAAATCGTTTTGCGGGCCACGAGAAAAATCAAACACCCAATACTCGTCTGGCAATTTCACAACGGGGTGAAAGTCCAACGGTGAGGTGACCATACCTTCGTGACTGGGCCCTTTCATTTGATTGTTAGCCGAACAATGAAAACCTAAGTGCCGAAGTTGAAGTCATGTTTCTCACAGCGGCCCTTCTGCTGTTGGTAACATTCATCCCTGGATATGCGCTTTGCAAGGTATTGGATGCGAGTGCTGACCGAATGAGGAAAATCGCATTATCTCCAGCATTAGGGTTGCTGCTTGCCTACGGTATTGCAGGTGTATTGTTGTTGAGTGGGTTTTGGACTTGGCAACTGATGTCTGCACTGCTATTACTTCTCAATGTTGTAGCACTTACACGTATTAGACGACGACTAGAAGCGGGTAAGATGTTAACCTCATGGCAAAAATTGGAACGGGCTATGCACGGTGAAGTCTACGGAACTCCAGAAGAAAGTATCAGTGATGAAGTCGCTGCACAACGATGGTTGCAAAACCAGAGAAAATCTTGGATGCTCGTACTTGCCGCTGGAGTTGTTGTAAGTTGTCTCACATTACCAGTGTTACAAGAAATTCCATTTGGTGTAGATTGGATTGGATTCTCAACCCTCACCAACCAAATCGCAACTGTTGGTGACCTTTCACTCCCTGGCACGAATAGTGGTTTTTGGACCTATCCTCCTGCGTACCCATCTCTTGCTGCATGGATTCAAGAAACGCTCAATATCTCTCCTGCAAAAGCAGTCTTTGAACTTGGACACTACAGTTTATTCGTCCTTGTTCTTGGCGTCGGTGGGGCGATGGACCGCCATGGTGCTGGTGCTCAAGGGGTTCTGGCGATGGGTCTTGGAGCAGGACTTTTTGCTAAGACCTTTGATTCGGGATATCCTTCAGTTGCCAGTCAACTCGGTTTAGTTGTAGGACTGCTAGTACTGCTTCGCCCGACATCAACTCGGGGAAAGCACCACACGACTGGATTTATCCTCGCCTTTTTCAGCGTGTTATTGATTCATCCAACTGGAGCTATTTATTTGGGAATGCTCATGTTTGCCCATCTCATCATCGGTTTGAGCCTTGATGAAACATACGGTAGGAACATCAAAAAGTTGCTTTTGGCAAGTATGATTCTTTTGACCATCACTGGAGCAATTGCTCTGTTGGTCTTGGCTCCGCGAATGCTGGATAGCGCCGTGTTTGCAGAATACGGTTGGCAAGGTGGACGCCCGATGTTCATGTATAACGGAATTCTCTTGATATTGGGATTAAGCGGAGCATGGAAAATGCGAAAAAGTATCGAAGGGCGATTACTGGCAGTATGGTTTACTGGATTATGGATCCTAACAGGTATTCATTTGATTGATGGTTTAGAGCAAATACCCGTGCTTTCATTACTCTCCTATGTCTTGTATTCAATGGGATTACATGCATTCCATATTCCTTTAGCCGCCCTTGTTGCCCTTTGGTGGAGCGATTCTACCTGTCTTACTTCTTTAGATGAAAGACGAAGTTTACTCACCATCGGCTGGGACCCGCATCCGCACAGATATGTCGCAACTGGGCTCTCAATTATCGTCCTTCTCGGAACTCTTTTTGGAAATGCTGTTTTGTTTCAAGTTTCTCAACATGACGAATTACATGCGATAACTGGTGGTGATATTGAGGTACATGATGCATTAGCCAATTTACCTGATGGGAGCATTGTCTACACCGAAAATGCACAGTGGGGATATGTGTTTAATGCTCCTTCAAATGTGGCTATAACAAGTTTACCGACACTCGGACTCATACATGTAGAAAGAAGTATTCAGTCGGCTGCAACAACTGCAGTATATTCTGATATTCCCTCGATAATTCAAACGCTCAACATCACCCATGCGGTTTCATCACCCTTGGGAACTGTCGGTTGGTCATTGGCGCAGTCGAACTATTGGATGCCTCTTCTCGAACGACAAGGCAGTGTACTATGGGAGTTTGATGCTTCAGGCTCAGCGGGCTCGTCTCACTTTTTGAAAGTGGATACTTCGACTTGTAATGATGCGTGCTCGATGCGAAGCGACCCTTGGAGCGAGCATCGGTTCCGCGACACACTACAACTTGGAAATCAACGCGCATTTATTCCCGAGGGCAGCGATTCAATCGTCTCTTTTTCCTCAATCGATAGTTTTGTCGGTGAGGGGAATGCGTGTCTCGTATTCGAAGCAAGAGGTGAGGTCAGTGAAGTTAGTTTGACATTCCGATCTCAATCAAATGAGACCTCGCTCACATCAATATACTCAGCAGGATGGCATTCTTTATGCTTTGATCAACAAAGTATTGAATCTACTACACATCTAGAAATCGATTGGTCTGACGATGGAAGTGGAGGGCGGTGGCTCAATCCTCTCGGACTTTCGGGTCGAGGAGATACACTTTGGGATTCGACCGGTTTAACTCTTCATTGGCTTGAAATACAACATTAAGGTATTATTTGAGCGAAGTCATCAAAACCAAACAGAGGCTGGAAGAAGTATGAAGCGGGTCATGATTCTACTTCCTACCTTGGATGAGGCGGAAGGTTTGGCTCTAATTCTACCACGTATACCTGTAGAACAACTCTCAAAGAAAGGTTGGGGTATTGAAACATTGGTCATCGACGGTGGAAGTGAAGATAACACCAAAGAAATTGCACAATCTTACGGTTGTAACTTCATGCTTCAGCAAGGGAAAGGGAAAGGGGCTGCAATGCGACTCGGGTTCTTTCAATTTCTCAAATCGAATTGCGACGCTTTAGTTATGTTTGACCCAGATGGTACCTATCATCCCGAAGAGATTTTCAAACTACTTTCTAAACTTGACCATGCAGATGTGGTCGTTGGTGACCGATTGCGAGGTGCAATGGACCCGGATGCAATGACACGAACGAATTATTTTGGAAACCATATGCTGACATGGGTTGCAGTAGCCCTTTATGGCATCCCAATGAATGATTTATGCTCAGGATATTGGGCCTTTTCACGGCGAACGATTTCGACTTTAAAACTGAATTCAATGCGTTTTGAAATCGAAGCTGAAATGTATACTTCGTGTGCTGTTGAACACCTCAATATCACTCACGTACCTATTCACTACAGTAAACGATTGGGTGAAGCGAAGTTAGGTTCGGTCAAAGATGGCTGGAATATTTTCAGAAAATTACTGGTTCGGCGGATTTTCTCAACTCCACACGAAGGTCGTCTTGGTGAAGGAAACTTGACGATTAAATGATACAACAAGCCTCAAAGCATTCAGTCGAGAGCCTGCTCTATGCGCCGAAGACCAACCGTCGTGCTCGGCGCATCAGGTTTGGTTGGCCAACGTATGCAACAACGACTCTACAATCATCCTTGGTTTGAATTGAAAGTTGTTGGCGGCCGACAAGAAGATTCCGAAAAATCACTTGAACACACCCCATGGCGGCTCGATGAACTGCGCCCAAATTTCTCTTCAATTCCTATATTTGATATCTCGAGTAATTCTTTTATCAAGGACTTGCTCGACTTAGAAATCGAAGTTGCCTTTTCTTGTCTACCAAGTGACGTTGCTGAACGTATTGAAAACGTATTGGCACAGGCAGGAATCGCAGTGTTTTCCAATGCTAGTTTCAATCGGAGAAAAGAGGGCATTCCACTGGTGATTCCTGATGTCAATGCCGAACATTTCTCCGCCCTTTCGACAAGTGAAAGTCCCATTGTGTGTGGTACGAATTGTACATTGATTCCAGTGGCAGTCCCTCTTGCAGCGCTTCGGGTATTTGGAATACAGACGATCCGCATGCGCAGTGAACAAGCGCTTTCAGGTGCGGGCTGGCAACTATTATTCGATGAAGATGCCAACAATGGAATACTCGATTCAGGGATTCCAGGTGAAGCAGAAAAAGTCGCTGAAGAATTGCTTCATGTTTTTGGAACACGTGATGGAAAAACTATCTACCCCGCAGAAATTGAACTTGACATTGAGTGCCAACGGGTTACCCGCAGAGATGGGCATCAAGTTTTTGTCGAAACAATATTTACTCAGCCATTGTCTCTTGATTCAGTACTTCAAGCCTTCAGAACTCATCAATTTCCAGAGCCGGTGACGCGGTGCCCAAGTGCTCCATTGCACCCCTTACATGTCGTCGAACATATCGATGTAGAACAGCACCTTTGGAGCAATGGCAATACATTCTCTGAACAACCAAAACCAAGTGAAGATTTGCAAACTGGAATGTCTGTGGTCGTAGGTGATGTGAAACTCATCGATGAATACACTCTATCTTTTTCTGCCTATTCGCACAATACTATCCGGGGTGCTGCTGGTGGTACTATGCTGTTGGCAGAACAAGCCGTTGTCGAAGGACGCATTCCCTAAGCATCACTAACCAACAGTAGGCATAAAGGCGACGACTACACCCTCGGTTTGGTGCGGGCATGGGTATTACTGCAATGATTCCGGACATGACCATTGGACAACTTGCCAATGAGGCTGAGTCGCGATGGGGTGAAATATGGGATGAAAATGCTGCTCGTATGCAGATTTTGTTGATCTGTCCTCGCAAAGAAAGAAAACTCTTGGAATTGCATGGTGATATGGTTGAACATGGCCAACCAGTTCTCACAATCTTTCACCGACCACGTCAAGAAGCGTCATTGCTTGAGCAACAAGATTTCAATCCAAAGGATGCATCGTTCCAATTTGTGAATTTGGCAAGCCCTGATTTGGGGCCATGGATGCAACATCTCATTTCCAATGAAAAGTGGATGCGCAGTTCAATCGAAATTGTTTCGGTCCCCTTTACAATGGATATGCCATCTCAAAGACCATTTGAAACTGAGCGAATCCTCTGTTTCCGCCATCCCTCATTACCTGCACTTGAACGGTATTACCTACCATTCCCTTCATCGTCGATTCCGGGGAAATGTTTTGTCAGCCTACCACGCCGACAAGCGGCAGAATTTGCTCGCCAACAAGCCGAAGTGTTGGGTGTTGGGCGTCTTGAAAAGAAAGCGAAAATCACCGAAGTCTCTCAACATGTCATGCCTGTTGCTGCACCGACTGTTGTAGCAGAAACAAATTCAAACATGGATGATATGATGAATGATTTTTCCACTAATATGCTTGATGGTATGACCACTGAAGGGCAATCAGATGAAACACAACCGGTCACTTTACCAACTGCATCCGGCGTATCTATGTCTGGAAAATCAAACTCCGAACATGTATTTATTCCCCTCCCTCCAGGTTCTGAATCTACCGAACCGAAGCAAGAATCTACATCTGCAGTACTACCAGCAATGTCTGCTGAACCTGCTTTGAACAATGTACCAATCCCGGAACCGGAACCGGAACCGGAACCTGAAATGTCGAACATTGAACGGGAATTTCGTGAACTGGTCACTGGCCTCTTGGCTGCTGGGGTCGCTCCAACGGATATGATGGATGACCCTCGGTGGGAGAACATCACCGAACGAGCATCGGCCGAGGGATTTGAAACATGGCCAGTGTTCCTACAATTAGCTGCAATGTAATGAGAAGGTTCAAGTTGATTCGACCTAAGGATGGAATGGAGGCAAGCACATGGGGTTCTGTATCAGTTGCGGTCAACAACACCAAGATGGCATTCGATTCTGCCGATTTTGTGGCAATCAACAACCTGGTGAACAATTACTTGCTCGCCTTCTCCAAGAAGCCGAGCAAATTCACTACATGCGCCTCCAAGCACAAGCCCTTGCTCAACAGCAACAACAGCAACAACAGCAATATTCACAGAATCAATACAATCAACAGCCACGCTGGTGATGGTCATGCGACCCAAGCACTTGGCCATTGAATTGTCGAAATTACAACCTCATCCATGTACTTCGGTGGAGCTTGAACAATACGCTACTGAAGGTGATTTAGCCGCCTATTGGATTCTTGGTATCGACCAAGTGGATGAAGTAGAAGGAAAGCGTATCCTCGATATCGGTGCTGGAAACGGGATTCTTGGACTTGGATGTTTACTCATCGGTGCGCAACATGTCACTTTAATCGAAGCGGACCCGCAGGTAATTGAGAGTGCAAAGGCCAATGCTGAACGGCTTTCGCTTCGATGTGAAGGTGCTGTCGAAGTGATACAAGAACATATTTCACTTCAAAGTGAACGACCTGATATTGTCCCAGATATTGTGCTGATGAATCCGCCATGGGGGGTACAAACTGCCAAGGCAGACCGTCCTCTTTTGGAATACGCGTTTTCACTTGGAGCCCCCGTTGTTCATGTTCTTCACAGTGCTAAATCAAAGCACTTACAAGCACTTGGGCTAGATTATGGTTATGAATCTGAAGCCATGCTTGAAACCGAATTCCGCCTTCCTCCGACTTACCTCCACCACACCAAGAAAAAAGCGACGACAACCGTACGCTGTTGGCGCTTTCACCGACCTGGCGATGCAAAGTTAATCGAAGATGAGGATTGAAGACCCTAAATTCTCCATATGAGGGGTTGAAAAGGGGTAAGCACACCGGTTCAAACAAGCGACACAGCGTGCGACCTACGTCAGGCCATGTTTGCTACAGGAATGAAAATTATGACGCCGAGCCTCGTCACCCCCGGAACACATGTATCAACCTCAACAGAATGCGAGGCTGGAGTAGGAACCATCGAAATAGATGGGAATATTTTGGCAACGACAACTGGAATGTTTTCAATCGAAGAGGGAACGGCAACCGTTTCTGCAGCAAAAGAAATCGTTACGCCAGAAATTGGTGATACAGTTCTGTGTGAAATTGTCAAACTCAATGAAAAGAACGGTGAAGCACAAGTCATTTGTGTCGAAGGGAAACCTGGTAGCGTTCTTCCTGAACATCTCTATGGTCAATTCTATGTCACAGGAATCGTCGACCGATACATGCATCAAACTGCTGATGCTGTCCGACGACGTGATGTATGTCGTGCAGAAGTCAAAGAAAACAGTCCTGTTCTTCGAATAAATTTCCGAGACCGTGATGACTGTGGTGTCCTTCATGCGATTTGTCCACCATGTGGCGATGTTCTTGTTGCGGACCTTGACGGTGACTGGAATGTCCGTTGTCCAACCTGTAATCACCAATCCTACCGAGCTCTTGCCGATAACTACGGCGCTGGCTGGGCTGAACTTGATCAAGGTGCAAGTGCTCTAAACAACTCTGGTAAGCGTTGGGGAGCCACCGCAGAAGCAATGTTTGCCAAAGGTCCATCTGGCCGAGCCACATTCATCGCTGCTGATGTTCGAGAGGACGGTCGTGAGCGAACATATTTCCGATTTGAAGGAGAAAGTGGTGGCCAAGGACGTCGTCCAAGAAACGCTCCAGGTTGCCGTTTGTTCATCGGTGGACTTCCACGTGAAGTCGGAACTGAAGAACTTCGTGCATTGTTTACCGAACACGGCGATATGACCGATTGTATTGTTCTCACTGATGATAATGGAGTGAACCGTGGCTTTGGATTCGTCACTTATTCAGATAAATCACACGCTGATGCTGCTGCTGCAAAACTCAATGGTCACAAAATCAACGGTCGCAAAATTGGAGTCCGAGATGCTGATAGTGACGATAAGAAAGGAAAGAGGGAAAAGAGAAAGGACCCAGAAGGGCTCAAACTCTACATTGGAAATCTTCCATTCAAGGCAACCGAAGAAAACATCAAAGCGATGTTTGATGGAATTGCTACTGTGAACGATCTTGTCATCGCAACAAGTGGTGATGGAAAACCAAAGGGCTTTGCATTTGCTTTCGTAAAGGAAATGGACAAGGGCGATGAAATCGTCTCGAAACTCAACGGTTCTGAATTACTTGGACGGCGCATCAAAGTCGATGTATCACAGGGTGGTAAGAAAAGTCCACCCCGTGGTGGAAAGAAAGAAGGTGATGACAAATCTGATGGCAAATCCAATCGTGAACTTCAAGCCCTTCGTGAAGAGGAAGAAGATTCAAACAAGCGCTCTCGACGTCGTCAAGAGAAGAAGGATTGAAGGCAACCGACTTGAGGTTAGCCATCATGGTCGAACAGATGTCACCCAAATGGTTGATTCTTGACGGCTATGAAGATGAACCTGCAGCCTTCGGCGTCCCACCATATGTTGGATTCCATATCCGCTATCTTTGTGGAGTTTTAGAACAGGCTAACATCGATTATGATTACCTCACCATCGACCAATGGCGGGATTTGGCTCGAACTAATGGAGAACAATGGGCACGAAATAGACTTTCCAATATTGAAGGCTTTGCATGCATCGCAGGTGCTGTTGTCCCTGGACGATATCTCCGTGGTACGCCACTTTCTCTCAAAGAAACTCGCAACATTATCCGCGACCTTCCATTACATGTCCCTGCACTTTTTGGCGGATGGGCAATACGTGGATGGAGACAACAAGGTTGGACGCCATTACGCAAGAATTTATTTTTGGCGGTTCAAGATACCGATGCGACTTTACACACCTTTCTGCAATCTGGGGAATGGAAACACACTCGACGGAATGCTGAACAATGGACTCAGTGGGCTCAGGCCGGTGCACGCAGCAAATCCGTGACCGACCATCCTGACCTTGGAACTGAAGAGAAAAGAGGACCACTAACCTATGAAGTCGAAGTCTACCAAGGATGTGTTCGCTACAAACGTGGATGCAAATTTTGCATTGAACCAAAAAAGGGAATTCCTATTTGGCGCACACCTGAAGACATCATCGAAGAAGTTCGTCAGGCACATGATGCTGGCGTTCAACACGTTCGCCTTGGTGGTATGACAGATACCTATACCTACATGGCAGAAGGCGTCCAAGAACTCGAATATCCGGTCCCTAATCCCGAACCTATTGCTAAGCTTTTGCATGGTTTACGCGAAGATGAACGCCTTGGCATTCTTCATACCGATAACGGAAATCCATCGATCATTGCTGAGAACCTCGAGGAAAGTGAGGCGATAACCAAAACACTGGTAGAGACTTTGTCAGATGGTGCTGTGCTTTCTTTTGGCCTTGAATCTGCAGACCCAAGCGTTCACGAAGCGAATTGGCTCAACTGCGACCCTGCTCAATTGAAATCAGCAATCCGCCTCATCAATAAATACGGTCGTAAAAGAGGAGAGCGAGGACTTCCCAAACTCCTGCCAGGCCTCAATTTCATTGCTGGACTAAATGGTGAGTCTGCTGCGACCTACCAAATGAATCTCGATTTACTGCATGAAATTCGTCGAGAAGGGCTACTTTTACGCCGAATCAATATTCGACAAGTTGAAGGTGAAGGCTTCCAAGAAATCCCTCAAAAGGAATTCAACATGTTCAAAACTAATGTTCGAGATACAATTGACGGCCCACTTCTCGAAGAATTATTCCCTATGGGTGAATTATTATCTGATGTGCATTGGGAGACTCATGATGGGAGAACAAGGCTCGCCACTCATCAAACCGAAGCGCACACTGCGGAGTTATGCAGAGGTAAAGCCGGAATCACCTTTGGCCGCCAAATTGGCGCTTATCCAATTCTCATTGGCGTTGAATACCACATTCCACTCGAATCTCAGTCTGATGTCATCATCACAGGTCATGGCGCACGTTCGATCACAGGTGTTGAAATCAACTTGGACCCTGAAAAGATGACACAGAAACAACTGGAAGCGATTCCTGGCATCGGAGAAAAGACTGCTTGGAAGCTGATTAGTCAGCGAGCAAAGGGTAAACGTAAGTCCAGAGAGCAACCTGCCTATGAAAATGCTGAGGCATGGTTCGGGGCTGCATCAATCGAATGGGATGAGAGATATTCTCTTTATATCAAATCTTAACAAATATTATGCATGATGACTTAGTAAATACCCTTTTTGAATAATTCGTATTTTCTAAACCCCCCTCGAGTGGATTTAGAATAATATCGTCTATACTTTAAGTTGGGGCATTTTGCAAATGCCATGCGAGCCAAACCTACAACCCTAATTGCCATGTTTTTGATGTTTCTTCTGCTTGGCCAAGCCATGACTGGTAATCTCAATCAATTCTCTGAAATTCGCGAAGATTCAACTTTAGAACCTGCAACGATAGTGATGGCAGCGAACAACTCAGATGATGATGGCGATGGTATTATTAATTCAAATGATTCATGCCCAAATGGAAATTCAAATTGGGTTTCGTCAGCAACAACCGATTATGATTCCGATGGATGTCAAGACAGTTCTGAAGACTCCGATGATGACAACGATGGAGTTCTAGACGCCTATGACGATTGCTCCGCATATACAAGCGATTTAGGTTGGAATTCCAATACCCAAACTGATTATGATTCCGATGGTTGTCAAGATTATCTTGAAGACCTTGATGATGACAACGATGGAGTTTCTGACGCTAATGATCTTTGCCCAACTGGCAATCTAGGTTGGACTTCTACGACAGCAACTGATAATGATAACGATGGTTGTAAAGATAGTACTGAAGACAT